>SMFG01000019.1_pt1 | contig 29121 bp, 27 predicted proteins | sample 2456131 | NCBI WGS metagenome assembly SMFG01 (sample SAMN10132612, study PRJNA489261) | soil metagenome | isolation source: day120 antibiotic-silt loam soil ammended with raw manure from dairy cow... | place: USA | collected 2015-05-01
CGGCGAACACGAACGCGTCGCCGAATTCGCGGCCCAGCGCGTCGGGTGAATACCGCATCACGTCGAGCCCGCTGCACCGCCTGGGTCCGTCGGCTGCGAAACTCGCCACGATCACATGACCTCCCGGCCGCACGGCGCGCCGCACCTGCGCGACATAGCGTGCCCGGTCTGCTGGATCCGTGAGGAAGTGGAACGCTGCGCGATCGTGCCAGACACCGTAACAGCCCTTCGTGAGCGGCGTCTGGAGCATGTCCGCCGCGATCCACCTGACTTGAGCCGCCCGTCCAGCCAGCCGTTGCCGAGCGAGCGCAAGGGCAGCCGGAGCCAGGTCGAGCACCGTGATGGCACGGTACCCGGCATCGAGCAATCCATCCACCAGCGTTGACGCACCGCCACCGACATCAATGACCGGTATCGCCCGGTCCGGCGCCACCTCGCGGATCAGCGCGAGCGAGAGGCGCGCGTCAGGCTGATACCAGCTGACCTCGGTCGGTGCCTTGCTGCGGTACAGCAGCTCCCAATGTTCGGCGTTATGCATGCCGTAATACTCGTCTGGATGGACCACAGATGCTACGGCAGCGCACGATGCATTACCACCGCCGATGCCGGGCACGCCCCACGGAACTCGGCCGACGCCTTCAGTGCTTCCGGCACCTCGCACCGTGCGACGCAGGCGAATCCCATGCGGGGGAAGTATCGGTCCGCTGTCGTGGTAAGGAGATAGATGTCGCGGGCACCCGCCGCCCGCGCTTCTTCGATCGCGTGGTCGGTCAGCAGGCGCCCCAGCCCGCTGCCACGCCACGCGGGGTCCACCGCGACGGAGCGCAGCAGCGCCGCGTCGCCATACAGCTCGACACCCGCGACCCCCGCCACAGTGCCGTCGCGCTCAGCGAGCCAGAAGTGATCCAGCCAATCCGCCACGCCATCAGGCGGCAACGCCTCCTGCGTCAGCAGCCGTTCGATCGCCTGGCCGTCGGCCGCCGCCGCACGGCGCAGCGATACGCAACGCCGATCACGCAATTCCACCGTGCTCATCGTGAGCCCTCCTTCTGTCATGTGGGCGTCGGCCGCATCGTGCTCAGGTGCAGCACCCGGCCGCGCAGCAGGGAGCCGCCGGCTTTCCGGCCCGGACGAAGGCGGCCATGAACTTGCCGTCGATCTGTTCGAGGTTGCCGGCCGCATCGAGCCCCGCATCCGAGAGAAAGGCCCGGGCGTCCTCGCCCCGATAGATGCGGGTCGGCTCGATCGAAGGCGACTCGAAGCCAGCCTCGCTGAGCAGCCGGAGAAATTCCTGCTCCTCCAGCGCGCCGGCTACGCAGCCGACCCAGAGCTCCATGCTGCGGCGCACCGCCGCAGGGACTTCTCCGCGCACCACCACATCACTCACGGCAAAGCGCCCGCCCGGCTTCAGCACGCGAAACGCTTCCGCGAATACCTGGCGCTTGTCGCCGGAGAGATTGATCACACAATTGGAGATGATCACGTCCACCGATGCGTCGGGCAGCGGAATCTGCTCGATCCGGCCCTTCAGGAACTCCACATTGGTGACGCCGGCCTCGGCGGCGTTCCGGCGCGCCAGCTCGAGCATCTGGTCAGTCATGTCGAGGCCGTAGGCCTTGCCGGTGGGCCCCACCCGGCGGGCGGACAGCAGCACGTCGATCCCACCGCCGGATCCGAGGTCGAGCACGATCTCGCCAGCGGCCAGTTCGGTGAGCGCGGTCGGGTTACCACAGCCGAGCGAGGCAAGCACTGCCGCGGAGGGCAGCGCATCCGTTTCCCCGCTCACGTAGAGATTGGACGTGATCGGATCCACCGAGCCATTGGCTGCGGCGCCACCACAGCAGGAACTCAGCGGGCCACAGCAGGAGGCGGGCTCGCTCACTTCCAGCACGCGCCGGGCGGCCTGGCCGTATTTCTCCCGCACGATTCCGGCGATGTCTGGCTCATCGGTGCCGGTTACCGATGACTCCGGCGCGATCTCGCGTGACGCACTCATGATACCACCTCCATCAACAAACGTTGATATGTGAAGCCAAAGCAACGCGCCAACCGGCGCGTGATTCACACGATGCGGCCAGACGTCAACCGCAGCAATTGCCAAACACCTTGAGGCCATGCCGGGTGTGCTTCTCCGTCGCCAGCATCCGGACCACGTCGTGAGCCACACCCAGCGTCTCGGGCACGAGCGAGTAGTAGGACCAGCGGCCTTCCCTGCGATCCTGCACCAGGCCCGCGTCCTTCAGCACCTTGAGGTGGAACGAGAGCCGGGACTGTGCGGCGCCGAGCTCGTCCTGGAGCTCACAGACGCAACGTTCGCCCGCGCGGAGCATCTCGAGCACGGCGAGGCGGGTTTCGTCCGACAGCGCCTGGAAGAGCCGGGCAGCCTGGGCGAGGTCAAGACGGGGAGGAGCGGTGACGGTCGGCATGGATTGCAATATATCAATTTTACTTGATTGATCAAGAGGGACTCTGATGGGTGGGCGCGGTCGAGGGTCGGGGTCGCGGGTCGGCCCGTGTCGCCCGCCGAATGGCTGAGACGGATCCCGCACGAAGGTGTCATCCCGAGGCCGCGCAGCGGCCGTAGGGATCTGCTCACCCTGTTCCGACGCGGGCCAGCAGATTCCTCGCGGCGCTCGGAATGACAATCCTCGCGGCCCTCGACCGTCGACCCTAATGCCCCGCAGTCTCTACACCCCGGCCAGCCTCGAACAGGAACCAGCTGCGGCGCTCGGCTTCGTCCACCCAGACTTCAATCAAGCTGGTGGTCGCAACATCGCGGTGCCCCTCGCAGACATTGTGGGCTTCGCGCAGGCGGGTGACCAGCGCCCGATTATCGTCGCGCAGTTCGGCCAGCATGTCGGACGGATCGACGTACTCCGCGTCATTGTCGAGCACGCGCTGGGTCCGGGAGATCTGGCCGATGGAACGGATGGTGGGCCCGCCCACCTTCCGGACCCGCTCGGCGATCGGATCCGTGATCGCGAGCAGCTCGGCGGCCTGCTCGTCGAGCAGGAGGTGGTAGTCGCGGAAGTGGGGTCCGCTCATGTGCCAGTGAAAGTTCTTGGTCTTGAGATAGAGTGCAAAGACGTCCGCAAGGATTCCATTCATTGCGGCGGCGATGTCGCGCGTCGCCTTGGCGTCCAGATCACTCGGCGTGCGAAGGGGAGCGGACCGGATGCTCTGCAGGTCGCGCCGGCGGTTTGTGGTTACGGCTTTCATGATGCCATCCTCGTCAGGGGAAGAATCCAGCACTAACAGAGCTGGTGCCCTCTGGAATCTAGCTTGCCGGGATGCGGCCGGGTGCTCACCCGCCTTCCAGGCCTGACCAGCTTGAGCAGTTCGGCGAAAGAGCGAAGCGAGGGTCCGTCCGGTTCAAGGCAGATGGCCCTGGTGTCGGGCCACAGCTCAACGAATGGAACCGGCTGCGCGTAGCTCGAGAATTGAACCCGAACTGCACATTGGAGAGTCTGGATGCTCAAGCAACTGATGCTGGCGGTGGTGCTACCTGCTGGGCTGGTGGCGGCTGTGCCCTCCCCCGTCGCGAATCCTGCGGTCGGCGGAGTCCGCCTTGCAGTCGCAGCGAGCGGCAATGAGGCACGGTATCGGGTGCGGGAGCAGCTGGCTGGCTTCGACCTGCCCAATGATGCGGTGGGCAAGAGCAGCGCGGTGACCGGTGCGATCGTACTGGATTCGGCGGGCCGGGTGGTGCAGGCAGACTCGAGGATCACGGTTAATGTGGCGGGGCTCACCAGCGACAGGGACAGGCGAGATGGCTATGTCCGCCGTCGCATCCTCCAGACCGATTCCTTCCCGACGATCACCCTCCGGCCCACGGCCGTGTCCGGGCTGCCGTGGCCACTGCCTGTGTCGGGCACCAGGGCGTTCACCCTGACTGGCGACCTGACAGTGAAGGGCGTTACGCGCTCCACCGCGTGGCACGTCACGGCGGCATTCCAGGACGACACCGTCAGCGGGGCGGCGGTCACGGCGTTCACGTTCGCAGATTTCGCGCTGGCGCAGCCGAGGGTGCCGATCGTGCTGAGCGTAGGGGACACCATCCGGCTGGAATATGATTTCCGGCTGGTGCGCTAGCCGCATCGTGGATCAGTCCTTGATCGCGATGAACGACTTGGGGAGTCCGAACACCCGTTCCGTCTCGACGCGGGATTCCTTGAACAGCTCCCGGACCATCGCCCGGGTGAGGAGCCGGGCGCTCTCCACGGTGCGGACCGCCTGGTCAATGGTCGTCGCCCTGCTGTAGTTGCCCAGTTGAAAATGCGAAATCAGCCAGACCTGAGCGGGTTTCGGAAGCCAATGAATAACCGGTGTGAGTGAATGCGGTTCCACCGGAAACCAGTAATTCGGCGTCTGCACGAAGCTGCGTTCGGCCACGCGATAGATTTCCCGGGCAAACTGGACCATCCGGGCCCAGTCGCCCACGTGCTCTATCACGGAATTCGAATGTGCGATGTGAAAGGACTTGTCCGCGAACGCCGCCAGGTCGCAGGCATTGCCCTCGTGAAACTCGAAGATTCCGTGATCGGGCGGCATCGCCGAGCCAGGCAGGTTGACGACCGTGATTGTCACGCCATGGGACTCGAAGAATTCGGGCGGGACGATGCGCCAATATTGCTCGGTCCCGCCGACATCGATCAGCCGTACGGCGCCGTGCCGGAGGGACACGGCGGCGATCATCTCCAGCAGGGGCCCGATGCGCCGTGCCCGCAATCTCGCGCCAAGCGAGGCGGAATTATCATACGCGGTCCAGCGTTCTGCCATTGCCCGTCCGAGAGACATTGCCACTCCACGGGTGAAAGTCGTGGCTACCCCGGTCCGGGCCCCGGAGTCAGAACTCGCGCTTCTTCATTTCCTTGAACAGGTGCTCGCGCTCGCCGTCCTGCTCCGGCTTGATGGCGAGCGTGGGATCGTACTGCTTGTGGCGTTCCGACGCCGGCTTCACTTCGCGTTCGGCATTCTTCTTGGCCAGCGCCGCGAGACGCGCTTCTTCCCGCTTGGACATGCAGATCTCCTCGGTGTGCGTCCGACAACATGGGCCCTGCAGGATTCGAACCTGCGCGCGTCGGATTATGAGTCCGCTGCTCTAACCGACTGAGCTAAGGGCCCGGGGGGCGCGGCAAATCTAGCCAGTTGCAGGACGGAGCGCAGCCGGTGAGGGCGGAGCGACGACAGCCACCCCGCCCCGTAGTCAGCCATGGGCCACTCAGGCGGTGACCGCCTCGGCGTTGATCTTCCGCTCGGCCAGCCGGGTCAACCGCTGGTCGGCCGAGCCTTCTTCATTGAGCGTCTGCTGCAGCACGTCCGCGACGCCGGTTTCGCCCAGTTTCTCGGCGAACGTCCGGGCCGAGCCGTATCCGGCGATCTCGTAATGCTCGATGCGCTGAGCCGCGCTGATGATGCCGGCGTCCCGCACCGACGGGTCACCGTCCTTCTCGAGCATCTTCGATCCTTCTTCGATCAACCCCTGCATGCCACGGCAGACTTCACCCTTCGGGGAAATTTCGAGGGCGCCGAACGCGTGATCCAGACGGTCCATATGGGCACGCGTCTCTTTCAAGTGGTCGCGGAATGCCTGCTTGAGGTCGGGATCGTTGGCCGCCTTTTCCATCTCGGGCAGCGCCTCGACCAGTTGCTGCTCGGCCGAGTAGAGATCCTGCAGTTCATGCGCAAGGAGCTTGCGCAGGGAATCCAATTTCATGGGGGGCCTCCATAGTGAAACATCGCTATCCCCGCCTCGGGCACTGGAATGCGCCGGAGGGGCGGGCCCGGCGGGGCTCACACGCGCGCCGGGTCAGGCAATGTAGGGCGGCGGTGTGTCATTCCGAGCGCAGCGAGGAATCTGCTGGCCAGCGTCGGAACAGCGTGAGTAGATCCTACGAGGACTGTCGGAAATTCTGTGTATGGGTCATATCCTTCTGTGTATGGGTCATATCCTAATGATGGAAGGAGCGGATATGCCACGCCACAGGAAGCGGGCCTCGGCTCCGCAACGCCTTCGCGCTTTCGTGTATTTCGCGCTTTCGTGATTTCATGTTTCTTCCTGCTTTCCTTGGTTCCCTGCCTCGCTGACCAGCTCGCGGACCCGGCGCGCGATTTCGAGACAGCAGGTGAGCCCGGGCGATTCCATGCCGATGAGGTTAATCCAGCCCGGAAGCCCGCGGTCCGACTCCTCCGCGATCACAAAATCCGGCACGGCGCCGCCGGGAAGCTGCCGACGGGGGCGGATGCCGCTCTGGTCCGGCCTCAGATCCTCGGCGCGGAGACCCGGCAGGTAACGGCCGGCCCGTTCGGCAAAGAGTGCCGCCCGCTCCGGGGGCACCCGGTAATCGGCAACGCGGTCTTCCAGAAATTCCACATCGGGCCCGAACCGGATGCCGCCGGCCAGATCCAGCGTCACGTGAACCCCCAGCCCGGCCAGGGCGGGATGCGGCACCGGGTACACCAGGTGACGCAGGCGCATCTGCGCGCCCTCGGCCAGCCGGAAATAGGATCCCTTCACGAACACCTGGCGATAGCCGGCTTGGTCGAGGTCGATGCCCATGCCCCCTGCCACCAGATCGGCGTCGAGCCCGGCCGAGTTGATGACAGTGGCCGCCTCGACCCGCACCTCCTGTTGGCCGGGATCAAGGCAGCACACTTCGTAGCCTCGCCTGGATGGTTGCGCAGACCGGTATACATGTCCGTAGGCAAACGTGCATCCGTGCGCGCGCGCTTCCTGTTCCAGACTCAGCATCAGGGCCCGGCCACGCCGTTCAGCGCGGCCCGCTCCATGAGCCGGGCCAGTTCCGGCTCTTCCTCCGCGGAGGTGGCGACGATGAACTTGCCGATGCGGCGGTGCGGAATCCGGTGCAACTCGCACCAGCGGTAGAGAGCGGGATTGGCGGCCACGCAGAACCGGGCCTTGAGAGAGCCGGGCGGGTAGTACATCCCCGCGTGGATCACTTCGCTGTTGCGGCTGCTGGTCTCCATGCCCGGATGCGCGTGCCGTTCGAGCACCAGCACCTCGCGGCCGTCAGCCGAGAGCTCGCGTGCGATGGCGAGGCCGATGACGCCGGCGCCGATGACGAGGGCGTCCATCAGGGCGGGGTCTCAGCGATGCACGGCTTCACTGCAGCCAATCCGCTGCAGCAGCCGCAACCCGCTCCGCCGCCTGACCATCTCCGTACGCATCACGGTCCCAGCCGGAGTAACCACGGTCGATCGCCCTTGCTACCACGCCGGCAAGCCGAGTCGGGACATCCCCTGGGGCCAACAGCGTGTTGGCACCCAGTTCGATCGTCTCCTCCCACTCCGTTTCTGCCCGGAGTGTCACGCAAGGTACCCCCAGCCAGTACGCCTCGCGCTGCAGCCCCCCGCTGTCGGTCAGTACCAGCGAAGCTCCACGAGTCAACGCGAGCGATTCCAGGTATCCCACCGCCGGGATGATCTGCAGCTGCCCACAGCCAGCGCTGGTCAGTCCGGCCGCGTCGAGCGCGCGGCGAGTCCGAGGATGTAGTGCCAGAATGGTCGGTACCGGCAGCCGCGAGACTTCCTCGAGCAAGGCCCGTAGCAGCTCGGGCTGATCCACCAGCTCGGCGCGATGAAAGGTGGCGAACACGTACGGTGCCCTGGCCGCGGGTGACACCGCTGCCGGGAGGGGCAGGCCGGGAAGCTGAGAAACCAGGACGTCCCGCGCCACGTCGCCCGTTTCGCATACCACCGCGTCGGGCCGCTCGCGCCGGAGTCGGTGCGTGGCCGACTGCGAGGTGGTGCAGAGCAGCCCGGCCACTGCATCGGCTGTCCGACGATTGATCTCCTCGGCCATCAGCCGGTCACGCGCGCGCAGCCCCGCCTCTATGTGCATCACCGGAATCCGGAGCTTGGCGGCAGCAAGTGCGCAACCCAGCGTCGAGTTGGTGTCCCCGATAACCGCCACCGCGTCCGGCCGCAGTTCCGCCAGCAGGGGCTCCGCGCGTACGAGAATCGCCGCTGTTTGCGTCGCGTGAGTTCCGGATCCGACGTCAAGGTAGTGGTCCGCCGGCTGCACGCCCAGTTGATGATACAGCAACTCGTTCAGCGCAAAATCGTAATGCTGCCCCGAGTCGACCGCGGTAACCCGGAACCCAACGCCGAGCGCGCGCCGGAGCACGCTGGCCTTGATGATCTGCGGACGCGTGCCATAGCATAGCACGACATGCAGCAGGGTCATGGAAGATACGCCTGGGCGAAGGTCATTGTCCGGCATTTCGCGCTTGTCGATAGGGCGCGGAGGTACGCCGCAGGATCGGGGGGCAGCGCGGGCACCGTGAGGACTATCAGCTCCGCCCGCCGTCGTGAAAGTGGCGCCGCCAGACGAGTCGCCGTCCGTCGTTTCATCTTCAGCTCCTCAACGCGCGGCAGTCTGTTCGAGCGAGCCTGGAATCGCCTGCATCAGATGGCTCGTGCATCCATCGTGCTCACCAGCCAGGCTCGGAGTTCGGCAGGACATCGGCGGAATCTACAGTCGCGCCGGTCCATCCGGATAGGAGAGGCGGCGCCAGCATCGGTACTCACCGCCCGGTCCGGACGTCCGCCAATCTAGACGGCTACGCTGCGGCCCCCGGGGGCACACTGGTCCGGTTGACTCTGCCGACCAGGCGGCCGATCTTCTAGGCACTTTCCAGCTGACACGATGGGGGTGTCCCGCTCTAGCCCATCCGGGCCAGGGCGAGCTGCCCACGGGAAACACCTCGGGTGGCTGGCGAGGACGGCCCTCACGCACGAACAGCCCCGGCCGTCGCAGCGCCGCCCTGTCCCCGCGTACATCTCGCTCCAGGTTTTCGCTGAAATATGAACAGACGTGGTTGCGGAGCAATTCATCAGATCGTGGGCACAATCCTGCTGAGTACATTACGGTGATCGAACTTCGTATTCTCGCGTGGTCGCTCTTGCGACCATCAGTCATGCGAGAGTTCCGGCGCAGTGCTTCCGATGGCCGCGGAGACCCGCGGGCAATGGCGAGCGCACGCAACACCCGGATGCGGCGGGTTATTGCTGATGCGGCGCAGCACATCCCTTTCTACCGCGAGTTGTGGGCGGGTCGCGGCGTTCTTCGCGCGGCAGAGCGTGGGGACATCGAGCTGAGCGACCTGCCCTGCTTGACACGAACGAACCTGCAGGATGGTTTCGCCCGCATGCATCATCCGGGGTTCACCGGCCCCGTCGTGGAGCGAAGTACGGGGGGCTCATCCGGGCAGCCGGTGCGATTCGTCCAGAGCCGCCATTATCTTGATGCGGCGACCGGCCGTGGCATGCGCACGCTGGCGTGGAGCGGATGGCGCCCGGGTACGCGCACCGCCTTTCTCTGGGGTGGCCCGACAGAGCTGCGGGATGCGGATACCTACCGGCAGCGATTCAAGGAGCTCATCACCAATCGCAGATTGTTTGACGCGTTCCGGGCAGATGCGGCCCAGTATGATGCGTGGCTGGCCTCTCTGGTGCGATGGCGCCCGGAGTTCATCATCGGATACGCCTCGGCCCTGGTCGGCCTGTCCGAGCATGCAGCTGCCGCGGGAATCACGTTCCCGGCCCTGCGCGCTGTATTTTCTACAGCGGAGCGCCTGCTTCCGCAGCATCGCGCCGTGATCGCAAATGCGTTTCAGGCTCCGGTCCGGGATCAGTACGGCTCGCGCGAGGTACAGGCGTTGGCTGCCGAGTGCAGCCATGGCACCATGCACGCGTACCTCGATTCAGCGATCCTTGAGCTCGGTGCCCCGATTGGTGATGCGCGGCCTGTACTGGTCACCCAGCTCGACAACCCGGCGATGCCCCTCCGCGCTGGCCGGCGTCCGGGGGCGGGTGACCGATCTGTTCCGTTTCGATGGCGGCCGCATTGTTCATGGCGAATACTTCACCCACCTGATGTATGACATCACCGGGGTGCGCGCCTTCCAGTTCCGCCAAGATCGAACAGGCGGGATCACACTCTATCTCGTCTTCGCTGGCGCCGCAGATCAGTCTCGCATCACCCGTACCCTGCATCAGCGTCTGTCGCGCCTGTTGCTTGAGGTCGGCGTCACAGCGCCAGTTTCGATCGAGGTCACACAGGAGATTCCACTGGTGGGCGAAGGGAAATTCCGCTTTACCGTATCGGAATACGCGCCGTGACGGCCCCGACCGTGTCGGTCGTCCGCGATCCGAACGCGCAATATCCGGTCGCACCGCCCTTCGATCCGTCGAACCTGTATCCCGAGCTCGCCAGACTGCCTGGCGGCGCTCCCCCCATCGTCGCCGACCGGAATGCGGTCTACGAACTCGTACGCTCGGGCTTGCTCGCGTCCGGGTTCGACCGACAGCACGCTGGTACTCCCGATTGGAATCCGCTTGCCGCACTCGTTCCGCGAGCCGGCCTTGTAGTGATCAAGCCCAATCTTGTGCTGGAGTCCGCATCGCGCCGCAAGTTCGATGGCAGCATCGTTACCCATGGCTCCGTCATCCGACCGCTGATCGACTACATCCGGCTGGCAGGCGGCCCGGACGTCCAGATCCTGGTGGGTGATGTACCGCTGCAGGGTGCCGATTTCGAAGAATTGGTCGCGGAAAACGGGCTCGCCGAGCTGGTCCGAGCGTTGAAGGAACGAGGAGACAGCAACCTGGTGCTCGCTGACCTGCGCCGCGAGCGCGCGCTCGTGGATACTGCCGGCTTTATCAGGCGGATCGAGGCACTGCCTGGCGATCCAAGAGGCTATCGGGAAGTTGACGTGGGCGGCGCCTCGCTCCTCGAGGGGCTTCCCGCGGAGCAGTTCGAGGGATTTGCGGTTTCAGACTATCAGGCACGGAACACCCAGCGGGCGCATGCGCCTGGCGTTCACCGCTACCTTGTGCCCGCGAGCGTACTCGCGGCGGATCTGTTCATCAATGTCCCGAAGCTGAAAACCCATCAAAAGGCAGGACTGACCGTCGCCATCAAGAATCTTGTCGGCGTCAATGGCGACAAAGCGAGAGTCCCTCACTACCGTCTCGGCGGTCCGTCAGCGAGCGGCGACGAGTACCCCCCGGGGGCTGCACTCCTGCGTGCCATGCAGGCCCGCACCGCCCGACTGCTTCAGGGCCGCTCCCGGGTACTCTACCGCGCTGCCCGCCGGTTGTGGCGTGCGACAAGGCATCTCGTGCTGCCGCGGCATTCGGTGGAGAGCGCCGCTGGATCCGTGACCCTCGTCTCCGGTGGTGCATGGCATGGGAATGACACGCTCTGGCGATCGCTGCATGACCTGAATCTTTTGCTGCGATTCGCCGATCGTGACGGCGGGATCACGAATGTGCAGCAGCGATCATATCTCTGTGTCGTAGATGGGATCGTGGCGGGCGAGGGCGATGGGCCGCTAGTGCCTGTGGCGCGCTCCGAGGGCGTGGTCTTAACCGGAGATGATCCACTGGCAATCGATCTCGTCGCCGCGCGTTATATGGGCCTGGATTGGCGGCGGATCCCTCAGCTTGCCGGCGCGCTCGAAGCCATGCCTGCATGGACGACGGTCCGCGCGGCGCTGGAGGATGGCGGCGTGACCGTCGTCGCCAATACGACACCCTGGCATTCGCCCCGGCCGTTCCGGCCCGCACCAGGATGGACGGGTCACATCGAGCTGCTCGATCGGCCGCGATGAGACTGCTGGTCCTGTATGCCAGCGACCTGGCCGACCCATCCCGCATAGCGCCCGGCGGCATCACCAGCAACATCCGCGGCTATGTGGGAGGCCTGCCAGCTGACTGGGACATTGAGGTTTGGGGCGCGAGTGAGCAGCCCCGCTGGAATACGCACGTGACGCTCGGTGAGCGCTCGGTGCGGTTCAGGTCCATCGTCCGAGCGGAGCCGGTTCTCGCACGCGGTCGGGCCCTCAATCCTCGTTACGCCGCAGCATTGGCATGCCAGTCCTGGCGGGAGCGGTTGTCGAAACGGTTCGATGCGGTCATTTCGCATCGAAGCGAGTATCTCGCGGCACTCACGTTGAGCCAGGGCAGGCGGCGCCTGCCGCCGGTAGTGCAGATGATCCACGGCAGCTCCGCCTGGTCGGGGCGCTCCTTTTCGCGCCTTGCAGAGCGGTTCTTCCTGGTCGGGGAACGGCTTGCGGTCTCGTCTGCCGCCGCGATCGCGCTCGTGGCGGAGTCGACTCTTCAGTATTACCGTGAACGGTACCCTGCCAGTGCCGACAGATTCAGCTGCATCCCGAATGGCGTGGACCTCAGCCGCTGGCCTCCTTCTGCGCGGTCATCGCGTCGTGCGGAGTGGCGCGCCCGCCTGCACCTCGCGGATCAGGACCGCGTGCTGGTCTACCACGGACGCTTTGCTCCCGAAAAAGGCATTGAGCGACTGCTGGCGGTGCTGGCCATCTTGCGGCGTGATGGCGCACCTTGGACGCTGGCAGTGGCAGGCAGCGGGCCGCTTGGCGCGACTATCGCTTCCGCCGCGCAGGCTACAGGCACGGCAATCCGCATGGCCGGCCCGCTGAAGTCCACTGATGTTGCGGGATTCCTGTGCGCTGGCGACCTCGGCCTGCTCTGCAGCGATTTTGAGGGACTCTCGAACGGACTGCTGGAGTCGCTGGCGGCTGGACTGCCAGTCGTGGCGACGCCGGTAGGCGATACGGCAATCGTGCTGTCGGAAGTCGATCCCAAGTTGACCCCGGGCACCTCGCCCGAGGCACTCGCCGGCGCAGTTCGCCATGCGTGGGCCGTCCGACGCGAACTATCGGCCCGCGCCCGCCTCCGCGCAGAGGACTACTCGGTCGCGAAGCGTTCGGGTCGCATCGCTGATCTGGTGCACTCCGTCTGCAGCCAGGAAGGAAGCCGGCAATCAGATGCCATTTGACCGCGGTTACTTCACGCGCCAGTATCGGGCTCGTGCCTGGCGGTCGGCCGGGGCCAAGCCTGTCCTCGATCGGACGCGCGTGCGCTGGCTGCGCCGTTACGCGAATGGCGGCCGTCTGCTCGAGATCGGATGTGGCCTGGGGCACTTTGCCAACATGGCCAGTCGACACTTTGACGTGGTTGTCGTGGATCTTGAGCCCGAGATCGTGCATCGGGCATCCGCACACGCCGCTATTCGCGGGACTGCTGCCTCCGCGTATCAGCTTCCGTTTGCCGATGGCTCGTTGGGCGCCGTCTGCTGTTTCGACGTACTCGAACATCTGACTCGTCCTGAAGCCTGCCTGGCGGAAGCCTTCCGGACGCTCAAGCCGGGGGGGGTGTTCTTCATGTCCGTCCCGAACCCTGAGTCATGGGGCGCGCGGCGCAAGGGCCAAGGCTCCTTCATCTATCGGGATCCGACTCATTGCAGCATTCGCACCGCAGGCGAGTGGCAGACTGCACTGACCGGGGCCGGCTTCCGTCAGGCCTGGGCCGGTACGGACGGGCTGTGGGACCCACCGTACTTCCGGCACCTTCCCAACGCCATTCAATGGCCACTCTTTGTGGGTGCGTCACAGATCGCCTGGCTCCTGGCACCCGGGTTCCCCTGGTCCCAGGGTGAGAACTTCACTTGGTTGGGCCGCCGTCCGTGATTGATGTCGGCTACACGCTCCACTACGTCCGTGCCTCGAAGCTGACCGGGATCGAACGGTTCAGCTTGGCCTGCGCAGCGGCAATGGCTGAGGCACCGGCATCGGACATCCGGCTCCATGTGCTCGCCTCAGCCTCAGCCGCCAGAGTGCTGCCGACTGCGCTGACGCGTGATGCGCTCCCGGGAGATTGGCGGCTGATCGGCGAGCAGATCGTCTTGCCCGCGTGGGTCGCCATGCGGCATCTCGACGGCGTCCACGTGACCGCCTTCGGGGGCTCCCGGTTGCGCTCGTTTCCCTTCGTGCTCACGGTCTATGATTCGGTCTTCTGGGACCAGCCAGGGAGCCTCAGCTTCCTGGGACGTCACTATTACCGCCACATGGTTGAAGATGCACTCCGCAGCCGGCAATTGCGCGCCCTGATATTCATCTCCGAGGCCGCGAGGGATGCCGTACGCCGGCATTTCCCGGCTGTGAACGTTCCGTGCACCGTGGTGCACGCATCGTCTGGCATGGAGCGAGGGCCAGAGCCTCGTGTGGCACCGGCATTGCTGGACAACAAAGCCACGGTGCTCAGCGTCGGCACGATCGAACCGCGCAAGAACCTGCTGGGGATGGCCCGGGCCGTCACTAGGGCTCGAACGCTGGTCGGACGCCCGATCCGTTGGCTGCATGTCGGACGCCGCGGGTGGCTCGGTGCTGCGGAGCAGGACGTGCTCGCCAGCGGTGTGGTGGAGGAACTCGGCGTCATCGCGGATCCAGACCTGCGCAGGCTCCTGCTGTCGGCAGATGCCTTCCTGTCGCTCTCCCACCTTGAAGGATTCAATCTCCCGCTCGCCGAGGCATTGGGGCTTGGCACACCGGCCGTCGTGAGTGACCTTCCCGTGCACCACGAGGTGGCCGGTGATGGCGCGCTCTACGCCGACGTGAATGATCCGGAAGCAGCGGCGGTTCTCCTCGCCCGGCTGCTTTCAGACCCGACGGAGTGGACTGGCCGGTCGCGAGCCGGGTGGTTCCATACCGCCGCATTCGCCCCGAGTGCGGTAGCATTGCGTCTCATGGAGACCTACCGTGCCGCCTTCCGCTGACAGCGTGTGCGTGGGCGGCGTTCCCATCCACGCCATCTCGCTGCCGGCCGTGCTCGAATTTGTCGCAGCCCGCCTGGTGCCGCGTGCACCCTTCGGGCTCATCGCAACAGTGAATCTCGATTTTCTCCGCATTGCCCGCCGGCACGCGGCGTTTCGGGCCATCTTGCAGCATGGGACCATGCTCAATGTCGCCGACGGCTGGCCGGTCAAATGGCTTGCACGCCGCGCCGGCAACGCCGTATACCGAACCACGGGATCCGACCTCGTGCCTGCGCTGCTCGCCGATCCGGCGATCGGCAGCAGTGGCGTCTTCCTGCTGGGTGACACCAACAGCACGCTGGCCGCGGTCCGGGATCGCGGCGCGCGGGAGAAGTGGGGAACCGCGATCGCCGGAGCCAGAAGCCCTGCCCCCAACGAACTCTGCGATGCAGAACGTAGCATCGACTTGGTGCGCGAAATCAATGCATCAGGCGCTGGCGTGCTCCTCGTGGCGCTGGGGGCGCCGCGACAGGAACTATGGATGAGCCGCTGGCGCGACCAGCTCAGGCCGGCTGTAGGAATCGGAATCGGAGCGGCACTCCGGTTCCTCGCCCATCCCGAGAGGAGGGCACCACGATTGATACAATCGCTGGGCCTGGAGTGGGCACATCGGCTCCAGCGTGAGCCTCGGCGACTGGGCGCCCGGTACGCGGCTGACGCCGTGGAGTTCGGCCGCCTCCTGCTGACCAACTGGTCGCGCGAATGAGGGGCCGGCGTCACAGCTTGGTCGACGCGGTCACTTTCGGACTGGCAGGCAAGGCGGCGGGCTTCATAGTTCCTCTCGCCGTGGCTGCGCGTTATGGCATATCTGGTGATACCGACGCGCTCTACCTGGCGATGGCGGTCACACAGCTCCTGGTGGCCGTATTCGCGCAGGGCCTCGAGCAATATCTCATTCCATTTTTTGTGCACGCGCCAGATCCTGCCGCCGCAAGGAGGCGCCTTCGGTGGGCCACCATACGTGGAACCATCGCGGCTGCAGCTGGATGGCTGCTCGGGGCGCCGCTCGTATGGCTGCTGGCAACCCGAACCGCATCCCGCGTCGGCGTGGCGCTGCCGCTCACGATCTACCTCCTGCTTGCGCCGCAGATCATCGCGGCGGCAATCGGGGCGTGTCGCTCCTCATGCCTGATGTCCCGTGGGGACTTCCGATGGCCTGCCGCGAGTATTGGATTACGCGCAGTTGGAGTGCTCAGCGCCATGCTCATCGCGCCGACGGACGCCGGCATCGTGCCACTCGCCATTGGCTTCAGCGCAGGCGAATGGCTGCGTGTGGCGCTGCTCGACCTTCTCCTGCGACGTCGCCTGCGGACGGAGATACCCTCGGTCGGCGTCGACCTCATTCCGCCAGACACGATCCGACGCGGGCTGTGGCAACTGGGCTCTGTCGCACTGCTGGGCATCGCACCGCTCATCGAGCGGTCCCTGGCGGCCCTCGTCGCGCCTGGCGGGGTGACCAAGCTCGAATATGCCAGCAAACTGTTCTACGTGTTTGCGACCATCTTCGATACCAATTTTGTTGCAGTCTTTGTGCGGTCTTGGGCAGAGGCGGTGCGGGAGAAGCGTTGGCCTGCGCTGGCCAGGGACGTCCGCCGCTGGCTCGTCCTGGTCGCGTCCGGTGCAGCCGCCATCGCCATCGTGGTCATTCTGGGCCGCGAGCCGATCGTTCACGTGGCACTCGCGAGGGGCCGATTTACGGCGGACGATACCCGAGCGGTCGCCCCCCTCTTCGGTGTGCTCATGTTGGCCTATCCGCTGGCCGCAGCGGGAATGCTGCTCGGCGGACTGACCGTGGCACTGCACCAGACGCGGACGCTATTCGAGGTCAATGCCATCAAGATGGTTGTCCGGAGCGCGGCCGCACTTATCCTGGGATGGGCGTTCGGTCTCATCGGCATTGTAGCGGCATTCGCACTGACGCATCTCGTGGAGTGCGTCTACCTCGGAACCGCAAGCAGGAAGACCCTGCGGCGGCTTCGCCGGACTACTCCCGCGACGTCCCGGTGACGACCAGTGTCCGCAATGTCCGCCAGTCGTCGCGACGGAGGCCCAGCACCAGCCCCAGGAGCAACCCACCGATGAGCATGAGTCGTCGCTTCGGGTAGATCCGCTTCGGTGACGCAAAGGGTGACTCGATCAGCGTGAGCACCGGTACATCCCGGACCTCGTCGAGGCGCGCTGTCTCACCCTCACGCGCGACGCTCGTCACGAGTTCCTGCCAGAAGTCCAACTGCCGATTCAATTGGCGCTCGCGAAACGATAGACGGGGCGCATTCTCGAAGGCGCGATTTCGCTCGTAGAACGTGGTCAGCGAGTCCTGGACCGCAGTGCGGCGACGCTCCAGTTCCTTCAGGCGGCTCTCTGCACTGAGGCGCTCATTACGGGCCTGCGATTCACGCTGTATGATCATTACCTGCGAGAGACCCCGAAGGACGGCGCGGAGCACCCCCTCCGCATGCTCCGGCGAGTCTGCCCAGGCGGACGCCTGCAGCAGGCCGGTTTTCACATCCACCTGCACTGACAGCCGCTTGCCCAACCGCTTCAACCGCTTTTCCATCGCCACGCGGGTGGAACCTTCCGGGGCGCCCAGCGCAGCCGCGACGGTCTCACAACCGCGCGCGGCCTCGCAGATCGTGTCGGCCAGCGCAAGGCGAGCGACCCCCCGCCCGTTGGCCACCGCAGCAAACAGTTCGGGCGAGTCGGAGGCATTCGGCACCGAGCCAGCGAGCCCCAGCTGCGCGGCGAATCCAGCCAGACGAGCAGCCGATCCGAGAGAACGTTCGCTCGCAATGCTGGCACGGGCGCTGGCCTGGAAGCGTGCAGGAATCAGGAAGCTGATGCCGAGCGCGACGGCCCCGCAGACAAGCGACGTCGCGGCAATCCGGGACCACGGAATCCTGGTGCCGGTCAGAATGTCGCGCATGCGGCTACGCCTCCTCCGAAGTCGAAGTTGCATGACCTGCCACGGCAAGCCGGGCTAGCCCCACGCTCAGGCATGCCTGTGAAGCCGTTGTGAACGATGGTGCCGCGAACGACTCGAACATGGTTTCGATCAGGATCAGATACGCCGCCAGTGGCAACCAGCTGGCGTGCCCTTTCGAATGGCGCACGCGGGACCCGCACGCCCAGAGGATGCTCGCGAGGATGCCGGCGAAGCACACCAGCCCCAGCAGCCCGGTTTCACCAAGCACCTGGGGCCAGAAGGTATCCTGGATGAAATTGGGGTACGCCGGCGACATGCCATAGATCGCATCGAAGCCGAATCGATAGTACACATCGCTGTAGTCGACGATGGATCCATAGCTGCCATATTTGCCAAGGCCCACTCCGAAGGGAAAATACTGGCGACTGAGCAGGAGCGAGCCGGCATACAGTGCGGTTCTGGCCTGTACGGTGACCGCGCTTTCTCCGAAGTAGCCCTGGAAACCCTCGCGCAGGACCGGCCAAAGAACGAGGCCTGTCGGTAGAACGATCGCGAACAGGACCAGGACGGCGACAAGGGCTTGTTTCCGCCGTAGTCGACCAGAACGGAGTGGCAGGGCGAATAGCAGTGCCGCGACAATACCGATGAATGGTTTGCGCCGGGAGGAGAGAAGCATGCCCGCCATCAGAACGACCGCAACCAGCAGCCAGCGTCCACGGTGCCCGGTCAGGAGTGCGGCCATCGAAACCAGCAGAGCGGATGTCAGGAGCCAAGCATAGCCTCCGGGATGCCCGGCCAGCGAGACGACGCTCGGCAGACTCCCTCGATACTCGACGAGCGGGCTGAAGCCGATGAAAGAGCGGAAAGCAACGGGGGCGATGACATCTGGAATCGCGAACAACGCGAACACCATTGCGATCCAGATCAAGGTCCGCAGCCACAGCTCGCCGTCTTCCGACCGCCAGCGGGTCTGGTCAACGGCAAAACCGAAGAGCAGCCCCTTGCTGAGCAGAAGCAAGCCGATCGCGGCGCGCTCCCAGCCACTCCTGGCGAGCGCGACACTGGCCATGCTCGCGGCCGCAAACGCCAGTGCCCAATAGCACCAACGCGCGATCCGGAGTCGTCCTGACGCCCGGGCGGTTATCGCGGATGCCACCGCCAGCGCCAGCAGGCCCGTTTCGTCCAGCGCCTGGAATGCCCCGCCCAGCAGCGTGGACCGCCCTCCGCTCAGCGCGATGGCAAAATCCTGCAGGAGCAGAAAACAGAGGAACCAGAGCAACACAAGCCGCGGACGCCGGAAATACGCGAGCCCGAGAACAAGGGCGATGGGCAGGCTGGCCAGCATCCGTTCCCCTACCGCTTCCGTCGGCTAGAGGTGATCCTGAATCGGCCGACAGGGTCATTCGCGAATGGTGACTTCCCGAAGGCCAGCTCAGCATCGGCAGCCTCGGACGCGGTCTGTCTCCCGAGCATGGATTCCGAAACCAGCGGACTCTCTAACAGCGGCTCGAGCTTCCCATCGGCCGCGTCCGTGCCGTATGGCACCGACAGGTATTTCTCAGACGGCCCGTCCCGAATTGAACAGCACGACCGGCACTGTCCGCAGGAGGATGCGCAGGTCCAGCCACACGCTCCACCGCCGCACATAATCCACATCCAGTTCGCACATCTGCCGATAGCTCAAGCGGCTCCGCCCGGAGACCTGCCAGAGCCCGGTGATCCCCGGCCGCACCTGCATGCGATCATACTGCCAGTGATCATAGGCATCGAACTCATAGGGTACCGGCGGCCGCGGGCCCACCAGGCTCATCTCGCCACGCAGCACGTTAAAGAACTGCGGCAGTTCGTCCAGCGATGATTTGCGGAGGAAGCGCCCCGCCCGGGTCACCCGCGGGTCTTCCACCATCTTGAACACCGGCCGGCCGTTCCCGTCCCGTCGCAGCGTGGATGCTTCATCGCCCCCCAGCATCCGGGTCATGTACTCCCGGTGCAGCGTATCAGGCGCATTGTGGGTCATTGTCCGGAACTTCCATACCCGAAAGCGCCTTCCGCCCACACCCACCCGCTCCTGGCGGAAGAAGACCGGCCCGCGCGAATCGAGCTTGATGGCGATCGCCGCGAGCAGCATGAGCGGCGAGGTCACCACCAACCCGATCACCGAGCCCGCCACGTCAATGATCCGCTTGAGCAGGCGCTGCTGGCCCCGGAGCGCCGGCGCCGAGAGTTCCATGAGGGGCACGCCATGCGACCAGATCACCGTCGGGTGCACACCGGCCACCTCGATCGCACGCGGCACCGTGAGGATGTGGCAACCGGCCGCGAGTGCCACACTCACCAGGGCTTGCAGTTGGAGGTTGGGCAGGTAGCCACACACCACCACCGTCTCGATGCGCAGGTCGTGCAGCGTCCGGGCGAGATCATCCATGCCCCCCAGCGCATCAGGTGACGCCGGCTTGCGCACATCGAGAAACCCGAGGCACGAGAACGCATTGGCAACGTTGAGGGCCGGATAGGCCGCGGCCTCCCGACACATCTCGGCGGGCCCCACGAAGATCGTGCGGGCGGCGTGCTTCCGACCCGAGGAAAAAGCCGCGACGACCCGGTCCACCATGGTGCGTTCGAAGACCAGCGCCAGCCATACCAGTCCCGCAGCGGCCACCAGCACCAGCACCTGCTGCGTCACACCACCAGCCCACACCACCGTCCACATCTCGAGCAGCATGGCGAGAAAGACGCCGTACAGGAGGCGATGCGCGCTTCGGCGATCGTCACCACTGGAATAATTCCCGGCGACATACAGGCCGACGCCCAGCGCCACGAGGTAGCGGGGCGACGCGAGCTGGAGCTGCAGAAAGCTGCCGAGGAAACCCGCCCCGCTGGCCAGAAGACTGGCGAAGATGAGATCGAGTCCCGCGACCGCCACGAAGTCCGCGACCAGGAGGACAGAGACCCGGCGCAGGTGGCGAAGCAGGTGACGCCGGATATTGGAGGATGCCCGCCGCTGGAGCCCGAGACGCAGCGCGAGATGCTCGGCGTCACGCGGAAGCGCGGCCGAATTCGGCTTTGCGGGGGATGCGGCGGGTTCGGCGAGGTCGGGGAGATCAGGCACCACCACCGCGGCTTCGTCGGGGACAGCCGTGGCCGTGGTGACGTACTGCAACCCACTGATCTGCTGCCGCGCCCGACCCGGTGTCATCCCCCGACCTCCCCGATTGTCCTAAGATGTTGACTGGCAAGCCAATATATAGCGCCCTTACAGCCGGTCAAAGCCTCTACACCCGGGCCAAAGCACGACTCATGCCGCCCCATAGGGTAGCCACCCCGTCATGACCCGCTGATAGAGCGCAATATGCCGCTCCGCCATCAGGGTCCGGGTGAAGTGCTGCTGGACCCGCGCCCGACCCGCCTCACCCATCCGCTGCCGGAGTTGGGGATCATGCGCCATCTGCTCGAGCGCACACGCCAGCGCACTGATGTCCCGGATGGGAACCTCGAGCCCGGTCTCCCCGGCAACGTTCACCTCGCGCACCGCGCTCGGCACCGCCGTCGTGATCACCGGCCGGCCTGCTGCCATGGCCTCCAGCACCACGAGGCCGAACATCTCCTCGGTGGTTACCGAGGGCAGCACCAGGAAATCGGCATCCGCCATTCGCCGGACCAGGTCTTCGTCAGGATACTCGCCGAACCAGCGGACCCGGTCGCTCACCGCGAGCGCCTGTGCCAGGGTGCGGAGCCGGGGGCCCTCCGGCCCCGATCCCACGATGTCGAGCCGCACGTCTGGAACCTGGGCCAGCGCCCTCAAGAGGATGTCAAGTCCCTTGTACGCGGCCAGCCGGCCGATGAAGAGGGCCCTGGGGGCGGCATCCGGTGGAGGGGGCGGTACCACCGCCCAGCGCGAGTCGTCAATGCCGAACGGAATGACCTCGCATTTCGCCTCGAATCCGCGCAGCTCCACCGACATGGCGACATGCGCCCGGCTCGGCACGACCACCGCCTTGGCCTGGCGCAGCACCAGCCGGGCCACCGGTCGGTAGAGCCCGCGCTTGGCGTCGGCATGCTGGGTGACGACCACCGGCGTCCGGCCGGCGCGGAGCAGGCAGGCAAGATCGGCGAGCGAGTGGGGATGATGGACGTGGATGACGTCGGCCCGCTTCCAGGCGGCCGCGATATAGCCCGGCGCGATCTCCTGGGAGCCCAGCGCGCCGAAGGAGAAGGCCCGCGTGACCTTGCCGCCCGAGCGACGGCCCCGCTCGCCGAAGCTGCGCACCGAGACGACCTCCACCTGATGGCCGAGCTGGGTGGCGCCCTCCGCCAGGTCGCGGACGACACGTTCCATGCCGCCCGAGCGGGGCCAGTAGTATTTCGCGAGATGAAGTATCCGCATTCGCCGGCAGTCAGGGTCGATGGGGCCGCAGCGATCGGGAAGCGCGCGAAAAAGGCGCTGGTGCCACCCGGAAGTCAACGCGCCACTTCAACTGCGTACCCTCATGCAGCATCTTGTTCGGGAATCCAACCGTTGCAAAGACGTTCCTGATCGCCTGGAGTGCACGCCAGCATGCGCGCGATGATCCTTGCCCGACCCTACGCCAATCCGCTCGACCGGGGCAAGCTGCGTGCGCTCGCCGGCCTGGGCGCGGACCTCACGGTGCTCGTTCCCGACGTTTCCGGGACGCCGGACCGCCGCCGCTTCGAAAGCGAAGGCAACATCCGGATCGTGCCGGTACCCGCGCGCGGTGACCTGGCCACTCCCGACGAGCTCCTGTGGTCGGGTCGCGCCATCCGTCGCGCCATTCGCGATGTCCGGCCGGAGCTGATCCAGGTGGAGGAAGAGCCTTGGAGCATGGCCGCCCGGCAGGCGGCGCGCGAGGCACGGCGAGCCCACGTGCCGCTGGTCGCGTTCATGCGCACGCCATGGCCGGAGCGATTGTCCTCCAGCGCGGGCCGCAGGCGCCGGCGGGTCCTGAGCAGTGCCAGCGCCGTCGCGGCCACGAACGGCATGACCGCCGCCGGAGTCCGGACCCACCATCCCGGGCTGCCCGTCGCCGTCGTCGCGCAGACCGGGGTGGACGTCCCGTCCGCGCCTGTCGCCCGTGATGAAGCGGCTGTGAACATCGGGTTCATCGGGCGGCTGGTCCCGGAGCGCGGGCTCGACCTGCTGCTTCGTGCCGTCGTCCCGCTGGGCTCCGGCTGGCAGCTCCTCGTGTCCGGGACCGGACCGGAGCAGATCGCGCTCGAAGGGCTCGCCGAGCGGCTTGGCATCGCGGCTCGGGTGACCTGGCTCGGGGCGCAACCCCGGTCACAGCGGATGGCGCTCCTGCAGGAGCTTGATGTCCTCGTCGCCACGCCGCGGGAGGTGGATGGTTGGTGCGAACTGATCGCGACCCCGGTCATGCTGGCCATGGCCCACGGCATTCCGGTGATCGGATCCCGCAACGGAATCCTGCCGGAGTTGCTGGACAACGCCGGGGTGCTGGTTCCCCCTGATGACGTCGACGCGCTGGCCGCGGCACTCGGATCGCTGATCCACGACCCTCCCCGCCGCCGGGATACCGGCAGCGCCGGACGGAAACGCGCCCAGGAGGCGTTTTCCCACCATGCAGCGGCGCAGGGGACGCTCGAACTCTGGCACCAGCTTACGGTCCCCGTTTGACTTCCATTCTCAGGGCACGCATTTTCGGCCCCATGCGACGATTCCTGCCCCGAGGCACCGAACTGGCCATGCTCATCGCCGGTGTCGTGTTCCTCATCGGGGTACGCCCCGCACGCGCGCAGGGGGGCGTTGACACCGCGCTTGCGCGGCGGGCACTGGAGTCGGGGGCGCTGCAGCCGGGAATGCTGACCGGCAACTCGCAGGTGCAGCAGCGCATCCAGGCCGCCATCCTGCAGTCCGGACTGACGCCGGAACAGCTCCGCGCGCAGCTCGAAGCCGCCGGCTACAGCCCGGCACTTCTCGATCAGTACCTTGGGGGCGGAACCCTTGGGTCGTTCCGCGGTCCCGCGCCTGGTACTGCATTGGACGCCGTCCGCACGCTGGGGCTCATGCCCGGAAGCGTGGCGGACTCCATCGCCGCGCTTCTCGACAGTCTGCAGACCGACACAACAGCGGAACTCCCGGACAGCCTGAAGCGCATCTTCGGGCTCCAAATGTTTGCGCGCCGCGGCTCGCTCTTCCGGCCGTCCAGCGGAGGGCCAGCACCCGACAGCTATATCGTGGGTCCCGGTGACGAGCTGGCGCTCATCCTGAGCGGCGATGTCGAAGCGGCCTACAGCCTCTCGGTCTCGCGCGGCGGATTCATCGTTGTGCCAGTCGTTGGAAGCGTCTATGTCGCCAACTTGACCCTGGCGCAGGCGCGAGACCTTCTCTTTGCGCGACTCGCGCGCGTCTACTCCGGCCTGCGCCGGGACGCGAACGCGACGACCCGATTCGATCTCACGGTGTCGCGGATGCGCAGCATTCAGATCTTCATCGCCGGCGAGGTCGCGCGGCCCGGTGGCTATGACGTGTCGGCGGCAAGCACGCCGCTGACGGCGCTCTTTGCCGCGGGCGGTCCGCGGCCGGAGGGATCGCTTCGGCACCTGGAGGTGCGCCGCAATGGACGCCTCGTGGATTCGATGGATGTGTATGACTTCCTGCTGGGCGGCATCGACCGTACCAGCCAGCCGCTCCAATCGGGCGATGTCATCTTCGTGCCGGTACAAGGCGGGCGAGTCGCAGTGGCCGGCGCCGCGATACGGCCGGCCATCTACGAGATCCGGCCCAACGAGACGCTGAGAGACGTACTCCGGTTCGCAGGCGGCTTCCGTGCGGATGCACTCCGGCGACGCATCCAGATCCATCGCATCCTGCCACCGTCGGAAAGCGACTCCTCCTTCGGCCGTGGGCGGGTCGTGGTGGATATCGGCCCGGACCAGCTGGCAGCGTCCGTGCCGTCCGTGACGATGCTGCCGGGCGACTCCGTTACGATCTTCTCGGTGCCTGAGCGACTGCGCGGATTCGTGACGGTGCAAGGGAATGTCTGGGTCCCCGGGCCGGTCGGGTTCTCGTCCGGCATGAAGCTGTCCGACGCGGTCCGCGTCGCCGGGGGACCCAAGCCGGACGTGTACCTTGACCAGATCCTGATCTCCCGGCTCCGGCCCGATTCGACTCGCATCCAGCTGCGGTCCGCCTTCGCCGATTCGACCGGCAAGGTCACCAATGACCTCGCCCTGCAGGAAGACGACGAGGTCACTGTCTTTTCGCGGACCACCTTCCGTCCCGAACGGTATGTCATCGTGAGCGGTGCGGTCCGCTCGCCGGCCCGGCTCCCATACCATGAAGGGATGACCGTGCGGGACGCCATCCTCCTGGCCGACGGCCTCAAAGAGGACGCGTACCTGAAAGAAGCAGAGATAGCACGAGTACCTGAGGACCGGTCAACTGGTGCCGTGTCCGAGACGATCCGCGTGCCGCTGGACAGCACCTATCTGTTCGCGCGCGGAAATGCAGGCGAGTATCCTGGGCCGCCGGGCATTCCGGCGCTCTCATCCGGCGCTCCGGACGTCGCGTTGCAGCCCTATGACAATCTGCTCATCCTGCGGCAGCCCGAGTGGGAGTTGCCCCGCACGGTAAAGATCACGGGGCAAGTGAAGTATCCCGGGCCGTACGCGCTGCGCACCAAGACCGAACGCCTCATGGACATCATCCAGAGAGCGGGCGGCCTGACCAGGGAAGCCTATCCCGACGGCATCAGCTTCACCCGCCTCGCGGACAGCGTGGGTCGGGTGGGGATCGACCTGAGCGCGGTGCTCAAGAACCCGAAGTTTCGAGACAACATCATCCTGGCGGCGGGTGATTCCATTGACATCCCGGAATTCGATCCCGTCGTGATGGTGACCGGCTCCGTCAATGCGCCTGGCGCAGTGGCGTTCCGGCCCGGCGCCGATCTGGACTATTACGTCAGGGCGGCCGGCGGCTATGCCTTTACGGGAGATGCGGGGCGGGCGTGGGTGGAGCAGCCCAACGGCGAGAAGGAATCGGTGGTGCGTCGCTTCATGCTTCCCGACACCAAGCCCGAACCTCGGCCGGGCGCGGAGATCACCGTGCCGCTCCGCAACCCGAATCAGGTGGCGACACCAATCGCGGGTATCATCGGTGCGGCGGCCCAGGTCATCGCCAGCATCGTGACCATCATCGTCGTCGCAAAACAGTAGCCCGATGGGAGGGGCGGCCTGCAAGCTTCCCCCTACCCGGCGCGCCGCTCCGCCTGGGCGCCCACCCGTGACACCGCTACGCCGCCTTCCCGCAGACGATCGAGCTGCCATGTTTCCAGCCGCACGGTCAGGTCTACCATGACGCCATCCTGCTCCCGGGCCATGACCTCTCCCACCCGGTACAGCTCCGCCAGCCGCGCCCCGTCGGATGCAGGAACGCTTACGCGCACCGTCACCCGCCCGACCCGCTCGATGCCCCGCAGGCGAACCTTGAGGGCGTCGAGGCCGTCAATCCGCTGCGTCGTGGCGAGCACCGCCGCCGGATAGAGTTCCCGCGACCGGGCAGCAAACGCCGAGGCGTCGGGCACCACATCCATCTTGTTGAAGACCAGGATCGTGGGCCGGTCCGCCAGATTCAGCTCAGCCAGCACCTTGTCCACCACCCGCACCTGGCCCTCCCAGTCGGGATGCGATGCATCCACCACGTGCAGCAGCACGTCTGCTTCGCGCGCCTCTTCCAGCGTGGCGCGGAAGCTGGCCACGAGATGGTGGGGCAGCTTGCGGATGAACCCGACCGTGTCGGTCACCCGGGCGTGGGCACCCTCCCCCAGATCCACATCGCGCGTCAGGGTGTCCAGTGTGGCGAAGAGCCGGTCTTCGACCACGACGTCATGCGCGCCGGACAGCATCCGGAGGATGCTGGACTTGCCGGCATTGGTATAGCCCACCAGCGAGACGGCAAGCAGGTCGTCCCGGCCCGCACGCAGGTTTTCGCGGTGCCGCGCCACGGCTTTGAGCTTGCCTCGGAGCAGCTGGATGCGGCGCCGGATGATGCGGCGATCGGTTTCCAGCTGGGTTTCGCCCGGCCCGCGCAAGCCGATGCCGCCGCGGATGCGCGACAAGTGGGTCCACATCCGGGTGAGCCGCGGCAGCAGATATTCCAGCTGCGCAAGCTCCACCTGCAGCTTGGCTTCATGCGAGCGTGCGCGCGTGGAGAAGATGTCGAGGATGACCTCGGGGCGATCCATGACGCGGATCGCGAGGTCGCGTTCAAGATTGGCTCCCTGCACCGGGCTGAGTTCTTCGTCGAAGATGACAAGGCTGGCGCCCAGTTCGGCGACCATGTCCCGCAGTTCCTCGACTTTGCCCTCGCCCAGGAGGGTCGCCGGGTTGGGCGAGGCCACCTGCTGCGAGAGCCGGCCCACGACCTCCGCACCGGCGGTGTCCACCAGCCGGGTCAGCTCTTCCAGGTGCTCGTCCAGATGTCGCGCATCGGTCGAGCCCTTGCGCGGCGCCGCCACCAGGATCGCGCGCTCCAGCGGCGCGCGAACATCGATCAGTTCGCGGATGGTGTCCCCGATCTCGCTGGGGCAAGGGCGGTCCGCCGGGTCAGCGGTGCACGTCCCTGCCGGGTGAATGGAATGACCTTGTCACCGGCGGGTGTGGCGACCGTGACTTGGCCTCGCATGGTGTAGGGAATGTCACCATAGGCGAGCGCGCTCCGCAGCGCGGCGGATGCGCCGGTCCAGGTGAAGCGGAGCGGCAGGATGATGCGCGTCGTGTCCGTGCCGCTGATCCGGAATTCGTCTCCGTACGTGATGTCCCCGACATGCACGCTGTCCACATCGAATCCGGCCTGCATCCGGGTGCCCCGCAGCGTGAAGTGGTTCGGGTTGTAGACGTCCACCACCAGGTCCATGGTGCCACCCGTCAGTCCCATGCCCCGGACAACCACTTCGTTCAGCTGCACTTCGGGATCCAGAATATTCTTCGGGATGCCGGCGCAGGCGGCCAGCGATAGCCCGGCCGCCAATACGAGTCCATGATGCATTCTGCTACGCATACGCAGCTCCCTGCACGTTGGCGCTTCGGGAAATATAGGTCATGGGTCATGGGTCATGGGTCATGGGTCGTGGGTCATGACCGTCGGCAAGGAGGTGTGTCATCCCGAGGCTGCGCAGCCGCCGCAGGGATCTGCTCACCCAGTTCCGACGCTGGCCAGCAGGTTCCTCGCTGCGCTCGGGATGACATATGTTCGACGCACGATGCACGATGCACGACGCCCGACTCACCACTCACGACCCACGACCCACGACTCACGACTCATGCCTCACGACTCCCCAGTTCCGCCCACCATTTGAGCCGCTCCGCGATCCGCTGCTCGTAGCCGAAGGGCCCGGGCCGGTAGAACTGCTGATCCCGCAGCGCGTCCGGCAGGTAGTGCTGCGCCAGATACGCTTCGGCCGCATCGTGCGCGTAGCGATACCCATGGCCGTAACCAAGCTCTTTCATGAGCCCGGTCGGCGCGTTGCGCAGGTGCAGCGGGACCGGTTCGGCGGGATGCGCCCGCGCCGCCTCCATGGCGGCGTCCAGCGCGACCTTGGCGCTGTTCGACTTCGGCGCCGTCGCGAGGTAGATCGTGAGCTCGGCCAGCGGCAGGAAGCCTTCGGGCGGACCCAGCATCTGCCATGCGTCACGCGCAGCCACCGCCATCCGCAACGCGTTCGGATCCGCGAGACCGATGTCCTCGGCCGCCATCGCCATGGCGCGCCGGAACAGGATCATGGGATCACCGCCGCCTTCGACCAGGCGCGCCATCCAGTACAGCGCACCCTGCGGATCGCTCCCCCTGAGCGACTTGTGGTACGCGCTCAGGATGTTGAAATGCTCTTCACCGGCCTTGTCGTAACGTGCGAAGCGGTGCTGCAGCGCCTCGCGCGCCACGTCGATGGTGACCCGGCCCCCCTGCCCCACGTGCACTGCGGCCGCCTCCAGCATCGTCAGCGCGCGACGGGCATCGCCATCGACCTCTTCGGCGATGAAGTCGAGGGCATCGCTGTCCGCCTCGACCCGCAGGAATGCAAGTCCGCGGTCCGCGTCAACCAGCGCCCGGTCGAGCAGAATGCGCAGGTGCGCCGGCCCGAGCGGCTCCAGCACAAAAACCCGGGTGCGGGAGAGCAGCGCCGGGTTGATGGCAAAGCTGGGGTTCTCGGTCGTCGCGCCGACCAGCGTGACGACCCCTTCTTCGGTCGGCGGCAGGAGGCTGTCCTGCTGGGCCTTGTTGAGCCGGTGGATTTCGTCGATGAAGAGGATGGTGCCCTGTCCCGCCGCGGCGAGCCGCTCCCGCGCCGCGGCCACGATCTCGCGAATGCGTGGGACGCCTTCAGTGACCGCGCTGAACGGCTCGAACGCCCGACGGGTGGCGTGCGCCATGACGTGCGCCAGGGTGGTATTGCCACTGCCGGGCGGCCCCCAGAGGATGATCGAGCCGGGCGTGCCTCGCTCCACCGCTTCCCGCAGCGGCCGCCCCGGTGCCAGCAGGTGTTCCTGTCCCACGAACTCGTCCAGTCCAATG
>SMFG01000005.1_pt1 | contig 29044 bp, 29 predicted proteins | sample 2456131 | NCBI WGS metagenome assembly SMFG01 (sample SAMN10132612, study PRJNA489261) | soil metagenome | isolation source: day120 antibiotic-silt loam soil ammended with raw manure from dairy cow... | place: USA | collected 2015-05-01
AGATGGCAGTTTTCATACTGGAGTATAACTGCGGTATGAAGTGCGGGAAAGCGGATTGGGGGTCGGGGCTGAGGGGTTAGGGGTTAGGGCCTGGGGCTCAGGGCTACATTCCGATGGTACGTCATTGCGAGGAGGCGCTAAGGGGTGGCCGCAGGCCGCCCCGACAGGCGCCGACGAAGCAATCGGATCGCCTGAGCTTCGGATGCCTGACGGATCGCCGTCCCCGCCTTCACGGCCCGCCGGGCCGAGGCACCTGCGCCACGTCCACCGACCGGCCGTTGTGCTTGAGCGCGACAGCGACGCGATCATTCCCGGCCGGCGGATTGCGATCGAGCGTCACGACGGGATATCCACTTTGATGGGTGTACCCGACGACCACGCAGGTGCTGTCATTCGCACGCACCACCCCACCGCACACATTCTGCTCGGCTACTGCGACCGCCCTGGTGCTGTCCATCGGCATGGGGCCGCCTGCGCCGGCCATCGCCGTGGTGCCTCCACAGGCGGTGGTGCCTGCGGCGAGGCAGATTCCTGCTGTCACGGATATCAGGAGTCGAATTTTCATCAGTGCTCCCTTGAAAACGTGGTCGCGGCCTGAACGATAGCCTAACCTACCCCGCCTCCTCCCACCTCCCCCGATCCCCATACAGCCACCGTATCTCCTCCCCATCCCCTGGATCCTGCAGATCAAACACCGCCCGCTTGCTGGTAAATCCCGTCTCCTTCACCCACGGATCCACGATGTAGCGGTCTTCAATCAGCGCGAAGTCGTGCGCCCCGCCGGGATAGCCGGCCGCGTTAGCGCTCGGGTTCACCCCGTCATGGAACCCCACAACCTTGCCCGCTCCCTCCAACCGCACGATGTACGCCGCGCAGAAGCCGCAGATGACCGCCGGCTCGCCGTCGGGCAGGAGGCTCCGCTGCACCTCCTCATTCCACTCGATACCTAAGGCCTCATCTGAGCCGTAGCGCACTTCGAGCTCAGCCACACGGGATGCCGGGGCTGTCGGCATCCTCACGCCACCCTCGCCGTATACACCGCGGGATCAAGGTCGCAGCTCCGGTCGAGCGCGCCCGGCAGACTGAAGAGCCGAGGGTCACGCCGGAAATGAAAGAGTCGGTACAGCTGATACGCGTCGGCCTCGTCCCGCGACACTTGCAGTTCGTTCCGCGTGACGAAGAACGGGATGTACTTGCCGTACGTGGTGGTCTTGACCTCGATCAGCCGGTCGCCGCCGCTTGCCTCGAATGACCGCACGTCGAACCCCAGTCCGTCACCCTGGGTGAGCGACACATGCTCCACGCGGTCCGCCAGCTTTCCCTTCCCCGCGTGGATGAGCCGAGCCCGCTCGTAGTTGACCACGAACTCCTCACCCGCTCGACCCAGCGAGGCATTGGACGCCTCCAAGGCGAGGTAGTTGACCTTGACCGGCCTCGGCGACTCGGCGACCCGGCGGCTCGGCCCCTCCTTAGGAGTCGGCGGTGCTTCCATCCGTGCGAGCAGGTCGTCCACCGACGGCACCGCAGCGGATTCCGATGCTCTTAGCTGGAGCAGCGCCGCCAGCGCAGGCCGCGTGGCCATCTGCTCCTCGATCACGGAGAGCAGGTCATCCTGATAGTTGGATCGGGGTTTGTAGCCGTCAACATAGGCATAGCCCAGGTCTATCAACGCCGCACTGATGTTTGCGTGCTTGAACTCGATGGACCCGTCGGATCGCCCGCTGAGCAAGGGCGCCAGCCGCCGCCGATGCTCGGTCTTGTTGACCGGCTCCCCGCGAAGCTCCAGGTCGAGCATATCGAGGTAGTCGGCAACGATCGCCTCATTTTCGAGTCGGGACCACGACGCCATTATCGGTCCTCAGAAGCAGGGTTCATTCAAGTCCGGCCCGACCGTGATTTCGTTGTCTTCATGTGCAACACTCTGACGATCAGCATTCGTAATCAAGAGTGGGGCGGGTCGGAGACCTGTCCTTTCGTGCTTTCGTGCTTTCGTGTGCGTTGCTGCTAGGCCTGCTATGACGCCCCGGTGGTGTCGGCTGTCATGCTATCCACCTTCTCCTTCACCATCCGGAGCAGGTTCTCGAAACTCTCCCGTTCCTTCTCGATCTCCACCGAACGCTTCTGCTCCCCGAATGTCCCGCGGTCCGCATAGTAAGCCTCGTCCGTGGCGGTGACCCGGAGGCTGTCGCCCACCTGCTCCACGGCAAAACCCATTTCTAGCCGCACCCGCATCACCTCACCGGTGGCCTGGGCCACGTTGCCGCGGTTCTGAGAGACGACGATCCGACCTTTGCTTGCTTTGGTGACCTTGAACTTCTGCGGCTTGAGGACCTCACCCATGGCGCTGGCGACGCCCTTGGGGGTCGCGTGCGCAATCACCACGGACGGGGGTGGAGCCTGCTGCGCCAGCAACGCCATCGGATGGAACACCACTGACAAGAGGACTGCAATCGCTGCGCGGGTCATGTGCCCTCCATGGGCCAAGGGCGTTCGGGCGATACAGGCGACGCCCCTGCGGGTGGCAGGTGCGATGTTCCGGCCCGTCCTGCCCGCCTTGCCCGTCCTGCCCGTCTTGCCCGTCTTGCCCATCAATTCTTCACCAGCCCTTCCGCGACCGCGAACCGCACCAGCGCCGCGGTGCTGCTGAGGCCCAGGGTCTGGCGGATGCGGTTCCGGTGGAATTCGACGCTGCGCACGTTGATGCCCAGGTCGTCGGCGATGTCCTTGAGACTCCACCCCTTGGCGATCAGCTTGAGGATCTGGCGCTGCCGGCCGGTCAGGGCTGCCAGCGCGCTCTCCGCCTCCAGGCTCTTCGGCGCCGTGCGTACTTCGCTCTGTCTCGGCAGTCTCGGCGTGATATAGATCTTGCCCGCCAGCGCCTGCGCAATGGCAAAGCGCAGCTCGTCCGGGGCCGCCATCTTGAGCACGAACCCGCTCGCGCCCGAGGCAATCGCCTCGTCCGCGTAGATCGGATCGGCATGCATGGTGAGCATGAGAAAGCGCACCTTCGAGGGGTGCGCCGCAAGATCCTTTGCCACCTCCATGCCGCTCCGGCCCGGCAGCGAAATATCCAGCAGCACCAGGTCGGGCGAATGCATCTCCACGGCGGCGACGACATCCAGGCCGTTCGCGACGACCTGTACCACTTCATGCGCCGGCTCCAGCATGGCGCGGAGCCCCGCCGCCACCAGCGCATGGTCATCCGCGATCAGGATGCGCGGCCGCGTCATGCCTGCCGTACGACCGGCGGGATCCAGGCCGTCACGCTGGTGCCCTGCCCCGGCCGGGTCCTGATGGTGAGCCGGCCATGGAGCAGCCGCACCCGCTCCGAGATACTGGTGATGCCGAGCCCGGTCTGCGCTGCGGACGAACCGCGATCGAAGCCCGCGCCGCCATCGGCCACCTCGAGCAGCGCGCCGTCCGCTTCCGTCCCCAGCCGCACCATGGCAGTCCGGGTTCCCGCGTGCTTGAGCACGTTGCGGAGTCCCTCCTGCGCGACCCGAAACAGGCAGGTTGCCGCGTCCGGCGACAGCTGGCCGTCCGGCAGCGCGCCACGCACCCGGACATCGAGGCCCTGCGTCCGGAACTCGGTGGCGAGCTGCTCCAGTGCGGCGGTCAGCCCCAGGTGCTCCAGCGTGGTGGGGTGCATCCGGTGCGCCAGACGCCGGATTTCTTCCGCCAGATCGTTGAGTTCCGCGCGCAGCCCGCCGGCCCGCTTGGCGAATTCCGCCGCGCTCGTGCCGTTGCGCGACGAGATCTCTTCCACCTCGTGGCCCAGCATCGCCACCCGCTGGATGATGTCGTCGTGCAGCTCGCGCGCCACCCAGCGGCGTTCGTCCTCCTGCGCCGAGAGCAGCCGGCCGCCGAAGGAACGTGTGGCCCGCACCAGCCGGCGCTGCTGGATGATGAGACTGGCGGCGAAGGCAAAGATGAGAATCGCGGCCGCCAGGGTCACGATCACCAGAATCCAGAAGAAATCCAGGGGGGTTGCATTCATGTGGTGACTTCGGCTTTCGACGGTATGCGCACCAGGGTGATGGCCCGCATCCAGAACAGGTACATGACAATCACCAGCACGCCATTGATGTCATAGGCGCGCCTGAGCAGATCGGGCCGATCGGCGTTGATGTTGCTGATGGGGTCGAGGAGCAACAGATACGCAAAGTAGAACAGGGTGCCGACCGATACCCAGAACCATGGATGCACCGTGAGCGGTGCCGCCGTATGGCGCGCGCGCTGCACGAGGGTCCATGCCGCCGCCGCGATCACCAGCAGCGATTCGACCGGTTTGGTGAATCTGGAAAAACTGTCCAACTGCTGGAACATTGTCGTCATCAGGAGCCAGAAGGCCAGGTATCCCCCAATGGTCACGTAGACAGTGCGGCGCCAGTGCTCCCGCTGCTGCCAGCCAGCATACATCATCCCGAAAATGAAGGCTTCGATGGGGGTATAGAGGTTCATGATCCACAGGTTGTGCCGCCCACCGCGGCTCCAGTAAACCATGAGGAGATCCTCCACCAGCGTAAGGGCGAGATACACCAGGGCCCACCGCAGCGGCCCGGACAGCGCCCGGCGGCGCGGCCACCCCACCAGCAACGGAACGATGGGGAACAACACACCAAGCGTCGGCAGCGGCGCCGTACGGAGAAAGTGCCCGACCCGCGTGATCAGGATCCACGCCACGTCCAGCGCATTCATCCGGTGAGTGTGCTCCGGTCGTCACAGTATGGCGGGCAAGGGAGGCCTTCCTCCGCGATGACGCCAGCGGATAGCTCTGCTCCGTCCGCATCCGTGCCCAGCAGCACCAGCGTATGCTGGCCCTTCTCGTTCCGCCCGTGGTAAATCCGGAGTCCTGCACATCCGGGCTGCGCCAGGATCTTGTCGAGAACACTCCGGCCGAACAATTCACAGACCGGATCGCCCGGCCGCGCGGTCTTGCCGTCCCGCCAGCGCCGGACGTGCTCACGCGCCTGCTCGAGACTGATGGCGTGGTCTTCGTTGCCGGTGGACATGTGCACTCCTTGCCCGCAGGGGGACGGATGACAGCCGGACAGCGTCTCCAGGAAACGGATATGCGCATGGGAACAGGACTCACGCGGCCGGTGACGATCCGCCGAGGCGGCGGCGATCCCGGCTCAGAGCCCGGCCCAGAAGACTGGTGACGTCAGCAACCGTCCGGCTGCACAGGAACTCCCACTGGGGAAGCTCCACCCGGAAGACCGTTTCCAGCGTCGTCCGGAAGCGGTCCGCGCTGTCCGGCGTCCAACGCAGGTCCCGGTAGAGATGGGTCTCCGGAGTGATGGCGCTGTAGTGCAGGTGACCGGTCATGGAGACCAGCAGACTGCGCACATAGATGCCGATGTCCCGGTCGTCAAAGTCGGCCCGAAGCCGGGTGTCGTGTTGCTGGATCAGTACGTCGATGTCTCGGTGCTCAGCTGGCGCCATCTCACCTTTCTCCTGCCGGCTGTACCGGCACTCAGGGGGCGGGTGAGACTATGCTAACACATGGGTGTGATTCTGTCCCCTAGGTTTTTCCCTAGTGAAGAATTTGACAGTTTTGGAGGCTAATATGTTGATGTTGAATGAGTTGGCATTTTTCGCTCGGCGGCTCGGCGGCTCGGCGGCTCGGCGTGAGCTGTCATCCCGAGGCCGCGAAGCGGCCGTAGGGGATCTACCCACGCTGTTCCGACGCTGGCCAGCAGATTCCTCGCTGCGCTCGGAATGACACACCTTTTCTCGACCCGCTCCCCACGACTCACGACCTACGACCTACGACTTACCACCCCCTCCACCAGCCGCACCCCGATCCCCCCGTTGGACGTATGCCAGACCGGCGTGAGCGGCAGGCGCAGCTGCTGGTCCAGCGCGGGATGGACGGAGAGCAGTCCCAGCCGCCACCCGCGAGCCCGCGCGCGGAGCACGTTGCCGGTCTGGGCGTAAAGGTTCCGGAGCCGCAGGCGCTCGCCCACCCGCACCCCGTAGGGCGGATTGGTAACGATCCAGCCGGCGGTCTGCGGCAGCTCCAGCTCCGAGATCACCGCCTGGCGGATCGAGATATCCGCCGCCACACCGGCACGTTCGGCATTGTGGCGCATGGCCGCGACCGCCCCGGCATCGCGGTCGCTCGCGACGATGGCGACGTCCAGCGTCGAGCGTCGAGCGTCCAGCGCCAGGGCCCGCGCTTCCTCAAAAGTCCCCGCCGGCATGCCGGGCCATTGCTCGGCTGCGAACGAACGATGGAGTCCCGGCGCAATCCGCCGCGCGATCATCGCCGCTTCGATCGGAATGGTCCCCGAGCCCGCGAAGGGATCCACCAGCGGCACACTGCCATCCCAACCCACGCCGAGGAGCATCGCCGCGGCGAGCGTCTCACGCAGCGGCGCCTTGGCGGTCTCCTTCCGATACCCACGACGGTGCAGCAGCGCGCCTGAGCTGTCGGCGCTCACCGTGACCTGGTCGCGGAAGACACGGATGATGAAGCGCTGCGGCTGAGGCGCGCCGGTGGGGTCCTCATGATCGTCGCCGGGCCAGGACACCGGAACGACCCCTTGCACCGCACCGGCCGCCGTGCGCGCGAGCCGCTCCGCGATGGCATCCTGGTGATAGAGCCGGGACTTCTTCGATGTCACCCGGAAGGCGATACCCTGCCCCGGCACCAGGTACTCCGCCCACGGAAGCTTCGCGGCCCGCCGCTCCAGCTCGGCGAACGACGCCGCGTGGAACCCGCCGAGGCGGATGAGTATGCGGGACGCCGTGCGAAGATGAATGTTGAGCCGGGCAATCGTCGCGTGGTCGGCCTCGAGAGCGAGACCGCCCGGTTCAACGGAGTCCGGCTCCAGCCCCAGCGTCCGGAGCTCGCTGGCGGTGACCTGCTCCAGACCGGGAGCGGTGATGACGAATGCGGCGAATGTCGAGCCCATCGCCCAAAGATAGGAGCGATGAGTCGACATGCAGGTCCGGTGGCACAATCCACTGGAGCGGACCAAGTTTCCCGGGAGGTGTCCGGGATACACTTGATCAGGGAGAGTGAGTGTGGTTCAGCAGGATGTCGCGGTCTTCGTCGGGAGCCTGCGGAAGGGATCGTATACCCGCCAGATCGCCAAGGTCCTGATCGGACTTGCTCCCCCGGAGCTCAAGCTCGAAATCGTCGAGATCGGCCAGCTGCCGCTCTATAACGCGGACCTGGAGACCGAAGCGCCGCCGGAAAGCTGGGTCGAGTTCAGGAAGCGAGTGAAGGCCGCTGACGCCGTACTGTTCGCCACGCCGGAGTACAACCGGTCGATACCGGCTGCGCTCAAGAATGCGATCGATGTCGGCTCGCGTCCCCGTGAACAGAATGTGTGGAACGGGAAACCTGGAGCGGTGGTGAGCGTCTCACCTGGCGCGCTGGCCGCCTTCGGCGCCAACCACCAGCTCCGCCAGTCGCTGGTCTTCATCAATGTCCTCACGCTGCAGATGCCCGAGGTCTACCTCGGTGGCGTCAGGTCACTGCTGGATGAACAGGGCAATCTGGTCAAGCCGGAGACGAAGGAATTCTTGCAGAACTTTCTGCGCGCGTTTGCGGAATGGATCGGGAGATTGGACGGGTAGACGGGCAGGCCCGAACATCGCACATGCCACCCGAAGGGGCGACGCCTGCGTCGCCCGAAGGTCTGATAGCCCCCGTCACCCCCGCGAACGCGGGGGTCCATGAGGGGCCAGGGTGGGCATCGGGGCATCGAGTGGGATCCTATGGGTTCCCCGCTTTCGCGGGGAATGACGGTAGGCAAGAACCTGCCCGTCCTGCCCATCCTGCCCGTCTTGTATGGCTAGGGAGGGAATTGAGCCGCAGCGGCCAGCGGCCGCGCAGGCGGCCGGAGGACGCGGAGCGTCCGAAGGCCAACCCCCGAGCGGCGCGGCCCGCAGAAGACCGGAACGCACCACGCACACCATGGCTAGGGAGGGAATTGAACCCCCGACACGCGGATTTTCAGTCCGCTGCTCTACCAACTGAGCTACCTAGCCGAAGGGCGGGGAATATAGGCCGCGCTCCGGCACTTTCCAAGGCCAAGCTCACGTCCGGCGCCCGCCTCCCTTACAATAGTGTCCATGCTGAAAGCCGGCCTGCTCCTGACCGCGACGCTCGCCGCCTGCGCCCCGGCCCACTCACCCGCAGGCCCGCTCTCGGTGGCCCGCGAACCGGTGCCCGGCGGCACCCGCCTGCTGCTCGTCGCCGAGCCGGGCGCCCGTATCAGCGCCGGCTACGTCCCGACCCTGACACTGGACGATGGCACCGTCGTACGGTTTGACACCAGCGCGGTGTCCCCCGATTCTGCCTACTTCGCGGCGCCGCCTGCCGCGACGCTCGACCGTCCGCCGGACGCCGCCCATGGGCTGCTCAAGGCGAGCGTCTGTCCCAGAAACGAAGCCGTCTGCCAGCTCATCAAAATGGACGTCTGACCAAGGAACGCCGATGCGCCCACTGACCTCCGGCCTGCTGTTCCTGGCCCTGCCCGCGATCGCCCTGGCACAGACTCCGGCCGATCGCGGCGCCTACCTCGTGCGGCTCGGTACCGACACGGTGTCGGTGGAAAGCTTTGAACGGACCGCCACCACACTGGTGGGCGACCGGGTGATCCGGTCGCCGCGCGTGGCCCTGCTGCACTACGAGGCGACGCTCGGCCCTGACGGCCGGGTCACCCGGCTGGAAGCGTCGAACCGGCCCGGCAACCGGCTTGACCTTCCGCCACTCCAGTCCTTCGCCATCGAGGTCCAGGGCGACAGCGCGATGGTTTCGCTCCAGGAAGCGGACAGCACCCGCAGCTACGTGGTGCACATCCGCCCCGGTGCGGTGCCGATGTTCAATTCCACATATGCGCTCTATGACCAGATGGCGCGACAGCTCGTGCATGAACAGGCGGATAGCCTCGGTGTGGACATGATTCTGCCGGGTGTGCTCACCGCCACTCCCACCACTATCTCCAGAATCGGCCGCGACAGCGTGGCCATTGATTACTACGGCAGCCCGATACGCGCCAGGATCGACAGCGTGGGCCGGCTCCTCGGCCTGTCCGGCGCCATGACGACGGTGAAAGTGCAGGTTACCCGTCTGGACTCCGCCGACGTCAGCTCCCTGGCGCACGGCTTCGCGAGCGCCGAGACACGCAGCGGACCACTGGGCCAGATGTCGCCCAGGGACACCGCGCACGCCAGTGTGGCCGGCGCCAGCCTGATGGTGGATTATGGGCGGCCGCACATGCGGGGCCGGACGATTTTCGGCGGCATCGTGCCGCAGGGAGAAGTCTGGCGCACCGGCGCCAACGCCGCGACGCAGTTCAGCACCGACGAGCCGCTCGTCTTCGGCAATGTCACCGTGCCCGCCGGGATGTACACGCTGTGGACCGTACCAGGAGAGAATGGCGCCGAGCTCATCATCAACACGCAGACCGGCCAGTGGGGTACCGACCATGACGCCAGCAAGGACCTTGTGCGCATTCCCCTTCGCCAGTCGGCGCTGCCCGAGGTGGTCGAGGTGTTCACCATCGGCATTCGCCCGCGTGGCGAGCACGGAGGAACGCTGGTATTCGAGTGGGCGCGGACGCGGTGGGAGGCGGATTTTGAGGTGAGGGCCGGGAGCTGACGGCATCGCGACGCTCCTTGGACTTGGACGTGATCCCGATCGCGCCCTGCCATTGGAGGGGCGGCCCGCCGATCACCGGGCGTCGTCCCGATCTGACCCGCCCATTGTATGGGCGGCCCGCGGGCCGCCCCTACGGACCCTCGTCCCTCGTCCCTCGTTCCGCTATCCTGCCCATCCTGCCCATCCCGACACATATTCCGTCCATGCTCTCCAGCCCCTATCCCAACCTCACTGTCCTCAGCCATCCGCTGATCCAGCACAAGATCACCCTGCTCCGGGACCGGGGCACCAGCACCCGCGATTTCAAGCAGCTGGTCAACGAGATCGCGATGCTGATGGCGTATGAGGTCACCAAGGACCTGCCCACCGAGCCGGTCACCATCGAAACGCCTCTCGAGGTCACCGAGGGCCGGCAGGTGGCGGGCAAGAAGCTCACCCTGGTGCCGATCCTCCGCGCCGGGCTCGGTATGGTGGACGGGATCGCGCAGCTGATTCCATCGGCGCGGGTCGGGCATATCGGGCTCTACCGGAATCACGACACGCTCCAGCCGGTGGACTACTATTTCAAGATCCCGGGAGGCGAGGAGGCGCGGGACTTCTTCGTGCTGGATCCGATGCTCGCCACCGGTGGTTCCGCCGTGGCCGCCGTGGCCGCCCTCAAGCAGGCCGGGGCGCGCCGGATCCGGTTTCTCTGCCTGGTGGCCGCACCGGAAGGCGCCCGGCGCATGCTGGAGCACCATCCCGACGTGCCGGTCTTCACGGCAGCGCTCGACCGGCAACTCAACGAAAACGGGTACATATTGCCGGGGCTGGGCGACGCCGGCGACCGGCTGTTCGGAACGCGGTAAGGACGGTTCCGGTTCCGCCGGGCATGGTCAGGGCGGCTTGCAGCCGCCCATCATTCGGGTGACCCACAGGCCGCCCCCAACCCCGGATCTCCATGTCTGATCTCCGCCTCACCTTCCACGGTGCTGCAGGCCAGGTCACCGGCTCCATGCACCTCCTCGAATGCTGCGGCATGCGGCTGCTGCTGGATTCCGGCCTCTTCCAGGGCCATCGCAAGGAATCGGCGGACCTCAATCGCAACCTCCCGTTCGATGCCCGGCGCATCGACATGGTGGTCGTGAGCCACGCCCACATCGATCATACGGGACGCCTGCCGCTGCTGGTGAACCGCGGATTTCACGGGCCGGTGTACGTGACACCGGCTACCCACGACCTGTGCGCCGTCATGCTGGCCGATTCGGCCCACATCCAGGAGATGGATTTCGAGTATCTCCAGCGCCACGGCAAGGCGGCAGCCGAATCGGAGCCGCTCTATACCATGCGCGATGCCGTAGCCACCCAGGAGCTGATGGTGGCGGTGCCCTATCACCGCCCGCAGCACCTCCGGAAGAACCTGGTGATGGAATACAGCGACGCCGGCCACATCCTGGGCTCCGCGAGCGTGGAACTCCGCATCACCGAGGGCACGCCGCACCGGCTGCTCTTCTCGGGCGACATCGGCCGGTGGGGCCTGCCGATCATCCGCGATCCCCAGCCGCCCCCGGGACCAGTGGACACGCTCATCATCGAATCCACCTATGCGCTCCGCACCCACGAGTCGCCCGTCGGTTCCGAGGATCGCCTGGCCGAGGTCGTCGCCAAGGTGGTGGGCCGCGGCGGCAAGGTGCTGATCCCCGCGTTCGCGGTGGGCCGGACCCAGGAAATCGTCTACGCGCTGCACGCGCTGATGCGCAGCAACAGGATTCCGCGCGTGCCCATCTACGTGGACAGCCCGCTCGCCATCGAGACCACGACGGTGTTCCGCATGCATCCGGAGATCTTCGACAGCAGCGAGACCATGGTGCAGGCGGACCAGCCGATCTTCGACTTCAGCTCGGTCCACTACACCCGCGACGTGCAGGACTCCAAGCGCCTGAACACGCTGAACGGGCCGGCCATCATCATCTCCGCCTCCGGCATGGTGGAAGCCGGCCGCATCCTGCACCACATCAAGAACCATGGCGGCGACCACCGCAACTGCATCCTCTTCGTCGGCTACCAGGCGGAGGGAACGCTGGGGCGCCGCATCCGCGACGGCGAGCGGCACATCCGCGTCTTCGGCGAGGAGATGGAGCTGCGCGCGTCCGTGGAGGCCATCGAGGGCTACTCGGCCCACGCCGACAAGGACGAGCTGCGAAAGTGGGTGCGCATGCTGGGCGGGCCCATCAAGCGCGCGTTCTGCGTCCACGGCGAACCCGATTCCCTCGAGGGGATGGCCGCAATCCTCCGGGACGAGGGCGTGGAGGACGTGCACGTGCCCAAACTGGGCGAGAGCTTCGACCTCTGAGCCGGTGACAGCCTGACGCGCCGGCCGTAACTTGCGGCGTGCCGAAACTACTGCGACGGGGCCTCCGGGCCGCGGGGGTGCTCCTCGTGGCGGCAGGTCTCTTCTATACCGTCTGGCTGGTGATGGTGCTGGTCATCAGCCAGCAGGACCAGCGCCATGCGGCGGATGCCGTCGTCGTGCTGGGCGCGGCACAATACAACGGACGCCCGTCACCGGTGCTCCGGGCGCGCCTGGACCATGGGATGCGGCTCTATCGCGACGGCCTGGCATCCCGCATCATTGTGACCGGTGGCGTCGGCCGGGGCGATACCACGAGCGAGGCGGAGGTGGGACGCCGCTGGCTGCTGGCCCAGCACGTCCCGGACAGCGCCATCGTGGTCGTGCCCAGGGGACGCTCCACCTACGCGTCCATGACGGACGTGGCTGCGTGGATGCGGCAGCGCGGCCTGGGTACCGTGCTGCTGGTGAGCGATCCGTTCCACATGTGCCGGCTCCGGTTCGAAGCGCGGCGGGTCGCGCTCGAAGCGTTTACGTCACCCACGCCCTCCAGCCCCATCTCGGAGAATCCCAACCTGGAACTGCGCTATCTCTTCTGGGAAGCACTCAAGGCGCCGGTGGCGTGGGTACGGAGCTGGAGCTGGCTGAATGGCAATACAGAACTGTGATCACACGAAAACACGAAAGCACGAAACAATGAGAGCCAGCACCAAGTAGTTCTACCTTGGTGGCATTTCGTGCTTTCGTGTTTTCGTGTGCGCCTTTCCTCCAGCTTCGAGGCCTGTTCATGCGGTTCCATCGTCTTGCCCCGCTCGCGTTCGCCGTCCTGGCGTCGCCGGCGCTGGCGCAGAGCGCGCCGCTCCATGTCCCATTCGTCATTGATACCCTCTCCAACGGCCTGACGCTCATCGTGAACGAGGATCACTCGGCACCGGTAGTCAGCGTCAACACCTGGTACCATGTCGGCTCGGGCGACGAGGAGGTGGGGCGCACCGGTTTCGCCCACCTGTTCGAGCACCTGATGTTCATGGGCTCGGAACACGCGCCCTACCCTGAATTCGACCGGCGGCTCGAAGCGGCCGGGGCCGAGAATAACGGCTCCACCACCGAGGACCGCACCAACTACTACGAGGCGGGGCCGGCCAACGCGCTGCCGCTCATGCTCTGGCTCGACGCGGATCGGATGGGCTGGCTGCTCCCCACCATGGATTCCGCCAAGGTGGACCTGCAGCGTGACGTGGTGAAGAACGAACGCCGGCAGAGCTACGAAAATCAGCCCTACGGCATGGTGGCGGACCACCTCCCCCGCATGCTGTACCCGGCGGGCCATCCCTATTCATGGCCCGTGATCGGCTCCATGGCGGATCTGTCGGCGGCATCGCTGGACGACGTGAAGAACTTTTTCCGGAAGTATTACGCGCCCAACAACGCCGCCATCGTCGTCTCCGGTGACGTCCGCGCCGACAGCGTGAAAAAGGCCGTCGAACACTACTTCGGTGACATCCCGCGCGGCCCCGCCATCACCCGGCCGGCGCCCGCGGCATTCACGCTCCCGCGCGACACGGCACTGGTACTCGAGGACCGGGTCCAGCTGCCGCGGCTCTACTACGCCTGGCACACCGTGAAGGGGTGGCACGCGGATGACGCGCCACTCAGCATCGTGGCCTACCTCCTCACCGGTGCCAAGAATTCCCGCCTCACCAAGCTGCTGGTCTACGACAAGCAGACCGCCAGCAACGTCTTCGCCTTCCAGAACGGGCAGCGACTCGATGGCGATTTCGAGGTGGTAGCCACGGCACGCCCGGGCCACACCCTGCCGGAGCTGCAGCGGGACATCGACTCCACGCTCCAGCGCCTCGCCACGACCGGGCCCGAGGCAACCGAACTGCAGCAGGCCAAGAATTCCCTCGAAGCCGACTTCCTGAACGGCATCGAAAGTGTCCGGGCCAAGGCCAACCAGCTCAACGAGTACTACTACGCCCTCGGCACACCGGACGGATTCCAGCGGGACCTCGACCGGTCCAAGGCCGTCACCGCGCAGGATGTGCAGCGCGTGGTACGGCAATACCTGCTGGGCGCCCGCGTCATCATCTCGGTGGTGCCGCAAGGGAAGCGGAATCTCGCCGCAGTGGAAAGGAGCACGTCATGACGGGCAAGACGGGCAAGACGGGCAGCATGGGCACGCCCGTGAAGCTGGCACTTGTTCTCCTTGCCGGGGCAAGCGGCCTCCACGCGCAGGCGCCCGCGACGGCCGTCGCACCGGCCCTGGGGCCCGCACCAAGGCTGGTCATGCCGGCCGTGCAGCGCGCATCACTGCCCAACGGCCTCACGCTGCAGGTAGTCGAGATGCACGAACTGCCGCTGGTGCAGGCCACGCTCCAGATTGACGGCGGGGCCCGCCTCGATGGCGACCGCCCGGGGCTCGCCACCTTCGTGGCCGGCATGCTGGATGAAGGCGCCGGCGGGCGGGACGCCTTCCAGCTCGCCGCTCAGCTGGAGTTTCTGGGCGCATCGCTCGGGACGGGAGCATCCTGGGATGTCTTCTCGCTCAGTCTGCGGGCACCGAGGCGCACCTTCGGCGAAGCCATGACCATCCTGGCCGACGAACTCCTCCGCCCCACGTTCTCATCGGCGGACGTGCAGCGGCAGCGGGACCTGCGGCTCGCGGCACTGCTGCAGGCGCGTGACCGGCCCGCATCGGTGGCGTCGGACGTCTTCGGGTACAAGGTCTTCCCGGCCGGCCATCCCTACCACAATCCGATTTCGGGCGATTCGGCCAGCACGGTGGGGCTCGATTCCGCCATGGTGCGTGATTTCTGGAACCACGCGGCCGATCCCTCGCGTGCGACGCTCGTCATGACCGGTGATATCACCCTTGCCGACGCGAAGCAGCTGGCCGCGAAGGCGCTGGGTGCGTGGAAACGGCCGGCGAATCCGGTGCCGCTGGCGCCGGCTTCGGCGGTGGCGACCCCCGGGGCGCAGGCGACGCACGTCTACCTCGTGGACAAGCCCGATGCGGCGCAGAGTGTCATCCGGATCGGGGCACCGGGTGTGGATCGGCGGTCACCGGACTATCCCGCGATCACGCTGATGAACACCATCCTCGGCGGTTCCTTCTCCTCACGACTCAATGACATCCTGCGCGAGCAGAAAGGATTCACCTATGGCGCCGGCTCCGATTTCGACTGGAGCCCGGTCCCGGGCCCGTTCGTGGCCAGCGCCGCGGTGCGGACCAACGTCACCGACAGCTCGCTCGCCATCTTCTTTTCGGAATTCAAGCGGATCCGGAGCACACCGCCCACGGACGCCGAGATGACTCGCGCCCGCTCGTTCGTGGTGCTCGGGACGCTGGGTGATTTCGAGACGACCCGCCAGGTGGCCGGTGGTCTCGGCGCGCTGGATGTGTTCGGGCTCCCGCTCAGCACCATTCCGGCGGACATCGAGAAGATCCAGCGGTTGAGCGCTGCGGACGTGCAGCGGGCGGCGGACAAATACCTGGACCCCGCCCATCTGGTCGTGGTCGTGGTGGGAGACATCGCCAAGATCAGGCCCGGCATCGAGGCGCTCGGACTGGGGCCAGTGACCGTGGTGGACTACACAGGGAAAGAGGTGACGCCATGATGCGCAGGATGGGCGGGGTCGCGTTGCTGGCCACCTGCATGCTGCTTGGTGCGGGGCGGGCGCAGGGGCAACAGCTCGATGTACCGGTGACCACCTTCACGCTGCCCAACGGGCTCGAGGTGATCGTCCACGAGGATCACTCCGCACCGGTGGTCTCCGTCAACATCTGGTATCATGTCGGGTCCGGCCGGGAGATCGCTGGCCGCCGAGGATTCGCGCATCTCTTCGAGCACATGATGTTCCAGGGTTCCGAACATGTGGGCGACGACCAGCACTTCAAGGACATCCAGGAAGCCGGCGGCACGCTGAACGGCTCCACCAACACCGACCGGACTAACTACTACGAGACGGTGCCGGCCAATTATCTGGAAATGGTGCTCTGGCTGGAGGCGGACCGGATGGGCTGGCTCCTCCCTTCCATGACGCAGGCCAAGCTCGACAACCAGCGCGACGTAGTGAAGAATGAGCGCCGCCAGAACTACGAGAACCGCCCCTATGGCATGGGGTCCATTCGTATCGGCGAGATGATGTACCCCGATGACCATCCCTATCACTGGCCCACGATCGGCTACCAGGACGACCTGACCAAGGCGTCCCTGGCCGACGTGCAGCAGTTCTTCCGCACCTGGTATGCGCCCAACAACGCGTCGCTCACCATCGCCGGTGACGTGAAGGCCGCTGACGTCTGCCGGCTGGTGGAGAAATACTTCGCCGGCATCCCGCGCGGCGAGCCGATCCCGACGGTCACGCCCCGTCCCACCCACCTCGATGCCGACAAGCGCGATGTGCTGGAGGATCGGGTGACGCTGGCACGCGTGGACATCGCCTGGCCCACCGTCGAAACCTGGAATGCCGACGAGGCGCCGCTCGAAATGCTGGCCACTATCCTGGGCCAGGGCAAGACCTCCCGGCTGTACCAGCGCATGGTCTATCACGAACAGGCGGCGCAGAGTGCCAGCGCCTTCTCCAACAATCGCGAACTGGCCGGCACGTTCCAGGTATCCGTGACCGCGCGCGAAGGGACCGATCTCTCCAGGATGGAGCGCGAGGTGTACGAAGAAATCGGCCGGCTGGCCCGGGAAGGCCCCACCCCGGACGAACTCGAGGCAGCGAAGAACGGAGTCGAGTCGTCGTTCGTCTTCCGTCTTGCCTCCACCCTGGGCAAGGCTGATCGGCTCAACTCCTACAACACCATGCGCGGCAAGGCCAACCTGTTCAACGAAGATCTCGCGCGCTCACGGGCCGTCACGGCGGCAGATATCAAGCGGGTCGCGGCCCGGTATCTCGTCAACCAGCCCAAAGTGGTCCTGTCCATCGTACCGAATGGACACACCGAGCTCGCCGCCCAGCCGATGGAGGCTCAGCCATGACTGACAAGACGGGCAGGACGGGCGGGTGGATGATGCTGGCGGGCTGCCTCCTCGTTGGCACCGGGACACTGCACGCACAGGAGCTTGATCGCACCCTCAAGCCTGCCGCCGGCCCCACCCCGGCCGTGCGGGCACCCAAGGTGGTGCAGCGCACGTTGCCCAATGGTCTCCAGCTCTGGGTCGTCACCGATCGCGAGTTGCCCACCATCAACGCGCAGCTGGTGATCCGCGCAGGCGCGGCGCAGGATGGCGCTGATCCGGGTATCGCATCAGTGACGGCCGGCCTGCTCGACGAAGGCAGCACCAGCCGTTCCGCCACGGCGTTCGCCGCGGCCGTGGACAAGCTTGGCATCAGCCTCCGTGCCAACGCCGGCGACGAGCAGACCGATGTGAGTCTCGCGACACTCGCGCGCACCGCCGACTCCGCCTTCGCGCTGATGGGCGAGCTGGTTACCCGGCCGGCGTTCGTCGCCGAGGAGATCGAGCGGGACCGGAAGACGCGGCTGCAGAGCCTGGCACAGCAGAAGGACCAGCCCACGATCATCGCGTCGCAGACGTTCGACCGGCTGGTATATGGCGAGGATCATCCCTACGGACATCCGGGCGATGGCACCATCGAATCCATCACGGCGCTGTCGCGGGATGATATCACCGGATTCTACCGGCAGTTCTATCTGCCCAACAATGCCGTGCTCGTGGTGGTGGGCGACGTGACGCCGGACCAGGCGGCACACTTCGCCAGTGTCGCGTTCGCCGGCTGGAAGCGCGGCGCCGTGCCGGCCGCCGCGACCGCCGCGCCAGCCGCCCCGCCTGCGCGCAACGTCGGCGTCTACCTCGTGGACAAGCCCGGCGCGGCCCAGAGTGAAATCAGGATCGGCCACAGCGGGGCCACCCGGCAATCCCCCGACTACTACCCGCTCACCGTCCTGAATGCGATCCTGGGCGGGCAGTTCACCAGCCGCATCAACCTGAACCTGCGCGAGGCCAAGGGCTACACCTACGGCGCGCGCAGCAGCTGGTCGTTCGAGCGCGGCGCCGGCCCATTTACGGCCAGTGCCGGCGTCTTCACCGCCAAGACCGACAGCTCGCTCATCGAGTTCATGCGGGAACTGAAGGACATCGGTACCAGCCGCCCGGCGACCGCCGCCGAGGTGGACTTTGCCAAGGGAGCGCTGATCCGGAGCTATCCGCGGCGAATCGAAACCGATGCCGGAGTCGCGAGCCAGCTGGCGGACCTCGCGCTCTTCGGCCTGCCACCGGGCGAGCTGACCGATTTCGTCACGAAGACGGAGGCCGTCACCACCGCCGACGTAAACCGGGTGGCCAGATCGGACCTGCACCCCGATCGATTCACCATTGTGGTGGTGGGTGACCTCGCCAAGATCCAATCGGGTGTCGAAGCACTCAACCTAGGCCCGGTGACTGTGCTGGACGCCGACGGCCGATAATGGACGCGGGACTCGGGACTCGAGACGCTCGTCTCGCGTCCCAAGTCCCGAGCCCCGAGTCCCCAATGACCCTCCTTTCCTCCGAACGCCTCTACACCGGCAAGGTCCTCAACCTGGACCTCGATACCGTCCGGTTCCCGGACGGCTCCCACGGCACCCTGGAGATGATCCGTCACTCCGGCGCCTCGGCGGTGCTGCCGTTTCTCGACCACCCGGCTGACGCCGACCCGCGCGTGGTGCTCATCCGGCAGTTCCGCCACGCCGCCGACGGATACGTCTGGGAGATTCCCGCCGGCCGGCTGGAGCCGGGCGAGATGCCCGAAGACTGCGCACACCGCGAGCTGTTCGAGGAAACCGGTTATTCCGCCATCGAGATGCGACCGCTCGCCACCATCTACACCACGCCAGGATTTACGGACGAGCGGATCCATCTCTTCCTCGCCTCCGGTCTCGCCGCCGGCGAAGCCCATCAGGAAGCCGACGAATTCCTCGAACTCCACATCCTGAACTGGTCCCGGGTGCTCGAGATGGCGGACCACGGCGAAATCCAGGACGCCAAGACGCTGTGTGCGATTGGACATGTGAGAGGGCACAGGGTTGAGAGTTGAGGGTTGAGGGTCGAGGGTCGAGGCTCTAAACTCTCAACTCCCGCTCGCTTAACTTCCCCCCCATGGCTTCATCCGCAATGAAATCCATGGCTGCCGCGTTCAAGCGCGGCGCGCCGGCCTCGGCCTACTACCTCTACGGACCCGAGGACGCGCTCAAGGATGATGCAATCCGGTACATCCTCGACCAGGCGCTCGATCCCGCCATGCGTGACTTCAACCTCGACCAGGTCTCGGCGGGGACCCTCGACCCCGAAGCGATTGAAGCGCTCTGCAGCACGGTGCCCATGATGGCGGCACGGCGCGTGGTGATCATCCGCGATGTGGAGCAGTGGAAACGGCGCACCAAGGGCCGCTCCGCCGTGGTCCGCTATCTCGCCAAGCCATCGCCCGAGACGGTCCTGCTGCTGGTGCAGGGCGCGGCCGATGACAGCCCCGACAAGGAACTCCTCAAGCACGCGACGCCGATCGAATGCGTGGTGACTTCCCCCGCGGAGGCGGGCCGCTGGCTCGATCGCCGAGCGGCTGAGCGCGGAATCACCTTCGGGCCCGGTGCGCGGGAACACCTGCTCACCGCCACCGCCCGCAGCCTGAGTGCCATCGGCATCGAGCTGGAGAAACTCGCGTCGCTTCCCGCTGGCGTCGACATTACCGTTGCGCAGGTGGGCGACCTCGTCGGCATCCGTCACGGCGAGACCCCGCTGGACTGGCGCGATGCCGTACTCGATGACAACCCGGCGCAGGGCCTCTCACTCCTCCCGCTCGTGCTCGACCAGCCCGGCGTGAGCGGCGTCCGCCTGGTCTCCCTGCTCGGCTCCACGCTGATCGGTATCGGCATCACTCGCGCGGCATGGGAGAAGGGGCAGCGCAGTCAGGCGCTGGAGAAGGCGGCGTTCGCCGCCCTGAGCGCGGCCCGGCCCGGCGGCCTTCGCACCTGGTCCAGGGAAGCGACACAGTGGGCCGAGTGGGCGCCCCGCTGGGCCGCACCCCGCATCAGCTCGGCGCTCGCCGCCGCGCTCGATGCCGACCGCGCCCTCAAGAGCACCACGGTCTCGAGCGAACAGGCCATCCTGTCCGACCTGATCATGCGCCTGGCCATCGAGAAGCCGGCGATTCCGGAGCGGCAATGAGCCACCGCCCGTTCACAACATGTGCCCTGGCAAGTGTGCTACTGCTCGGCACCGGCAGCCGGGCAGCGGCACAGACCGATGCCCGCCTGGTGCAGGCGGTCGAGCTGGCGCAGAATGGCGGTCGCGATTCCGCCACCGTGCTGGTGCGCGAGGTCCAGAAGACTGCGCCCGCCGGCAGCGCCCTCTATGCGGAAGCGCTCTACACCGCCGGGATGCTTGCCACGGACCCGGACACCATGCGGCGGATGCTCCAGCAGGTGATCGTGGAACAGTCGCTCTCGCCCTGGGCCGATGACGCGCTCCTGCGACTGGCGCAGCTGGACTATGCCGGCGGCAATCTGCCGGCGGCGATGCGGGACCTCGAGCGGCTCCGCGCCGATTTCCCCCGGTCTGACGTCTTTGCCGAGGCGGCCTTCTGGGCGGCACGCACCTATTTCGACGCCCGACAGGAGCGGCCCGGATGCGAGTGGGTGGGCATGGGGCTCGCGCGCGCGGGTGACACCGCCACCACGGTGCGCGATCAACTCGGGGTGTTTGCCCGCCGCTGTTCGGCGACGGCACTGGCCGACGGAAGCGCCAAGGCGCCACCGGGACCGCCGCGGGATACGATTGTGCTTGTGCAGGCGGGAAGACCGGAAGCCGGGAAGACGGACAGCGTGGTTGCGGGGCTTGAAACAATAGTCGACAGTCGACAGTCAACGGTCGACAGTCAACGGACGACGCTCGACAGTCAGCAGTCAACGGTCAGCAGTCAGGAGTCACCGATCGACGGTCGACCGCCGACCGCCGACCCCCGTCCAGCCGCCGACCCCGGCGTCCTCGTCGCCCGCCTCGACACCACGACCCGCGACGCACGACCCGAGACCGTCTACCGGGTGCAGGTCGTCGCCGCCGCCACCCAGGCCGCCGCCGACGAGAATGCACGGAAGGTGCGCGAGTTCGGATACGAGCCGCACATCGCGGTCGAGGGCGGCTACTTCAAGGTGCGGGCCGGCGGCTACAGTTCCCGGGCGGACGCCACGGCGGCCGTGCGGCGGCTGCGCGACGGCTTTCCCGGTGCGTTCCTCGTCGTGGACAAGTGAGCACCGGCGCCCGCCGCATGGCCAGCACCCCGCTGATGCAGCAGTACCGGGAGATCAAGGCGCGCCACCAGAACGCGATTCTGTTTTTCCGCATGGGCGACTTCTACGAGATGTTCTTCGATGATGCGGAACTGGGCGCCCGCGTCCTCGACATCACCCTCACCGCGCGGGGCGACGGCGTGCCGCTCGCCGGCGTGCCGGTGAAGGCGGCAGCGGAGTACCTGCGGCAGCTGGTGAGCGCCGGCCACCGCGTCGCCATCTGCGAACAGGTGGAAGACCCCAAGCTCGCCAAGGGCATCGTCCGACGCGAAGTGGTGGAGACCGTGACGCCGGGCGCCATGCTTCAGGATGGCTGGGTCGCGGGCGACCGGAACAATTTTCTCGTCGCCCTCGCGGTGGGCCCGCAGTGCGGCCTCGCCGCGGTGGATCTTTCCACCGGCGAGTTCCTGCTCGAAAGCATCGGCCCTGGCGGTGTGGCGGAAGCGCTGGCGCGCCTGGCACCGCGCGAAATCGTGGCGGCCGCCGACGCGCCGGTCCCGGCCGACGAGACCGTCATGCGCACTCCGCGCGAATCGTGGGAATTCGATCCCGCGCTCGCGCGCGACGACCTCTGCCGCCGGTTCAGCCTCGCCTCACTTGATGGGCTGGGCATCGGCGCAGGCGACGATTCCGCGGTCGGAGCGGCCGGGGCGCTGCTCCGCTATCTCACCGAACTGCAGCCGGGCGGCCTGCCGCACCTGACCCGCCCCACCATCCGCCGCAGCAGCACGCTGCTCTGGCTCGACGAGATGACGCGCCGGAATCTCGAGCTGGTGGAACCGCTGCGGGCCGGCGCGCGTGGCGCGACGCTGCTGGAAACGCTGGACGCGACCGTGACGTCCATGGGAGCCCGGCTCCTCCGCCAATGGTTGCTCTCGCCCCTTTCCACACCGGAAGCGATCAACGCCCGGCTCGATGCCGTCGGCGTCCTGGTCGAGGACCACCGGGGCCGGGAGCGCCTGCGCGATGCGCTGGACGGCGTACGCGACCTCGAACGCCTCGCAGGGCGGGCCGCGGCCGGGCGGGCGACCCCGCGCGAGATGGCTGCGCTGCGCGATTCACTCGCGCGCCTGCCCGATGTGCTCGACGCGTTGCGGGGCATCGGCGGCCGGGAGGCCAGCCGGTATCTCACCGCGTTGACGCAGCAGTTCGACCTCCAGGGCGATCTTGCGACGCTGCTCTCGAGCGCGCTCGCGGAGCGTCCCCCGGCCCTCCTCAGCGATGGCGGCGTGATCCGCCCGGGATTCGACGCCGAGCTCGACGAACTCCGCGACCTGCGCGACGGCGGGCGGCGCTACATCGCGACGCTGCAGCAGCGCGAGCGCGAACGCACCGGCATCTCGTCGCTCAAGGTGGGCTTCAACAAGGTGTTCGGCTACTACCTCGAGATCACCCACGCGCACGCGAGCCGGGTGCCCGACGATTACGAACGCCGTCAGACCCTCGCCGGCGCCGAACGGTACATCACGCCCGAACTCAAGGAATACGAATCAAAGGTCCTCGGCGCGGAGGAGCGCCTGCTGGTGCGGGAAGGCGAGCTGTTTGCCACGCTCCGCGCCGATGCCGGCGCGCAGGTGGCTCGGCTCCAGGCATCCGCACGCGCGCTGGCCACGCTGGATGTCTTTGCCTGTCTCGCCGAGCAGGCCGCGCGCCAAGAGTACCGCCGGCCGGCCATCACCGATGCATTCGCGCTCCACCTGGTCCAGAGCCGCCATCCGGTCATCGAGCGGCTGATGCCGCGCGAGCGGTTCATGCCCAACGATGTCCGGTTCGATGAGGCCGAACGCGTGCTGCTCGTCACCGGTCCCAACATGGCGGGCAAGAGCACCATCCTGCGACAGATCGGGCTCTGCGTGGTGCTGGCGCAGATAGGAAGCTTCGTCCCGGCGGAACGCGCGGAGATCGGCGTGGTGGACCGGCTCTTCACCCGCGTGGGCGCCAGCGACAACCTCACGCAGGGCCAGAGCACCTTCATGGTGGAGATGAGCGAAACCAGCGCCATCCTCCACAACGCCACGGCGCGAAGCCTCGTACTGCTGGACGAGATCGGCCGCGGCACCTCGACCTATGATGGCGTAGCCATCGCATGGGCGGTCACCGAACACCTGCACGACAAGGTCGGCTGCAAGACCATGTTCGCGACCCACTACCACGAGCTGATGCAGCTGCCCGAGCGGCTGGCCCACGCCCGCAACTGCAATGTGGCGGTGCAGGAGACCGGTGGTACGGTCGTCTTTCTGCACCGGCTGGTGCCGGGCGGCACCGACCGTTCGTACGGCGTGCACGTGGCCCAGCTTGCCGGATTGCCGGGAGCCGTGGTGCAGCGCGCACGCGAAGTCCTGGCAACCCTCGAAGGGGACCATCGCGTGGTGCCTGGTGCACCGCCGCCGCCCCGCGACCCGGGTCAGCTCGCGCTGTTCGTCGCGCCGGCCGATCCGGTCATGGATGACCTGCGTGCCCTCGACCTCGACCAGCTCACTCCGCTCGAAGCGCTCAACCAGCTGGCGGAATTGCAGCGGAGAGCGGGAGAGGGTCGTGGGTCGTGAGTCGTGCCCCACGACTCACGAACCGCGACCGTCAACAAGGAGCCTTCATGCGCCGCATTGCCGTGCCACTCCTGGCGCTCGCTGCCATCGCCGGTTGCGAGAAGCAGCAGCCGCCTGCATCGGTCTCCATCGCCGACAGCGCCGGGGTGCACATCGTCACCAGCCGCCAGCCGGCGTGGACGCCGGGCACCGCGTGGAGGCTTGGTGGCCAGCCCACGCTCCAGATCGGCGGCGGTGTGGCCGACACCTCCATTCTCACCGGGCCGGTTACGGGCGCGTTCCGGCTGCCGGACGGCCGGATCGTCGTCGCCGACCGGGGCGCCCACGCCTTGCGGTGGTTTGGGAGCGACGGCAGCGTGCTGCACACAGAGGGGCGCGACGGCGAGGGCCCGGGTGAATTTCGCTGGATGTCGCAACTGCTCCAGGTGGGCGACTCGATCGCCGTCTTCGACCCGCAGCTCCACCGACTTTCGATTTTCGATGGCAACGGCAACTTCGGTCGCCTGATCAGCTTCGCGGGTGATGGCAATACCCCATTGTCGCTCGAGCCCATCGGCCGGCTTTCCACCGGACGCTGGATCGCCACCGCGAGCACGGTGCACACGACCGGCGAGCCCAGCGGCCCCGTGCGCGACAGCACCTGGATCTGGATCGTCGGCGCCGACGGCCGCGCGGACAGCCGCATCGCCTCGCTGCGCGGCAGCGACGTCCTGATTGCATCCGGCGAGGGATTCCTCGGTGTGCTGCCCGCCCCATTCGGCAGGAGGACGACCGTACGGTCTCACGACGGAGCGCTCTGGGTCGGGACGGCGGACAGCTACCGCATCGATGCGCTGGATCTGCAGGGCCGGCTCACCGCCAGCATCCGGCTGGACCAGCGTCCCGCCATCCTCGAACCGGCCCGGGGCAAGGCCAGGGTGGACACCCTGCGCCGCGGGTTCACCGGCAGCAGGACCGCGGCAATGTTCAGCAAGCTGTACACCGAAGCGCTGGACAAGCTCCAGCTGCCGGAATTCGAGCCGCCCTATTCGACCTTCCGCTTCGCGGATGACAGCACGCTCTGGGTGGAGAAGTTCGTGACCGAAGATCATGCCGGGCCCACCCGGTGGGACGTTTTCCTGCCTGACGGATACCTGCAGGGCACCGTCACGTTGCCGCCTGGCTTCACACCTACGCAGATCAGCCAGGCCGAGATATTGGGCGTGTGGAAGGACCCGGACGGCATTGACCATGTGGTGGCCTATCCCCTGCTTCGCGGAACGGCGCCGTGACCGAACGGCTCTATTACACCGACCCTCGTCTCGTCACCTTCACCGCCACCATCACCGAACGCGCCGATGACGGCCGGCGGATATACCTGGACCGCACGGCGTTCTATCCCACATCCGGCGGGCAGCCGCACGATCTGGGGATGCTGGGTGGTTACGCGGTCGTGGATGTGGTGGATGAGGGCGACCGTATCGCCCACCTGCTGGCCGAGCCGCTTCGCGCGACGGGCAGTGTGGAAGGCGTGATTGACTGGCCCCGCCGCTTCGATCACATGCAGCAGCATACCGGCCAGCACCTGCTCTCCGCCGTGCTGGAATCGCTCGTGGGAGCTCATACCACGAGCGTCCACTTCGGCGACGATACGAACACGCTGGATCTCGATCGGGAGTCCCTGGCAGAGGATCAGCTCCGGGCTGCGGAGCACCGCGCCAATGAGATTGTCCTGGAGAATCGCCCGGTCGCGATTGCATTCGAGGAAGCCGCGGCAGCCCAGGGACTGCGCAAGGCGTCGAAGCGCGAGGGCACGCTCCGTATCATCACGATCGACGGCGTGGACCGGAGCGCCTGCGGCGGTACCCACGTCGGGCAGACGGGGGAAATCGGAGCCCTGCTCGTGCTGGGAATGGAGCGGGTCAAGGGCCACGCGCGGGTGGAGTTCATTGCCGGATGGCGCGCCATCACCCGAGCCCGTCGCAATGAGCGAATGGTCCGTGAGGCCTCACGCGCCTTGAGCGTGCCGCCGGCGGAGATTCCCGACGCGCTGGGGACGCTGGCCGCGCAGCTCAAGGATGCGCGCTCGGCGCTCAAGACGCTCGGCGCCGAAGTGGCGGTCTCGCGGGCGCGCATGCTGGCGGAGAGTATCGAGCCGGATGGCAACGGCATCCGACGAGTGGCTCTCACGTCACATGGATATGATGCTGACGAACTCCGCGCGATTGGCCAGGCGATTGGTGCGATTCACGGTGTGCGCTTCGTTGCCACGCTCGATGAACCTCCCACCATCTTCGTTGCGGCCGGCCCGGATTCGGGGTGGGACGCTGGTGCGGTGCTCAAGGCGTCGCTCGCAGAAGTCGGTGGCCGGGGCGGCGGGTCGGCCCGTGCGGCGCAGGGGACGGTTGTGAGACCCGGGGATCTGGAGGCAGCCGTCGAGCGCCTACGCTAAACCACTCAGACACTATGTTCGTGTTCCCATGTTTCCACTGGCGCCGGATGCCGACTTGCATAAAATCACCCGAGATGCCGCGCTGTACTGGTCGTAGCGAACCACGAAATTGCTCTAAGTCACAAGCAACAATTCAACTTGCGCATAGGCAGATTGAGAAGTAGCTTGCCACAGCAACGCTTCAGCCTTCCTGATTCAGCACGTCATAGACTCTTCGCGTACGGCAAGCGGCCCAATGTTGGTCGCGTGACGGTACGCGGAAGGTTGGCGCTGGCCATGTGGGTGGTATTCGCCGCAGCGTATCTCCCCCCTTTTGCCGAGAGTCTTAATGGATCATGTGAAACAGTACAACTTGCTTCTGGGAGTAGCGTTGGTCGCAGCTACTCAGCTCGCCTGTTCGAGCGATAGCTTGGCCCCTGAGCAGGCAACACCGGCACCGACAACCAGCATCACATGTCAGCTCGGGTGTATCGAGCAGGATCCACATCCCAGCAGTCCTGGCGTATTTCTCGGCTCCGGTGTTGACGACGTCGTATGTTTCAACAACAGCCAGACTGATGCGGATCAAGATGGACTCGGTGACTTCTGCGAGAAGAACCTCGCCGCAGCCTTCTCGCCTGAACTTGCGCTCGCATCCAGTGACCGCACGGATCGCGAACCGCATTGGGCCGCTCGGCCAACTTCTACCGGTGGAGTGGAAGTCGCATACCTCCTGTCCTATTACACTGATGATGGTCCGGATACCGCTTGGTGCTCGACGAACTTTGATGATCCATGGACAGACGCCTGTGCCGGCCACTTCGGTGATTCCGAAGTAATTGCCCTGGATCTCTACTACAACGAGTCTTAGCAGCATTGGATTCTCGAAACCGCTCGCTACTCCGCGCATACAAGCATCAACGTGTATCCACGAGGGACCAACGCATATCCTGCTGCGCTTTACTACCCCAGTCATCCAGGGGCCTATCCTCGTGCCTATGTGGCGTATTCCAAGCACGCGAACTACGCCTCGGACGCCGAGTGTGACGCTGGTGCGATTTTGGGGACAGATACTTGCATAGCGAATGCGTACGAGCGCGTCTTTGTTCCGGCCAGCGCGAACATCGGCAGTCGCTCGCATCACTTCAAGGATTGCATGGCCAGCAGCAATCCGATCCTGAGTGGTAATGGCGTTGAAGAATGCTACTGGACAGTGAGGCGTTTTTCTGGTTGGTCTGGCGGATCCCCGACGGCGGGCCCTTACAGCACCATTCTAACAAACTACGGCTTCTGAGTCGGAAAATGACTAGGTTCATGATCAGTAGCGCTTCATTGGGGCTTCTGCTGGTCGGGCTCACTGGCACGACCCAGGCGCAGCAGCCAGCACCCCTGTTTTCGCGAATGAGTCCACTGACGACTTTCGAGAAGCAGGAGACTCGTCCGCCCATCACGATGCGTCCGATCCAAGCAGCCAAGGACTACCGCTGGAAAGGGGCTCTGATTGGCGGATTTGCCGGGGTGGTGGTTGGCGGGATCGCGGGTGCCGTCATCTGTTCCCAGGACGACACTGACGGCAATGATTGTCCCCTCACGATCATCGGAGTGGCGGCCCTGACTGGCGCACCGCTGGCCATTCTCGGCGGCATCATCGGGGCGAGCATCAAGAAACCGCCTTCGACGGAGTAGATGGCGGTGGTGGTGGATCGCCGGAATCCTCTGGCCGATCCTCGAATGGCGGTGCAAAATCGTGACCGAGTGCGATGGTGGCTCCGCCGAAGATCGCTTTCGGGCTGCAAGGTTGCTTCGTAGCGCAGGAGGGGTAAAGCCATGGCTTTACCCCTCCTGCGCGTCCTCGCAATGACGCCTCTCGCCCATCCCGTCCATCCTGCCTAGCTTTCCCCCATGCGCCTCATCGCCGTACCGTTGCTCCTTGCCGCCCTCGCTTGCCGCTCGCATCAGGACGATACCGCCGCCCTTCCGGGCTCAGCTCGGCCGGTGGTGGAGCGGGGCGACGAGCCGCCGGTGGCCGTCAACGCCGTCTCACCGGTGCTGTATCCGGCCGCCCTGGAGCAACAGGGGATCGAGGGCACCGTGCTGCTCCGCCTCTTTGCCGACTCGCTGGGCAAGCTGGTGGCCGACTCGACCCGCATCGCCGAGTCGAGCGGATACCCGGCCCTCGATTCGGCGGCGCTCAGCGCTGCTCCCCGGCTCCATTTTGCCCCGGCGCTCCGGAAGGGTTCGCCGGTGCCGGGTGCCTTCATTCAGCCCGTTCACTTCCGCAATTCCGGCGGTCAGGACATTCCATGACACACCCGCATCTCGTTCCCTACGATTCCGTCCTCGAAACCATCGGCTGGACACCGCTCATCCGGCTGGCCCGCGTCGGCGCCGGCGTGCGGACGCCGGTCTATGGCAAGGCGGAGTACGCGAACCCGGGCGGGTCGGTCAAGGACCGGATCGGGCTCTCCATCATCGAGGCGGCCGAGCGCGCGGGGGATCTCAAGCCGGGTGGAACCATCGTCGAAGGCACCAGCGGCAACACCGGCGTCGGGCTCGCGATCGCTGCCGCACTCAAGGGATATCGCTGCATCTTCACCATGCCGGACAAGATGTCGCAGGAAAAGGTCCGGCTGCTCAAGGCCTATGGCGCCGACGTCGTCGTCACACCCACCGCCGTGCCGCCCGATCACCCCGACAATTACGTGATGAAGGCCAAGCAGATCGTGCATGATACGCCGGGCGCCATCCTCGCCAACCAGTTCTACAACCAGGAAAATCCGGAATCACACTACCGCACCACCGGCCCGGAGATCTGGGAGCAGACGGCCGGCAAGGTCACCCATTT
>SMFG01000097.1_pt1 | contig 28904 bp, 30 predicted proteins | sample 2456131 | NCBI WGS metagenome assembly SMFG01 (sample SAMN10132612, study PRJNA489261) | soil metagenome | isolation source: day120 antibiotic-silt loam soil ammended with raw manure from dairy cow... | place: USA | collected 2015-05-01
GGCCACCCGCGACTCGGCGGCCGCCGATGCGGCGCTCGAAGCGCTGGCCAGTGCCGCGCGTGAAGATCGTAACGTGATCCCGGCCATGCTCGATTGCGCCCGGGCCTATTGTACCCTGCATGAAATCCGGCAGACGCTGGAGCAGATATATGGGAGTTATCGTGAGCCAGTCTTCTTCTGATGTTGCGGCCCCGCAGCGGCCCGCCGGCCGCCAGCGTCCCAGCACCGCCCCGTTCCAGGCCCAGCTCGCGCGCCTCGCCGCGCTGACGCCGGGGCGGCATCGCGTGGTCACCTGCTATCTCAAGATCGAGCCACGGGATCGCGCGCGCAGCAAGTACATGATCAAGCTGAAAAACCGGTTGCGTGCGGTGGAGGAGAACCTGCCGCGGCTGCAGCTGGACAAGACCACGCTGGACCAGGTCCGCCGGGACCTGGGCCGCGTGATGGAGCAGTTGCGCGCACCGGAAAAATTGCCGCCGTCGAACGGCGTCGCCGTGTTCGCGTGCGAGCCGCTCGACCTGTTCGAGGTGGTGGCACTGCCGACGGTGTATCGCTCGCGGCTGGCCGTGGACAAGTCGCCACTGGTGCGGGAGCTGGCAGCCGTCGAGGACGAGATCGGCCGCCTCCTGGCTGTGGTGCTGGACCGGTCCAGCGCCCGCTTCTTCGAGGTGGGCGCCTTCGAGGCGCGGGAACTGCAGGGCATCACGTCGCCGGCGAGCGCCCGGGGGCGGTTTCACGGCAGCGGCAAGGATGGCAGCTGGGGCGAGCATTCCTACAACAACCGGATCCGCGAGCAGAAGCAGCGGCACTATGAGCTGGTGGCGCGCCGCCTGTTCGAACTGGACCGCCGCCAGCCGGCGCATGGCGTCATCGTGGGCGCGGTCGGGACCGAAGCCACGGCGCTGGAGCCGTTCCTGCACGCGTATCTCGTGGAGCGCGTCATCGGGACGGTCAAGCTGAATCCCCGGACCATTACGCCGCCGCTGGTGCACGCGGCGGTGCTGGGCGTGCGCGAGCAGTACGAGCGCGCCACCGAGCGGCAACTGGTGGAAGACGTGGCCAACGGACTGGGCAGCGGCTGGGCGGTGAACGGGGTGACCGAGACCCTCGCTGCGCTGTCGCGCGGCCAGGTGCGGTCGCTCCTGGTCAATGCCGATGCGGCGATGCCGGGTTTCCGCGCCTCCGAATCGGGCCGGCTCGCGCTGACCGCACGGGACCTGCGGGATGAGGGAACCCCGGTCCCGGTGCTCGATGTTATTGACGATGCCATCGAAGACGCGCTCCGCCAGCAGGTGGAACTCAATGTGGTCTTCGAGCCGGAAGCACGCGGCCGCACCGACGGACTCGCGGCGCTGCTCCGGTTCCGGTGACCTCCAGACGGGATGATCTGACATGATGATGACCGAAGCCGCTCCCCGCCATCTCGCCCGGCCTGTCCGCGTGCTGGTGGCCAAACCCGGGCTCGACGGGCACGATCGCGGGGCCAAGGTGGTGGCGGCGGCGCTGCGCGATGCCGGGATGGAAGTGATCTATACCGGGTTGCACCAGACGCCGGAGATGATCGCGCGGGCGGCGGTGCAGGAGGATGTGGACGTCGTGGGCCTGTCCGTCCTCTCGGGCGCCCACATGACACTGTTCCCGCGCGTCCGCAAGCTGCTGGATGACGCGGGCCGCAACGACATGCTCCTCACCGGTGGCGGCATCATTCCGGAGGCGGATATCGAGCAGCTGGAATCGGGCGGTGTCGGCCGGCTGTTCGGCCCCGGCACGCCCACCTCGCAGCTCATTGACTACATCGAGTCATGGGCCGCGGCACACCTGACGGATTGATTCTTCTTTCATGACCCGCACTGCTGACCGGCCCAGCCGCCTGCGCGAGCTGACGGACGAGTATCGCGCGCTGGCCACGCGCCTGGCCCGGGGCGGCGGCGAGCGCCGCGTCGCCCGCATGCACGCTCGCGGGCAGCTGTCACCGCGCGAGCGGGTGGACGCGTTGCGTGATCCCGATTCGCCCTGGCTGGAGCTGGGCCTGCTGGTCGCGTACGACCGGTACGATGGCCAGGCGCCGGGCGCTGGCGTCATTACCGGCGTCGGCCAGGTGGCGGGCCGGGACTGCGTGATCGTCGCCAATGATGCGACGGTCAAGGCGGGCTCGTGGTGGCCCGAGACCATCACCAAGATGCTGCGCGCGCAGGAAGTCGCGATGCGCGAGCGGATCCCCATCATCTACCTCGTGGATAGCGCCGGCGTGAATCTGCCCTACCAGGGCGGGGTGTTCCCGGGCCAGTACGGCGCCGCGCGCATTTTCTACTACAACTCGATCATGCGGCACTATCTCCACGTGCCCCAGATCGCCGCCGTCATGGGCAGCTGCATTGCCGGCGGCGCCTACCTGCCGGCGCTCTCCGACGTGATCTTCATGGTCGAGGGCACCAGTTTCATGGGGCTGGGGGGACCCAACCTCGTGAAGGGCGCCACCGGTCAGGTCATCGATGCCGAATCACTCGGCGGCGCCAGAACCCACACCGAGGTGAGCGCGGTGGCGCACTATCGCGCCGCCACGGACACCGATTGCATCACCCAGATCCGCACCTACGTGGCGCGCCTGCCGCACCCGGCTGAGCGTGGCGCCGCCATGCTCTCGCCGCGTCCCGCGGCCCGTCCCGCCGATGACCTCTACGATCTGCTGCCGCATGACCATCGCATGTCCTATGACATGCGTCATGTCCTCGCATGCCTGCTCGATGCCGGCGAGCTGGCCGAATTCCAGCCCGGGTTCGCGGGTGAAGTGCTCTGCGGACACGCGCACATCGAAGGGCACCCGGTCGCCGTCATCGCCAACCAGCGCGGCGTGATCAAGGCCCGGCCCGGTGAACGCCCCCGGTTTGGCGGCATCATCTATACCGGCAGCGCGGAGAAGGTGGCGTACTTCATCGACACCGCGAACCGCGAGCGGCTGCCGCTGCTGTTCGTGCAGGACGTGAGCGGTTTCATGGTCGGCTCCGAGGCGGAACATTCGGGCATCATCCGCGCCGGTGCGCGCTGGGTCGAAGCGATGGCCACGGCGTCGGTGCCCCGGCTGGTGCTCACGGTCAACCACGCCTCGGGCGCGGGTTATTATGCCATGGCGGGGCAGGGATTCGACCCCGACTTCATCGTCTCCTGGCCCACCGGCCGCATGGCGGTGATGGAGGGCGAGTCCGCGGTGATGGCGGTGCACGGACCCGCGCTCGAGAAGGCTCGGCAGTCGGGTGGTGAGCCGCCCGAAGATGTGACGACAGAGGTGGCCTCGATGCGCGCCGACTACGAGCACCAGCTCGATGCCCGTTATGCCGCGGCTCGCGGATACGTGGACGCGATCGTTACCCCGGAAGAAACCCGCGCGACCCTCGGCTATCTCCTCCGCGTCACCGGCCACTTTGCCGGTCCCCACCTCGGCCCGTTCGTGCTGCCGGCCATGCCGGGCGACTGTCGATGAAACTGCGCGTGTTCTGCGCCCTGGCCGTCGTGACAGCGCTCGCGGCGCTTCAGCCCACCCCGCTCGCGGCCCGCACCGTTCTGCAGCAGGCAGTTCCGGCCGATACCACGCCGCCCGAGCGGTCCCGTGTGGCGCCGCCCGAGTTTGCCCTCGCGCAGCGCTGGATGTCGCTCGATGCGACCGGCGTGGATGTCTTCCGGCAGGTCAAGCCGCTGGCCGACGGCCGGGGCGTCCTCATCGCCATCCTGGACAGCGGGATAGACGCTGGAATCCCGGGACTGTTGACGACCTCGGATAGCGCGCCCAAGCTGCTCGATCTCCGCGATTTCTCCGAGGAAGGCCGAGTCGCACTCACACCCCTGGCGGTGCAGGGCGATAGCGTCGTCGTTGCCGGTGCCGTGCTCACGGGGATGAGCCACGTCGTTGCCCGCACTCCTGGTCCGTGGTACGGCGGAAGCCTGGATGAACTCGCGCTGGGGTCCCCGCCGGCATCGGATGTGAACGGCAACGGATCGGGCCAGGACCGGCTGCCCGTCGTGGTGGGCCGAGCGTCCGATGGCTGGGTTCTGTACGCCGATACCGACGGCGACGGCACGCTCACCGACGAGCGGCCGGTGCATGACTATCTCGTCGGCCGCGAGACGTTCGGCTGGTCGCGCGGCGGTACGCCGGCGCCGCTCACCATCGCTGCCAATTTCAGCGAGGACGCTGGCGCGCCGGTGCTCGATCTCTTCTTCGACACCTCCGGGCATGGCTCGCACGTGGCCGGGATCGCGGCAGGTCATGGGATTTACGGCGTGGCCGGGCTTGATGGTGTGGCACCCGGCGCGCAGCTCCTCGGGCTCAAGATTGCCAACGACGCCGAGGGCGCCATCTCCACCAGCGGCGCGATGCGCGATGCCATGGACTACGCCATCCGTTTCGCTTCGGCCCGTGGTCTCTCGCTCGTCATGAACATGAGCTTCGGGGTCGGCAACGAGCGCGAGGGCGCCGCCCGCATGGATGCCATCGTGGATTCGGTGCTCGCCGCGCACCCCGATGTCGTGTTCGCCATCAGCGCCGGCAATGACGGTCCGGGACTCTCCACCATCGGCTATCCCGGCTCTTCCGAACGGGCGCTCACCGTCGGCGCGGTATTGCCGGGTCGCTTCAGCCCGCCGGGTCCAGACGGCGCCCCTGCGCCCGACGCGGTGGCATACTTCAGTTCCCGCGGCGGTGAACTCGCCAAGCCGGACATCGTCACACCCGGCGTCGCGTACTCCACGGTCCCGGCCTGGGATCGTGGCGGCGAAATCGAGGGCGGCACCAGCATGGCGTCACCGCATGCGGCGGGTCTTGCGGCCCTGCTGCTCTCGGCAGCCCGGCAGGACAAGCGCGCCTTCGATGCCGCCACGATCCGCCGCGCGCTCATGGTCACCGCCGCGCGCATTTCCGGGGCGTCATATACCGCCCAGGGCGCGGGGGTGCCGGACGTGAATCGTGCGTGGCAATGGCTGCAGCTCGGGCGCAGCATGCCGGCGGTGTCGGCACGCGCCGCGTCCGGCTCGCCGGCCGCGTTCACGGTGGCTCGGCCGGGCGAGCCGCGCTCCGGGATTCGTCACAGATCACGCTCGTGGTGGACACTGCCGCGATTGGTAGTCAGCCCGTCACCGGTGTTGTCTCCGGGTGGACGAGCGACACCCTGGCCGGTCCCGCCTTCCGGCTGGTCACGACCCTGGCGCGCGCGGCGGGTCAGTCTGCCCGGCTCACTGATACGCTGTTACCGTCACGCACCCGCGATTTGTTCTTCGCCGTGGACTCGGGTCGCCCCGTCAATGTTCATGTCGCAAGCACGGCGGCAGGGGTGCAGGCCTTCCTGCATGAACCGGGTGGCATGCCCTACCGCGATGGCGCCGCGCTAAGCGCCGGAGCGGGCGATGACGAGGCGCTGTTCCGCGTGGATGCGAGCGATGCGCGGCGGGGACTCTGGCAGGTGGCCGTCGCCACCACCAGCGCGCCGGCCGTGTCCCGCCTGGAAGTAAGGCCGTCGCCAGCGCTCATGGCCCTGGCCCGGAAGGGCGACAGCGTCGTCGCCACGCTCGTGAATCAGACCGACAGCGCGGTCCATGGTGACGTCCTGATGGGCATTCTTGGCGCGGAGCAGCGCGTAACCGAACATGCGACCGGGTCCGCCCCGCTGCGACGCACCTTCGACGTTCCGGCCTGGGCGCGCTATCTCGTCGTTGATCTCTCCATGCCGGCCTCGCAGTGGGAACGGTTCACCGATTTTGGCCTGACGCTCCTGGACACGGCCGGTGTGCGCCTGGAGCAGTCGCCGCTGAATTACGCCGAGGGCCGGTTGCATCATGCGTTCGACAAGTCTCCGGGCAACGTGATCGTTGCGCTCTTTCCCGGTTTTGCCGATACAGCGGAGGCCGGGCCGTGGACGGCGGAAATCCGCCTGCGATTCTACACCGGTGATCCGGTGCGGCTCTCGGCGTCAGGTCCTCGGCCGGTCTCCCTCGCGCCGCGTGGCAGCGCACGAATCGGCGAGGCCTGGGCCGAGCCCGGGTGGAGAATGCCGTCCGCGGCATTGCCCCTTGGCGTCGTCACATTCGAATCTGCCGGTGAGAACTGGACCGCCGAGGCGGTGCTGGCACCGCCGGTGGAAGGAGCATCAACCCGATGAGTCGCACGGTGCGGGTCGCGGCGGGGCAGGGGTTCTGGGGCGACTGGCTCGAGGCTCCCGTCCGCCAGGTCAACGACGGCCCGATTGATTACCTGATGATGGATTACCTGGCCGAAGTGACCATGTCCATCATGCAGAAGCAGAAGGGCCGCAATCCGGCGATGGGCTATGCCCGGGATTTCCCCCAGGTCATGGAGCGGATCCTGCCGGTGATGGTCGAGCGCGGCGTGCGGGTGACCTCCAATGCCGGCGGCGTCAATCCGCGTGGGTGCGCCGAAGCGGTGCTCGAGGTTGCTCGGCGGATCGGGCTCGCGGGCAAGGTGCGGGTCGGCCTCGTTTCGGGCGACGACATCCTGGACCGGCTGGACGACCTCCTGGCGCGGGGACACGCGCTCAAGGACATGGAGACCGGCCGCCCGCTCAGCGACATCCGCGACAAGGTGCTCTCCGCCAACGCCTATATTGGCATGGCGCCGATCGTGGACGCGCTGGACCAGGGGGCCAACGTGGTGGTCACCGGCCGCGTGACCGACACCGGGCTGACGCTTGGCCCGCTGGTGCATGAGTTCGGCTGGGCCCGCGACGACTGGAACCGGATCGCGGCTGGGACGGTGGCCGGCCACATCATCGAGTGCGGTGCGCAGTCCTCCGGCGGCAATCTGCTCAAGGACTGGCGCAGCGTGCGCGGACTCGAGAACCCCGGCTTTCCCATCGCAGAGGTTGGTGAGGACGGCTCCTTCGTCATCACCAAGCACAAGGGCACCGGCGGCGTGGTGAACATCGCGAGCGTCACCGAGCAGCTCGTGTACGAGATGGGAGACCCGCACAGCTACATCACTCCCGACGGAGTCGCCGACTTCACCACCATCCGGCTGGCGCAGAACGGCAAGGACCGGGTCAAGGTCAGCGGTATCGAAGGTGGTCCGCGCACCGACATGCTCAAGGTGTCCATCGCGTGGTTCTATGGATACAAGGCGGTGGGGACGCTGGTCTATTCCTGGCCGGATGCCTACGAGAAGGCGCGCGCCGCTGACGCCATCCTCCGGAAGCGGCTCTCCGCACTGGGGCTCGAGTTCGAGCAGATCCTCACCGAATATGTCGGCGTGGATGCGACCCATGGGCCGCTGGCAGGACCGCCCGATCCCGACCTGCCGGAGGTGCAACTGCGGGTGGGCGTGCGCGCACGGGAGAAAGCCCCGGTGGAGCGCTTCACCCGGGAGATTGCCCCGCTGGTGCTTACCGGCCCGCCCAGCGTGACGGGGTTTGCGGGAGGGCGGCCGCAGGTGGAAGAGATCGTGGCGTACTGGCCTGCGCTGGTGGATCGCAGGGAAATCGAACCGCACATCCGGGTGGAGATCCTCGAAGCATGAGGCGCGGAGACTCACAATGCCGGTGAAGAAAGCCGCCGTGGCGGCACCGACCGAAGCTGTCCAGCTGGTACCCCTGCGCTACCTCGCGCATGCCCGCTCCGGCGACAAGGGCGACACTGCCAACGTCGGCCTGATCGCGCTGGAGCCGGACTACTGGCCGGTGTTGCTCCGCGAGGTAACTCGCGACCGGGTCGCGCGCCACTTCGGTGACATGGTGAGCGGCGTGGAACGGTTCGAGTTGCCCAACCTCACGGCACTCAATTTCCTCCTGCACGGCGCGCTGGACGGCGGCGGCACGCTCAGCCTGAAGACCGATGCCCAGGGCAAGGTCTACTCGACGGCGCTGCTCCGAATGGAAATCCCGGTGCCGGCAGCGCTGGCCGCCACGCTGCTCTCGCGGCACGCGCCGTGACCGGACCGCTGCTCATCCGGGAACTCTCCCGCGGCGTGCTCACCCTCACGCTCAATCGCCCTGACAAGCGGAACGCACTCAGCGCGGACTTGACTGACCAGTTGGCCGCCGCAATCGGGGAAGCCGAACTCGACGCCGGCGTGCGGGTGGTCTGCCTCCGCGGCGCCGGCAAGGACTTCTGCGCCGGTGCCGATCTGCGGGAACTTCTCGACTCCGCGGATCATTCATTAGCTGAGAATGAGGCCGACGCGCTGCGGCTGGGTCGCCTGTTCATCGCGATGAGGTCGTTGCCCAAGCCGGTGGTCGCGGTGGTGCAGGGACGTGCGCTCGCCGGTGGTGCCGGGCTGGCCACGGCCTGCGATTATGTACTCGCCGCGGAGAGCGCCAGCCTGGGATATCCGGAGATCAGGCGTGGCTTCGTGCCGGCCATGGTGATGACCATGCTGCGCCGGCTGACAGGTGAGCGCGTCGCCTTCGACCTGGTGGCGACCGGACGCGTGCTCAGCGCATCGGAGGCGCTGGAACTCGGGCTCGTCTCGCGCGTAGTGCAGGAGCCTGCATTGCACATCGAGGCGGGCAAGGTGGTTGATGCATTGGCTGGCACATCGTCCAGTGCCCTCGCACTCACCAAGCGATTGCTCTATGAGCAGGATGGCCTGTCCTTTGCTCAGGGCATTGCGCTCGGCGCGAGGGTCAATGCAGCGGCGCGCGCCACGCCCGATTTCAGGACGGCGATTGCGGCGTTTCTGGACAAATGAGCCGCCAGCTGGTGGGAGTGCTGGGCATTGCGATCGCCGTGGCCGGCATCGCGACAAACTCCAGGGTGCTCATCTGGGTGGCTATCGGGGTGCTCCTGGCGGCCGTTCTCTGGCGGGTGGTGGCATCCTCGCGGGCTCGAAAGCACCGTGACGGGCTGTCCTCGCGACCGGACGATCGTCCGAAAGAGTGACGCATGCGCAGGGATGTGCGTCATTGGCAAGATCCTTGCTGGCAACCGCTTACGGAACTTTCATGGTTCCCACCCGGTTGCGCTGGCGACAAAGAGTGCTAACTTTGCTCGCTAGTCTCCAGAGCGTCGGGAACGGCCGAGCTGGCCGCTGCGGGTGGACGTGGACACCAGAAGGACCTCAACAGTTCAACGGGATTCAGGAGGAAGGGACATGAAGGGCATGTTGAAGGCTCTCACAGCAGTGGCGATGGCGACGGCGTTTACCGCCTCGACCGCGCACGCACAGACGCCGGTGACCTTTGGTGTGGGTGGCGGCGTCAGCCTGCCGCTCGGCGATTTCAACGACTTCGCCAAGCTGGGTTTCCAGGGTACCGCCCTCGTCGGATTTGCGCCGGCCAACCTGCCGGTGGGCTTCCGGGTTGATGGCTCGTACCTCCGGAACAACTTCAAGAATGATGTAGACGCGCATTCGCAGATCATTGATGGCACCGCGAACGTTGTCTACACGTTCAAGACCGCCGAGACCTCTCGTATTCATCCGTACCTGATCGCGGGCGCGGGTGCATACAACATGAAGGCCTCGGGTAACGCGATCCCGGCGGGTGAAGATGAGTCAGTCACCAAGTTCGGCGTGAATGGTGGCGCGGGCTTCGACATGGCGGTTGGCGCTGCCAAGGTCTTCCTCGAAGGCCGCTTCCACAATGTCTTCACCGAAGGCAGCAACACCAACTTCATCCCGGTCACCCTCGGCGTGAAGTTCGGCGGCTGATCAGAACTGCAGTTCGAGTCCACAACGCGGCCTCGCCTTCGGGCGGGGCCGTGTTGTTTTGGGCCATCGCTCTTGCGCAATCCACGCCAATTTCCCAGTTTAGCTGAATCCAGCTGACATGTTTGAGTGGCATCCCGAGTGGGCTTCTCCGCCTGTGAAGTCGAGTGTGAAGTGCGCTTGCCTCGAAGGTTCCCCTATCCGGAGGGCATCATGCGTTCACGCCACATCCTAGGCCTGCTGGTCGCCATCGCGCTCCTTCCCCTCAGTCAGCTGTCCGCTCAATCGAAGCCGCTCGAGCTGGGGACGGACATGGGCGTCTCCTTCGATTTCGGAGGGGGCTCGACGCTCACCACCGTCTCGATCCCGACCAGCACGCTGAGAGTCGGCCTCTGGATGAGCGACCAGGTCTCGATCGAGCCCAATGTCGGACTTACGTGGATGCACGCATCAGGCGAAAGCCTCACCACCATCGATGCCGCACTCGCGTTTCTCTACCATTTCAACGCAGACGCGAGCCGGGCTCGGCCGTACGTCGCGGTGTTTCCTGGACTGACCCATTTCAACGGCGACGGCTCGACGACCCAGTTCTACGCGGGTGCCGGCCTCGGTGTGCTGCTGCCCATGCAGGAGCGCTTCGCCGTCCGGCTCGAGGGACAGTACCGTCATCGCTTCTCGAACGATGAACTGGGCAGCAGCGATGGGGCGGCGGCTCGTATTGGATTTTCCTACTTTACCCACTGAGCGCTTCACCTGCTACGCTGCACCCATGGCCTCGCCTTCGGGCGGGGCCGTGTTGTTCCAAGGGGATCCGTTACCGTGTGACGCACGTCATGGACGGAATAGAGAAGATGGCGCAAATTGGCACGGTGGCGCCTCATCTCCCTTACCAAGGAGTTCCCATGCGCGCACGTCTTGCAGGCTTCGTTCTACTGGCGTCTCTGATCGGCGTCATCCCTGCGTCTGCTCAAGGCATGCGGTTCGGTATCGGTGGCAGCGGGCTGGTGTCGCTCGAAGAGGGCGGCGGCAGCGACTTCGGTTTCGGAGCGGCCATGGACTATTACCCGGGCGGGCCGGTCGGATTCCGGCTCGACGGATCATGGATCTTCCAGACGGGTGACGACGGCCTGATCTTCAACGGCGACGCCACCTACAACTTCGTCAAGAACTCTCCCAGCATTCATCCTTTCCTGATGGGCGGCCTGAGTCTGGCCACCAGTCAGGATTTCGATGCCGCGACCCAGCTCGGCCTGAATGCCGGCGCGGGCATCAATTTTCACCTGCGCAGCAGCCCCATCGGCCTCTGGGCCGACGGGCGGTTCCACCACCTCTTCTCACCCGACATCAACGGCCTGCAGTTCATGGCGGGCGTGCGGTTCGGGGAAGGGGAGTAAGGCAGTCGTAAGTCATAGGTCATAAGTCGTAAGTCATAAGTCGTAGTTGAGAGGGCTCGCAGCGCGCGTCATTGCGAGCCCGCAGGGCGAAGCAATCGGGTCGCGGTGGCAGCATCCGCCAGCGATTCGATTGCTTCGTCGCATCCCGCGGATGCTCCTCGCAAGGACGCTCGACGCCCGACGCATTGCCACGCACCGCTCCGCGTGAATCCGATACCACAACGCGCCCGCCGTGCCGCATCATGTCGCATGGACTCCGTCGCCCCGGCACAGCTCGCGCTCCAGGCCCATTTCGGGTTTCCCGATTTCCGGCCGTCGCAGCGCCCGGTCATCGAGAGCGTCATGGCAGGCCGGCACGCGCTGGCGGTGCTCCCGACGGGGGCCGGAAAGTCGGTCTGTTTCCAGGTGCCGGCGGTGGCACTCGGTGGACTCACGGTCGTGGTGTCGCCGCTGGTGTCGCTCATGCAGGATCAGGTAGGCGCTGCACGCAGCCGGGGCATCGCAGCCGAGCATCTCGCCGGCGAGCTCGAGCAGGGACGCATGGACCAGCTCCTCCGGCACGCCCGGGCCGGACAACTCTCGCTGCTCTATGTCTCGCCCGAACGACTGCCCGCCCTGGCGTGCCGGGCGTTTGCCGCCGGGATCCAGGCAAGGCGCCTGGCGGTAGATGAAGCCCATTGTATCAGCGAGTGGGGACACGATTTCCGCCCGGCCTTCCGCAACATCAGCCAGGCGGCGCAACTGCTCGGCACTCCGCCGGTCATCGCGCTCACCGGCAGCGCCACGCCGGCGGTGCGCGGTGACATCATGGAATCGCTGATCCCGCGCGGCGAGCGGTTCGACGTGCACCTCGCGTCCTTTGACCGCCCCAACCTCTGGTTTGGCGCCCGGCACATCGCTCGCGAGACCGATCGCCTGCCGGTGCTGCGTTCGCTGCTCCGCCGTGATGAAACCGCCATCGTCTATGCCTCGACCCGCCGGGCCACGGAGAAGATTGCGCGCGCGCTGCGCTATGCGGGCCATGTCGCCGAGGCCTATCACGCCGGGTTGACGCGGGAGCGGCGGGACGCCTGCCTCGACCGCTTTCTCCGCGACGAGACCCGCGTCGTGGTGGCGACATCCGCCTTCGGCATGGGCATCGACAAGCCGGGGGTGCGGCGGGTGGTGCACTGGTCTATTCCGCCCACGCCGGAGTCGTACTACCAGGAAGCGGGGCGAGCCGGGCGTGATGGGGCCCCCGCCCGCTGCTACGTTCTCTTCGCTGCGGGTGACGCCGGGATCCACGAACGGCAGCTGGATGTCACCTTTCCGCCGCTGAAGACACTCCGCGCACTCTGGAGCGGCAAGCTCGCGCCCGAGCGGGCCACGGCCGGGGTCCGCGCATCCGCAGAGCGGCTGCAGAAGGAACTGGGCGACGTCGCGGGGAATGAGGGCTGGCGGCGTATCCAAGGCCGGCGTGAGGGTGCACTCGCCCGGCTCAGGGCCATCACCCGATATGCGGCAGGCGGCCGCTGCCGGCGGCGCGCACTGGTGGGCTACTTCGGAGAACGGCTGGACGGCTGCGGTGGTTGCGATGTGTGCGAGGGGACGCGCACGGCGGGATTCGCTTTGCCCCTACTGTGCCCGCTTTGCCCCTACTGTGCCCGCGCCTCCGCCACGCGATAGATCCGCCCCGACGCGTACACCACGTATACCTCGCCCTCGGCGTCCTCGCCGAAGGAAACCGCATTGTCGCCGACACCGTTGACCAGGGGTGCCGCGACTTCGGGATACGCGTCCACCGGGCCCGCGGACGTCATCCGGAAGCTCCGCACCCAGCCGCCGCAGAAATCGCTGTAGAGATAGGTGCCGCGCATGGCCGGGAAGTCCCGCCCGCGGTACACATAGCCGCCGGTCACGGCGCAGGCGTTGATGTGCGTGTACTCGACCGGCGGCGTCACCAGTCCGGCCGTCTCGCATCCCACGGCGGGCTGGTAGCACCCGTCGCCCTCCATGAACGGCCAGCCAAAATTGTTGCCGCCTTCGATGGGCGCGGCGAGAAAGTTGATCTCCTCGGTGTTCTCCTCGCCCACGTCGCCGACATAGAGATCGCCGGTGGAGCGATCAAAGCTCCAGCGCCAGGGATTCCGGAACCCCAGCTGCCAGATCTCCTTCTTCCAGCCGGGACGATGCACATAGGGGTTGTCGGACGGCACCGCATACGGTGACGCGGCGTCCACATCCAGCCGCAGCATCTTGCCGATCCACGAGCCGCTGTCCTGCGCAAAGCTCAGCGGCTCGCCGCCGTTGTCGCTGTCGCCAAAGGCGAAGTAGAGCTTGCCGTCGGGCCCGAAGGCCACCAGTCCGCCGTAGAGCACCGCCGTCACCGGCTGCACCTGGGAGAGAATGGACTTCTCCGACGCCGGATCCGCCGTGTCGAAGTCGGGGTTGGCCTTGAACTCCGACAGCTGGGAATTGCCGTCGTTGTCCACGTAGTAGACGAAGAACCTGCGGTTGGTGGCGTAATCGGGGTGGAAGGCGAGGCTGTAGACGCCGTACTCGTGGCCGCCGCCGGTGAGCGCGCTCAGGTCGATGAACGGCGTTGCGAGCCGCTGGCCGTTCTTCCGGAGCCAGATCGTGCCCCCACGCTCCACCACCATGAGCCGGCTGGTATCACCTGGCGGGCTGGCCACGTAGACGGAGAAATCGTAACCACTGTCCACCGGGACCAGCGTAAGGTTCGCGGCAGGCGGTGGGTTTTGGTCGGTGCCGCACGCCGCAACAATCAGCAGCGGAATGAGACGGGCCAGACGACGCACGGGTCCTCCTTGTGGGATCTCAAAGCGTGTTGCAAGGGAAGGGCCGTTATATTGGACGCGAGACTCGGGACACGAGTCTCGGGACGCGTGTCACGGGTCTCGAGTCTCAGGTCCCACTATCCATGACCCGCGACCCGTGACCCTCAATGGACCTCTCTCTCTACTTCTCCGAGCAGCATTTCCAGGTGCGCGACATGGTGCGCGAATTTGCCCGCACCGAGGTGGCCCCGGTGGCCGCCGACCTCGACCGCACCAGCGAGTTTCCCTGGGACAACGTCCGCAAGATGGGCGAACTGGGGCTGCTTGGTGCACCGTGGCCCGAGGAGATGGGAGGAGCAGGCCTGGACCAGCTTTCCTACTACATCGTGATCCACGAGCTGGCCAAGGTGGACGCGAGCCACGGCCTGACCGTGAGCGCGCATACCAACCTCGGTACGTCTCCCATCATGGAATTCGGTACCGCCGAACAACGTAATCGCTACGACCCGTAGCTGGCGTCCGGCAAGGTCCTGGGCGGGTTTGGCCTCACCGAACCCGGGGCAGGCAGCGACGCCGGCGGCACCGCGACCATCGCCGAGGACAAGGGCGATCACTTCCTGCTGAACGGCGCCAAGATCTTCATCACCCACGCCGGGGTGGGCGAGATCTTCTCGGTCACCGCCCGCACCGATCCCGGCAAGGGCAGCAAGGGCATCTCCAGCTTCATCGTGGCCAAGGATGCCGTCGACCTCGCCGCCTGCCAGGCCGCGGGGGTGGGCCATGCGCCCGACCTGACCAAGACCACCGGCGTCCGGGCCGGCAAGAAGCAGGACAAGATGGGCTGGCGCGCCAGCGACACCCGGGAACTCATTTTTGAGAACGCGGTGGTCCCCAAGGAGAACCTCTTGGGTGAGCGCGGGAAGGGCTTCGTCAACTTCCTGAAGACGCTGGATGCCGGGCGCATCGGCATCGCGGCGCTCTCGCTGGGCATCGCCGAAGGCGCCTATGACGCCGCCTTGGAGTATGCCGGAGTCCGGAAGCAGTTCGGCAAGCCGATCGGCAGTTTCCAGGGCGTGCATTTCCAGCTGGCCGACATGGCGCTCGAGATCGAGGCCGGCACCCACCTGGTCTATCACGCCGCCTGGCTCAAGCAGCATGGCAAGCCGTTCAAGAAGGAGGCGGCCATGGCGAAGCTCTTCTGTTCCGAGTTGGCCATGCGGGCCACCACCAAGGCAGTCCAGATCTTCGGCGGCTATGGCTATACCACCGAATATCCGGTCGAACGGATGATGCGGGACGCCAAAGTCTGCGAGATCGGCGAGGGCACCAGTGAGATCCAGCGAATCGTCATTGCCCGCCAGATTCTGGGTGATATAGTCGCCTGATTGCCGTAACTCCCAATCTGTCTTATCTTTAGACGTCAACTGGCCGCTGGCCGGCCGGCGCCCCTGGTCCCGATTGACGGGAGGGGCGCCGGTGGGCGGGGCTGCACTTTCCTGACTTGGCATCGCGCGGACTCGCAGCGCGCCCGGTGGCGCGTGTGCCGCAGGCCCGCCGAGGTGACCCCTTGAAGCGCGAGATCCTGATCAACGGCAGCCAGCGCGAAACCCGCGTGGCCATCCTCGAAGACGATCGCCTCGTTGAACTCCTCATAGACCGGCCCGATCGGCGCCGGATCGTCGGTGACATCTACCTTGGCAGGGTCGAGGCGGTGCTGCCCGGCATCCAGGCGGCGTTCGTGGACATCGGGCTCGAAAAGAGCGCCTTCCTCCACGCTTCCGACCTGCTGGAGCCCGAGGACGAGGACGAAGAGCCGGTTGACCCCGAGGAAGAGAATGCCGAAGCTGACGCGGCAGAAGCGGCGCTGGAGGGGGGCGCTGCCGAGGACGAGGATACCGAAGGACTCCGTCGGGGCCGCCGCGGCCGGAACGGCAACGGCGGCGAACGCCAGTCCCGCCACCCAGTTCCCAACATCCAGGACATTCTCAAGAAAGGCCAGACCCTCCCGGTCCAGGTGACCAAGGAGCCCATCAGTACCAAGGGTTGCCGGGTCACTGCCCAGATCTCGCTGGCCGGCCGCTTCCTGGTGTACATGCCCTACGGCTCCAAGGTGGGCGTCAGCCGGAAGATCGAGAGCAGGGAACAGCGGGCCAAGCTCAGGGAGATGGTCACCCGGATGCTGCCCAAGGATGCCGGCGGCGTGATCGTCCGGACCGTGGCCGAGGGCGTGACGGAGGAGCATTTCCGGCGCGAGATCGAAACCCTGATGAACCAGTGGCGCAAGGTCAACCGGAAGAAGACCTTCGTCCGCCGCGCCCCAGCCCTCCTGCAGCGCGAGACCAGCCTGACCCGGGGCATCATCCGGGACGTCTTCAGCAGCAAGGTGGACGCGCTCTGGGTGGACTCCAAGGAACTGCACCACGAAGTGGAGCAGTACCTGGAACAGGTGGATCCCGACCTCATGCAGCGGGTGCACCACTACGCCGAAGCCACGCCGCTGTTCGACAAGTTCGACATCGAAAATGAAATCCGCGACCTGTTCAAGGCCCGGGTCGAACTGCCCACCGGCGGGTCCATCATCGTCCAGCCGACGGAAGCGCTTGTCAGCATCGATGTGAACACCGGCCGCTATACCGGCAAGAAGGACCCCGAGAAGACCATCCTGCGCACCAACGTCGAGGCCGCGCGGGAAATCGCGCGGCAGATCCGGTTGCGCGACATCGGCGGCATCATCGTCTGCGACTTCATTGACATGGAGTCGCGCCAGAATCGCGAAAAGGTCCTCCAGGAGCTGCGGATGCACCTGGGGCGGGACCGGGCGCGCACCAAGGCGTTTGCGGTCTCGGAACTGGGCCTGGTCGAGATGACGCGCCAGCGGGTGCGGCCATCACTCTGGCATTCGCTGACGCGCGATTGCCCCACCTGTGCCGGCAGCGGCCGCGTCTTCACGCCCGAAGTCGTGGCCCGGCGGCTGGAGCGCTCCTTGCGCCGGGCGGGCCACGAGCACCGGGAGCGGCAGCTCACTGTCCGGCTGCATCCCGAGGTGGCGCTGTACCTGCTGGAGGAGGAGCCCCGGTTCATGGCCCAGCTGCAGAAGGTCACGGGCATCGACATGGACCTCCGGGACGATCCCATGATGCGGCTGGACGAGTTCCGGATCATGAGCCGGCCCGCGGGCCGGGATGTGACGGAGTTGTACGCTGTGGCGTAGGGGGTAGGGTTTAGGGGTCAGGGGCTAGGGCGGAAGGACGGAGGCTCGTCGCGCAACCCTGACCCCTAACCCCTAGCCCCTGGCAGTTGACTCAACCCGCTCGCGGAGCTACGTTTAGCGGCTAACTGATTTTCTGAGACGGCGGAGCGCATGTACGCAATCTTTCGGGCGCTGGGCAAGCAATTCCGGGCGGAAAAGGGCAAGACCCTTCGGTTGCCGCTCATGGACAAGCAGCCCGGTGACAAGATCACCTTTGACGAAGTCCTGCTGTCGTCCGACGGCCAGACCATCCGCGCCGGCGCCCCGCTGGTCAAGGGTGCGGCGGTCGAGGCCGAGGTCCTGGGCGACGTCAAGGGCGACAAGCTCTTCATCTTCAAGTTCAAGCGGCGCAAGAACTATCGCCGCAAGACCGGGCACCGGCAGAAGTACACCGAGGTCCGCATCACCGACGTGACGGCAGGGTAACAAGCCATGGCACACAAAAAGGGCGTAGGCTCGAGCAAGAATGGCCGGACCTCCAATCCGCAATTTCTCGGCGTCAAGAAGTTCGGCGGTCAGCGGGTCGAGGCCGGGAACATCCTCGTGCGCCAGCGCGGCACCCGCTTCCACCCCGGCCAGAATGTCGGCCTGGGCAGTGACCACACGCTGTTCGCCATGGTGGATGGCGTCGTCAAGTTCGAGTACAAGGACAAGGACCGGAAGAAGGTCTCGGTGTACCCCGCTACGGCGTGAGGCTTTCCCGCTCCAGCGTCTCGGCCCCGGCACCCGCCGGGGCCGTTTTGTTTTGAAACACCTGAGACGCCAACAACGTCATATCTTGGGTATGCCGCCTGAACCGGGAGGAACCATGGCGACCCTGTTTGACCGCCTGAACCAGGAGCTCGAAGCGTTCGGCCGCCGCGCCCAGGAAGTCTTCGATGAGAGCCGCGCACGACTTGAACTGATGCGGCTGCGGAACCTGCGTGACGGTGCTGCCCGGGAGCTGGGCCATCTCTTCTACCAGCGTGAACGACAGCTGGAAGAGGTGGAGCCGGGCCGGATGGACGCGGCGCTGTTCAAGATGGATGACTTGCGACACGAGATCGACCGGCTGGAGCAGCAGTTGGCCGAAGAGCGGGCGCGGAAGGAGGCGGGCGAACCGGAGCCGACTGCGACGACCGCTGAAGGAACAGAGGCCAGCCCATCAGCCACGGGCGAGCCCGCGGGTGACGCGGCGCCAACGGAGCCGACGGCGTACTGAAGGAACGGATCGAGAGTCGACCGTCAGTGGTCGACTGTCGACCGACGACCGTTGACCTTGTTCTCGATCCGCAACCGGTCCGGGTAGTTGCCGCAGAGGCCATCCACACCGAGCGCTGCGAGTCTCGCGGCCTCGGTGTGGTCGTTCACCGTCCAGGCAATGACCTCGCCAGCGGCCGTGTGGATGGCCGCCGTCAGCCCCTTGTCAATCATGGACCATTCCTGCCAGAGCACGGTGGCACCGGCTTCCCGCATCGGCGACACCGGATCCAGCAGCCGCGCGCTCAACAGAATGCCGGTGCGGAAGTCCCTTGATGCTCTCCCGATCCGCTGCACCAACCGGTGGTCAAAACTGTGAACGCCATACTGAGCTGGGGCTGGCGCCGAGCGGAGGATGCGCAGCAGGCGGGCGTCGAGCCTGGCCGGAAGCGCCTTGACCTCGACCCACACCTCGTGCGCGCCGATCACATCCAATGCTTCCGCAAGGGTCGGGATCGGCTCGCCATCGGCGCGAGGGGACTTCCGCAGTGCGTCGAGCGACAGTTCGCGGATGGCGCCAAGGCCCGGCACCACGGCGTCGTGATGCACCACCAGTTCGCCATCGCTCGATGCATGCACATCCAGTTCGACGCCGTCGGCGCCCAGCGCCACCGCCTGGCGGAAGGCAGCGAGGGAGTTCTCGGCCGCGTACCCTGACGCGCCGCGGTGGGCAATGACCCGTGGAATCCTTGGCATGGTCCGATCAATATACGGGGCGACCGGCCCGACACGCTCGTTTCGGCTCGCGAAACGAGGTAGATTTGGGCCATGATCCTGCTGCCAACGGGCACCTTCGCAGCCACGGCTATTGCCGCGGCGAGCATGACCCAGATCCTCGTCCTTCCTGAGGCGGTGCTGGGCCTGCTCACGGTGCTCACCAATCCGTGGATCGCGGCCCTGCTCGTGGCGATCGGCCTCATCGCGATTCTGGCCGAGGTCAAGGCGGGGGCCTCCGGCCTCGGCATTCTGGTCAGCTTTATCTCGCTGGGGCTCTTCTTCCTGGCCGGCATCACCATGGGGCTCGCGAGCTGGGTCGATGTCCTGCTCGCGCTGCTCGGCCTCCTGGCCATCGCCGCCGAGGTGTTCGTGCTGCCCGGCTTCGGCATCGCGGGCATCGTCGGCATCGGGATGCTCGGTGCCGCCATCCTGCTCAGCATGCTGGGCCCGGCGCCGAACTCCGGCGATGTGGCGCAGGCCCTCGGCGCCCTCGGCGCCGCGGTAGTCGTGACGCTGGCAGTGGGCTACGCCTGGGTCCGGAAGCTGCCCACCAGCAAGCGATTCCGCGGGCTGCTGCTGCAGGACCGCATGCACAGTTCCGCGGGGTACATCTCCTCGGCGTCGCGCACTGAACTGGTCGGCTTGCCGGGGGTGGCACTCACCGCGCTTCGGCCGGTTGGCGCCGCCGATGTCGGGGGTGAGCGGCTCGATGTCGTGACCGAAGGTGAATTCATCGCCGCCGGCACGCCGATCGTGGTCACCCGATCCGACGGGTACCGCCATGTCGTGCGTGCTGTCGTCCAACCTCAGCCAGCAGGTGATGCGTGAACGAGTCCCAGCTCCAGATCGGCATGATCGTCGCCCTGTTCGTCATGGGCATGATCGTGCTGTCCATCTTCTTCCGCTTCATTCCGATCGGGCTGTGGATCACGGCGCTCGCGTCGGGCGTGCGGGTGTCGTTCGCCACGCTGTTCGGGATGCGGTTCCGGAAGGTGAACCCGACCAGCATCGTGACCCCGCTCATCACCGCGAGCAAGGCGGGCCTCGACCTGGGCATCAACGCCCTCGAGTCCCATTTCCTCTCCGGTGGCAACGTGCAGCGCGTGGTCAATGCGCTCATCTCCGCCGACAAGGCCGGCATTCCGCTCACGTTCAAGCAGGCGGCGGCCATTGACCTGGCCGGGCGTGACGTCTTCGAGGCGGTGCAGGTGAGCGTCAATCCCAAGGTCATCACCACGCCCAAGGTGGCGGCGATGGCCAAGGACGGCATTCAGCTCCTGGCGCTGGCGCGGGTCACGGTGCGCGCCAACATCAATCGCCTGGTGGGCGGTGCCGGTGAGGAGACCATCCTGGCCCGCGTGGGCGAAGGCATCGTGAGCACCATCGGTTCCGCGGAGTCGCACAAGAAGGTGCTGGAGAATCCGGACATGATCTCCAAGAGCGTGCTCGCCAAGGGGCTGGATGCGGGCACGGCGTTCGAGATCCTTTCCATCGACATCGCCGACGTGGACGTCGGCAAGAACATCGGCGCCGAGCTGCAGACCGACCAGGCTGAAGCGGACAAGCGCATCGCGCAGGCCAAGGCGGAAGAGCGCCGGGCCCTGGCCGTCGCCATGGAGCAGGAGTTCAAGGCCGAGGCGCAGAAGCAGCGCGCCGCGGTGATCGCGGCGGAAGCGCAGGTGCCGCTCGCCATGGCCGATGCATTCCGGTCCGGCCACCTCGGCGTGATGGACTACCAGCGCTACCGGAACATCGAGTCCGACACCTCGATGCGGAACGCCATCGCCGGCGGGGGCGCGGCGCCGAGCGGGCAGGAGAAGTAATGTCGTTCGTCGCCTGGCTGGTGGTGATCTACGTGGTCTGGTCGGTGATCAGCGCGGTGCGCAAGAGCGCGTCCAGTGCGGCCGGGCAGGGCACCGTAGTCCGGTCCGGGCGGCAGAGCCAGGAAGAGGCGCTCAGGCGAGTGCTGGATGCGCTGGGGGGCGTGGAAGGGCGTCCATCCCCCCGGGTCGGCCAGATGCGGGCTCCGGCCGACAAGACGGCGGTGCGGGTCGCCCGGCGGCCCCTGAAGCGCCTGGAGAGTGCGCTGCCATCCGAAGTGACGCTGGACCACGACGAAGAGGCCGAAGGGATCATCCGCGAGCGCCGGCGCGAAGTCGAGTCGCGGAACCGCGCTCTGGCGGGAGATGACCACGAGGCCTTCGACGAGCGCTTGCGGCGGGACGATGCGGCGGGCGTCTCCGCATCATCCGGTGCCGCGTCCGGCACCGTCCGGCGGCTCCGGAACCTGGTGGTCTGGCAGGAGGTCCTGGGTCCGCCGGTGTCGCTGCGGCGCGACCGCTAGCCGGGGAAGGCCACCCGATAACTCTGCATGGCCTGCATGATGGCCTGGCGCGCGGCTTCGGCACCGTGAAAGAAGTGGTCGAGTTCCTTGAGGAAATGTCGGGGCACGTCCGCGAGGTCGTGCCGGTCGGCCGAGTATGGGTCGGCGAGGGGTACCGCCAGCACCTTCTCGTCCGCCTGCCCGTGGTCCACCAGGTGAAAGAGCCCGACCGGGCGGCACTCGACGAGGCAGCCGGTGAAGACCGGCTCGGTCATGAGGACGAGCACGTCGAGCGGGTCGCCGTCGTCGCCCAGCGTCTGGGGCAGGAACCCATAGTCGCCGGGGTAGTGCACCGCGCTGTGGAGCACGCGGTCCAGTCGGAAGAGGCCGAGCTTCTTGTCGAGCTCGTACTTGTTGCGTTCGTTGGCCGGGATCTCAATGATCGCCGTGACCGAGCGCGGCGGATCATCGCCGGTCGGGATGTCGTGCCAGGGATGCAAGTGGTGTCCAAGCTGGTGCATGGCGGGGGCTGCTCACGGAAAATGAAGCCGGAAAAGTAATCAGCGAGCCCGGCCGCGCTTGCGGCGGCCGCTCGGGCCGGACATGTTTCCGCGCGGCCCGAGTGGCGGAATGGCAGACGCAGCGGACTCAAAATCCGCCGGGGGCAACCCCGTGCGAGTTCGACTCTCGCCTCGGGCATTTCCCCCGCCCCCCACGAAGTCGGAGGCCGCAGTGCCCGTGCCCCGCATGCGTCCGGTCGCCAGTCTCGCCCTGCTCCTTTCGTTCAGCGTCACCATGCCGGCATTGGCACAGGCCCCGCTCACCGGCTTCTCGCCAGCCGCGGCCCAGCGGGAACGGGCGCTCGAGCCGATCCTCATCAAGGCCGGGGACTCGGCGGCGGCCCTCCGCGACCGCCGCACCCTTGCGTCGGAGCCCCACGTGGCGGGGTCCCCGGCGCAGCAGAGGACGGCAGCGTATGTCCTGGGCGAGATGGCACGGGCGGGGCTCGACACCAGCCGGGCGGATTTCCGGGTGTACCTGCCATGGCCCGACTCCACCATCGTGGAACTCACGGCACCCACGCAACTCCGGCTCGACCTCGTCGAGCCACCGATTCCCGGTGACACCACCACCTACCTCCCGACATTTCCGGCCATGAACGGCAGCGCGGGTGACGGTGACGTCACCGCGCCGCTGCTGTATGTGAACTACGGCCTGATCGATGATTACGCCACGCTCGACTCGCTCGGCATCAGCGTGAAGGGCAAGATCGCGGTGGCACGCTATGGCCGGAGCTTCCGCGGCATCAAGGCGCGGGAAGCCGAAGGCCACGGCGCCGTGGCACTGATTCTCTATTCCGACCCGCAGGATGACGGCTTCTTCCGGGGCGATGTTTATCCCGACGGCCCGATGCGCAACCCGGACGGAGTCCAGCGGGGCAGCGTCCTCAACGACGACGGCGATCCGTCCACCCCCGGTTGGGCCTCGGTGCCCGGCGCCCGCCGGCTGCCGGAAGACTCGATGCCCGGGATCCGCATCCCAGTGGTCCCGATCGGCTACGGCAACGCGGCCCGGCTGCTCGCGCCGATGCGGGGGCACGACGTCCCCCAGCGCTGGCAGGGCGGCCTGCCATTCCGCTACCACATCGGTGGCACGCCGGACGCCATGGCGCGCGTGGGGCTCTGGCATCAGCATGGCGAAGCGGGCTACAAGACCATCACCAATACGTTCGGCATTATTCCCGGCAGCGAATGGCCCGACGAGATCGTGATCGTCGGCGGGCACCGCGATGCCTGGGGACCGGGCGCCCGGGACAACGTGGGTGGCACCGCGAGTATCCTGCAGGCCGCGCGTGCCTGGGGCGCTGCACTCAAGGCCGGCCATCGCCCGCGCCGGACGCTGATCTTTGCCACCTGGGATGCGGAGGAATGGGGACTGGTGGGTGCCACCGAATGGGTCGAGTCGAAGGAAGACTCGCTGCGGAAGCGCGTGGTGGCGTATCTCAATCTTGACGACGCTGCCGATGGCCGCCGCTTCGGCGCGTCGGGAACATCCTCGCTGCATGGCTTCATTCGCGACCTCGCTCGCTCGGTGCAGCAGCCGGGAGAGTCGTTGACGGTGTACGACGCCTGGCGCCGGGACAGGGACGCTGACGACACGACGGGGCCCCGGGTGGGCGACCTCGGCGGCGGCAGCGATTTCGGCGCGTTCTACAACCATCTGGGGTTGCCATCGCTCGATTTCGGATTCGGCGGCGCGGGCGGCGTCTATCACTCGGCCTACGATACCTACACCTTCCAGGACCGTTTCGGCGATCCCGGGGGCTGGAGCATCGTGGCAGCGGGGCGGCTCACGTCGCTCACCCTTGCGCGGCTGGGCAATGCCGATGTTCCGCCGTTCGACTATGCCAACCTGGGGACGTACCTGCGCCGGCTCGCGCGTGAAGCTGCCTCACGTGATTCGGCCGCCGGTGCCGGCGGCGCCGATCGGTTTGCCGCGCTCGATGCGGCGGCCGGGTCGCTCGCGGCGGCGGGCGAGCGGTTTGCGGCCGCGCGGGACGCAGCGATGCAGCGGGGTGGCGGTTCTGCGGTGCGCGCCGCCAATGCCGAACTCCGCCGGGTGGAACTCTCCTTCGCCCGGGCGGAGGGCCTGGCCGGACGGCCCTGGAACCGGAATCTCCTCTTTGCCGCCGACCGGAACAACGGCTACGCCAACATCGCCCTTCCCGGCATCGCCGAAGCGTCGGAGGACGGGGACCACGTACGTGAGGCCCGGGAGATTGCCGATCTGGCCGCGCGGGTGCGCACGGCGGTGCAGCACCTCGATCGAGCCACGGCGCTGCTGACTCCGCGATAATACGGGGTCAGCTGAAGATTCTTTCATACTCTCTTGGGGCCTGATTAAGGGCGCGATCCCTACTGTTCACTCGCAGGTTCGGTATGGCCGTCAAGGCAACGAAACTCGAGGAGACCAGGAATGTCGTCGCGCCGCAAAGCTCTCACCGGAATGTCCGCCGCCGTGGCCCTGGTGGCCGTGGCTATCCTCGCGCTCACCGCAGCCCGGCGCCCGCCGGCGGTGGAAGTCGTGGATTTCGGCAAGACGCCGCATGTGACCGCGCCGGTCTACGACGCGGCGCTGCCGCCGGCCTCGCGCGCGTCGGTCAAGGAATTTCACATTCCGATCACCCACGGCCGCATCGAGATCGCGCCCGGGAAATTCTACGAGGGGTGGCTCTTCGGTGGCACCGTTCCGGGCCCGGTCCTGCGGGTGAACCAGGGCGACCGGGTGCGCATCATCGTGACCAACGAGAGCCCGATGCCGCACTCGATCGACTTCCATGCGGCGCGCATCCCGATGAATGACGCGTTCGGCCCCATCCTTCCCGGCCAGTCGAAGACGTTCGAGTTCACGGCCAAGGATCCTGGCGCATTCATGGTGCACTGCGGCACGGCGCCGGTCCTGACCCATATCATGAACGGGATGTACTTCGCCATGATCGTGGATCCGGAGGGCGGCTGGGGCACGCGTGCGGACAAGGAATTCGTGGTGCTGCAGAGTGAATTCTACGCCCAGCCGGATTCGGCGACGGGCGAATTGATGATGGACCGGCCGGCTGCGGCCGACCGGGAACCGAGCTACGTCGTGTTCAATGGCACCGCGTTCCAGTACCGGCAGCATCCGCTGGAAGTGGCCGAAGGGGACCGGGTGCGGTTCTTCGTGGTGAATGCCGGTCCCAACTTCAGCAGCGACTTCCATGTCGTCGGCGCGATCTTCGACCGGGTGTATCCCGACGGGAACCCGGCCCACGTGCTGGAAGGGGTGCAGACCTGGGGCATTCCCGCCGGGGGTGGCGCAGTGTTCGAGACCCATTTCCAGAAGGGCGAGAGCGGGGAAGGCATGTACGCGTTCGTCACCCACGCCTTCGCGGATGCCGAAAAGGGTGCGGTGGGGATCATCAAGGTGGGAAGCCCCGCCAACATGGTGGCGATGCACTGAGGGGACAAGGGATAAAGAGGGACGAGGGACGAGCGCGTGTCTCTCGTCCTTCGTCTTTGTCCCCTGGGTCAAAACTCCCCGATGAACCCGATCTCCGGCTCGAGCTGATGGCCGAGCTGGTCCCTGACGGCCGACTGCGCATGGTTGATGAGCCCACGCACGTCGGCCGCCGTCGCATGGCCGAGATTCACCATGATGTTGGCGTGAATATGGGAAATCTGCGCGTCGCCGACGCGGAACCCCTTGAGCCCGCACTGATCCACCAGCCGCCCGGCTCCCACCCCTTCGATCTTCTTGAAGATGGACCCGGCGCTCGGGTGGATGTCCAGCCAGGGATGGCGCGCGCCGCGCCAGCTCAGGTTCTCCTGCATGATGCGGTGCATCACGTCCGGATCCTTCCGCTCGAGCTGGAATCGGACGCGGAGCACGATGTCCGCACGATGATGAAATACGGAATCATCGTAGCCGAACGCGACGTAGTCCGCATCCACGGTCCGCCGCTCATTCTCCGCCGAGAGTATGTCGCAGTCACGGAACACCTCGGCGATGAACATGGTGCGCTCACGTTCCGGGGCAGGCGAGAGGAAATGCAGGTTCTGCCAGATGGCGCCGCCCACCGTGCTCGGGATTCCCACATAGTGCTCGAAACCGGACCAGCCGCGGTGGACCGCGTCGCGGATCAGGTCCCCCATGATCACACCGCTGCCCACCACGACCTGGCCGTTGTCGGTCCATTCCGCCGTGTTGGCGCGATTCTGGATCACCAGCCCCCGGAATCCGCGGTCGCCCACAAGAATGTTGGCGCCCAGGCCAAGCACGAAATACGGCAGCGCCAGCTCGCGCGCCGTGCTCACCGCCCGCGCCAGGTCGTCGGCCGACTCGGCCCGATAGAACAGGTCGGCGGGCCCGCCAATCCGGAAGGTGGTGTGCGGGCCCAGCGGCTCGCTGCGGAAGAGCCGCCCTGGAGCAAGGCCGTGGGCGCGGGGGTCGAAGGTGCGGACGCGGTCAACGAGCGGCGCGATGGTCAACGGCCAGCCTCCGGTGGAAATCGGAATCGGGAACACTGGGGAGTATATCGGATCGGGGTGGCTCCGGCACTCCCCCGTCTATATTGCTGCCATGCATGCGTCGCTCACCGGACTGAACATCTACCCCGTCAAGTCGTGCGGCGGCTTCGCAGCCGACACGTGGGAGGTGGACGAGTTCGGCTTCTGGATGGATCGCCGCTGGATGATCGTCAACGAGCACGGCCACTTCCACACCCAGCGGACCCACCCTCGGCTCGCGCTGGTGCGCACCGCCCTGTCGGGCCAGACCCTGTCGCTCGGGGCGCCCGGGATGGAAAGTATCGCGGTGGCACCGGGCGGAGGCGACACGCTCGCGGTCGGCGTCTGGGACGATGTCTGCGTGGCGGAGCAGTGTGAAGCCCATGCCGATGAGTGGGTCAGCGAGCTGCTGGGAGAGCGGGCCCGCATTGTGTTCATGCCGGATTCCACACGCCGGGCCACCCGCCGCCGGAAAGAGGACAGTCTGGGGCGCATCGGATTTCAGGATGCGTATCCCTTTCTGCTGATCGGCGCCGCCTCCCTTGATGACCTCAACTCCCGCCTTGAATCTCCCGTCCCGATGAACCGCTTCCGGCCCAATCTCGTGGTGACCGGCAGCGCCGCGTACGCGGAAGACCTGTGGCGCGGCTGCCGCGTGGGCGAGATCACGCTGGTGGTGACCAAGCCCTGCGCACGGTGCCGGATCCCCACGATCGACCAGGAAACCGGCGAGACGGCAAAGGAGCCCTTGCGGACGCTGGCGCTGTATCGCCGGACCGGCGACGCGGTGACGTTCGGCATGAATCTCTCGCATCAGAATGTCGGGGTGTTGCGTGCGGGGGATGCCGTGCTTCCCACTCCTTGAGATATCTTGCTGGCACTCGTTCCAGTTCCACTCAAACCCTTTCGGGCCCCTATGCCACTCGTCACAACGGTACGCGCTGACAGTCCTGAATCCCTTGACACGCCTTTCCTGGCCATCGTGGTCCCGGAGGGCAGCCGACCAGCCAGTCTGGATGGCATTGACCGCGCCTCAGGCGGCGCCATCTCGCGGGTGTACAAGTCGGGCGACTTCCGCGGCAAGCGGGACGAGACCATCCTGCTCTATCCGGCGTCCGGCCCTTCACGTCTCCTGCTCATCGGCATCGGTGATCCGGGCAAGAATGCGTCGTCCGCCGTTCGGCGGGCCGCGGCGATCGCGGCACGGCGGGCGAGCCAGGCCCGTGTTGCCGAGGCCGCGCTGCTGGTCGCGCCCGAGTCACGAGCTGGCATGAGCGCGGAGGACGCCGCGCGCACCGCCGCGGAAGGGGCACCGTTCGGTGCCTGGCGGTATCTGGAGCTCAAGCGCCCGGCCGAGGACGAGCCACGGGTTGATCTGGCCCGGTTGGCCATTCTCGAAACCGGCGATCCGGCCGCGGCCGGCCGGGGCCATCTGGTGGGCGCGGCCATCGCCGAGGGCCAGGCGTTTGCGCGGGCGTTACAGGTGCTGCCCTGCAATACGTGCACACCCACCTTTCTCGGCGAGACCGCACGGGACCTGGCCAAGCGTCATGGCATGAGCGTCACGGTACTGGACAAGGCCGCGGTGGAAAAGGAAGGGATGCACGCCCTGCTGGCGGTCGCGCAGGGGAGCGCGGAAGAGCCGAGGTTCATCGCCATCGAATACAAGGGCGCTCCCGGCGCCCCGATCGTGCTGGTCGGGAAGGGCGTCACGTTCGACACTGGCGGTATTTCCATCAAGCCCGCGCCGAACATGGAAGACATGAAGTTCGACATGTCCGGCGCGGCAGCGGTGCTCGGCACCTTCGAGATGCTCGGACGGCTCAAGCCCAAGGTCCACGTGGTGGGCCTCATTCCCTCTGCCGAGAACATGCCGTCGGGCACGGCATATCGTCCCGGCGATGTGGTGCGGAGCCATCTGGGCAAGACGATCGAAGTGATCAACACCGACGCCGAGGGGCGGCTGCTGCTCGCGGATGCGCTGTCCTACGCGCGCCGCTACAAGCCGGCTGCGGTGGTGGATGCCGCGACGCTGACCGGCGCGGTGGTATCCGCGCTCGGGCATTCCGCCATCGGGCTCATGGGCAACGACGACGCGCTCATGGAGGAGTTGCGCCAGGCAGGGGAGCGCGCTGGTGAGCGGGCGTGGCCCCTTCCGCTCTGGGATGAGTATCACGAACTGATCAAGAGCGATATCGCCGATGTCAAGAACAGTGGCGGCCGCCCAGCCGGCACCATCACGGCGGCATGGTTCCTCAGGGAGTTTGTCGACGGTTACGCCTGGGGGCATCTCGACATCGCCGGCACCGCGTACAGCGATCGCGATGACGCCACCCGGGTCAAGGGACCCACGGGCATGGGCGTCCGGCTCTTCAGCGAGTTCGTGCTGGGACGTGCGAGCTAGCATCGCCTTGCTCGCGGCAGCTCTGCTGCTGCCGTCGGTGCTGTCTGCGCAGGTTCCGAAGCGCGGCGGCAAGCCGGGCGACTCGACCCGTGTCGCCGGCGATTCGCTGGCGGAG
>SMFG01000041.1_pt1 | contig 28119 bp, 27 predicted proteins | sample 2456131 | NCBI WGS metagenome assembly SMFG01 (sample SAMN10132612, study PRJNA489261) | soil metagenome | isolation source: day120 antibiotic-silt loam soil ammended with raw manure from dairy cow... | place: USA | collected 2015-05-01
ATGCGAGCTTCGTTGACCGTTGCCGCTCGACCCTTGATTCTCAACTCTCGACTCTTAACTCTTAACTCTCAACTCTCAACTCTCACGAGCCCCATGACCCCCGTCCTGCAACTCGCGCACGTCACCAAGCGGTTTGAAGGCCATGTCGCCGTCCGCGACCTGAGCTTCGACGTTCCCCAAGGCGGAATCTTCGGTCTGCTCGGTCCCAACGGCGCCGGCAAGAGCACGTCCATCCGCATGGCGATGAACATCATCACGCCGGATGAGGGGCGGATCACCGTGCTGGGCGAGCCGGCCAGCCGGCATCTGTCGCCCCGCATCGGATTCCTGCCGGAAGAGCGGGGCCTCTACAAGAAGATGGCCGTGCTCGATCATCTCATTTTCTTCGGCGAGATCAAGGGGCTTCCGCGGGCCGATGCGCGGTCCCGTTCCGTGGACTGGCTCGACCGGCTCGGCCTGGCCCAGTGGGCGGACAAGCCGGTGGAGGAGCTCTCCAAGGGGATGCAGCAGAAGGTGCAGTTCATCGGCACGCTGTTGCATGGACCTGAGCTGCTGGTGCTGGACGAGCCGTTCAGCGGCCTCGACCCGGTCAACAGCCGTGTCATGAAGGACGCGGTGGTGGAGCTGGCCCGGCAGGGGCATACGGTGGTGTTCTCCACCCATATCATGGAACAGGCGGAGCAGCTCTGCGACCGGATCGTGATCATCGCGCGCGGAGAGAAGGTGTTGGATGGCGCGGTGCGCGACGTGAAGCGGGAGGCGGGGACCCGGCATCTCAGGGTCGGCGTCACCGAGGGACAGGACGCGGCCCGCCGGATCCTGTCCGACCGGCGCTGGGTCAGCGCACTGCAGGATCACGGCGCGACGTGGCAGGCAGACCTCGCGGCCGAGACGGCGCCGGAGCTGCTGCTCCGGACGCTGGTCGAGGGTGGAGTCGGAGTCGCCCAGTTTTCGGTGGAAGACCCCTCGCTCGAATCCATCTTCATTTCGCGAGTCGGCGCCGACGCGGCCACGGCGGAGCGGTCCGGGGAGGCGCACGGTGCATAAGATCTTCGCGGTGATCCGCCGGGAGTTCCTCACCCGGGTCCGGTCCCGGGCGTTCGTCATCAGCACCGTCGTCGGCCCGGTCGTCATGATCCTGATGTTTGCCCTGCCCATCCTCCTGTCCAGCAGGGGCGGCGCTCCCAAGAAGGTGGCGGTGCTCGACGCGGTGCAGGGCGGCTTCGGGCAGCTGGTAGCCCAGCGGCTCGGCAGCGAGATGCGCGACACCGTGCGCCACGCCGAACCCCGGTACGATGTCAGCTACATCCCGGTGGCGGAGGGCCGGCTCGGCGCGGTGCAGGATTCGCTGGTCGCGCTTACCGGCGTGCGGAAGCTGGGGAGTTCAGCGCTCGACGGAATCCTGGTCATCACCGACTCCGCCCTGGGAGAGGGGATGGTCCGCTACATGGGCGTCAATGTCGGGAGTCCCAGCGACATGACCAGTCTGGAGCGAAGCCTCCGGTCGCTGGTCATCGGCGGACGACTGCAGCGCTCCGGGGTGGATCCCGCCGTGGTGCTCGGCGTGATGCGGCCGGTGGACCTCCGCACCCTCAAGGTGAGCGAGGGCCACCTGACGAACGAGAGCGGCGAAGCCTCGTTCATGCTGGCGTATGCCATGTCGTTCATTCTGTACATCGCCCTGCTGTTGTACGGCATCCAGGTGATGAACTCGGTCGTGGAAGAGAAGTCCTCGCGCATCATCGAAGTGCTGATCTCGAGTCTCTCGCCGTTTCAGCTGCTGCTGGGCAAGGTGATCGGGGTCGGTTCGGCGGGGCTGCTCCAGCTCGCGATCTGGGTCGGCACGGCGACGGTGCTGACGTCGTTCAAGGCGCAGATCGCCGCGCTCTTCGGTGCGTCGCCCAGCTCGCTCGCGTCGCTGCCCATTCCCACCGTGTCACCCGGGCTGCTGGTGGTCTTCCTGCTCTTCTTCGTGCTGGGCTTCCTGTTCTACGCTTCGGCGTACGCCGCAGTGGGTTCGATGTGCAATTCGACCCAGGACGCCCAGCAGGCACAGATGCCGGTGACGATCTTCATCGCGGCGGGCCTCTTCATCATGTTCTCGCTGCTGAGCGAGCCGAATGGTTCGCTGGCGCGGGCGTTGACGTACGTGCCGTTCTTCGCGCCGTTCGTGGCGCCGGTCCGCTTCTCGTTCTCGTCGCTCGCCTGGTGGGAACTTGCGCTGTCGATCGCCACGATGCTCGTGGGCCTGCTGATCATGACCGCGCTCGCCGGCCGCATCTATCGGTTCGGGATTCTCAAGTATGGCAAGAAGGCGTCGTGGGCGGATGCGGTGAAGTGGATCAGGGGGTAGGGTGACGATCGCCTCAGGCGCTCAGCGCCCGGCATCGCTCCCCCTCACACCCTAACCCCTAACCCCTAAATCTTCAGCGCTCCACGTTCACCCGTCCAACCGCCCCATATCCACCACTTCGTCGCCCGGCACCACCAGCGCCCGCTCATCCACCCGGACGCCGAACTTCCGCTGGCGCTCGAGCCACTCCTCCAGCGGAAGGCCGTGGCCCGGCTCGTGGATGCCCACATCCTTGAGCACCACGCCGCGCTCATTGCGCTCGTGGTAGCGCCCGACATAGGTCTTGCCCGTCGCGCCGTTCACCACCACGGTGACGCCGTGCAATTCCTCATGTCCCGGATGGAAGACGTGTCCGCCCATGCGCTACGCCGTCGCGCCGCAGAACTTGTCGAACGCCTGCGCCAGGTGTTCGGCGATGGCCTGCGGGTTCCGCCCCTCGATCTGGTGCCGATGAACGAAATGCACCACCTCGCCGTCCCGCAGCAGCGCCATGGATGGCGACGACGGCTGGTAGTCGGAAAAATATTGCCGGGCCCGCGCCGTGGCGTCGGTGTCCTGGCCGGCAAAGACCGTGACCACCCGGTCCGGCTTCACGCCATGCGTGAGCGCCAGGGAGAGCGCCGGCCGGGCATTGCCCGCCGCGCAGCCGCACACGGAATTCACGAAGACCAGCGTCGTGCCGTGCACGTCGCCCAGCGCGGCGTCCACCTCGGCGACGGTCTTCAGCTCTTCCGCGCCCATCCGGGTCATCTCGGCGCGCATCGGGGTCACCAGCTGTTCGGGGTAAGGCATTTCAATCTGCTCCAGGTCTGTGGGTCGAGGCGGCCACGCCCTTGAAGACGGCGAGCTTGCCCAGTTCGGCGGCGTTATCCGCCCGTCCGGTGACCAGCGCGTGGAAGCGGGTGAAGAGGTCGAGCGCCTCCTCGCGGGTCTTGCCCTTGACCGCACCGGTCATGAGCGAGGCGCTCGCCTTGCTGATGGCGCAGCCCGAGCCCTCGAATTTCACGTCCTCGATGCGGTCGTCCCCGCCCACCTTGAGCCAGACCGACAGCTCATCGCCGCAGAGCGGATTCCGCCCTTCAGCGTGGCGGTTGGCATCCGCCAGGGGGCCGTAGTTGCGCGGGGTCCGGTTGTGATCGAGGATGACGCTCTGGTAGAGCTCGTTCATGGTGGCCATCAGCCGAACAGCTCCCGCGCCTTCTGGAGGGACGACACCAGCGCGTCCACATCACTCTCGGTGTTGTACAGCGCAAAGGACGCGCGCGCCGTGGCCGGCACCCCCATCCGCTTCATGAGCGGCTGGGCGCAGTGGTGCCCGGCCCGGATGCAGACGCCCTCGCTGTCCAGGACCGTCCCGATGTCGTGCGGATGGATCCCCTCCATCACGAAACTCAGCACCGACGCCTTGAGCGGCGCCGTCCCGATCACCCGGAGGCCCGAGACCTCTCCCACACGTTCCGTGGCGCTGGTCAGGAGCTGGTGCTCGTGCTCGGCGATCCGGTCCCGGCCGATTTCCTCGATATAGCCGACCGCCGCCCCGAAGCCGACCGCGCCGGCGATGTTGGGCGTCCCCGCCTCGAACTTGGCGGGCAGCGGCGCCCAGGTGCTCCCGGCAAAGGTCACCGTGTTGATCATGTCGCCACCGCCCTGGTAGGGCGGCATGGCGTCCAGCAGCGACTCGCGGCCATAGAGCGCACCGACGCCGGTCGGCCCCAGCATCTTGTGACTGGAGCAGGCGTAGAAGTCGGCGCCCAGTGCCTGCACGTCAAGCGGCAGGTGCGGCGCCGCCTGCGCGCCATCCACCACCATCACCGCACCGGCGGCGTGCGCCAGGTCGGCGATCCGCCGCACCGGGTTGATGGTGCCGAGGGCGTTGGAGACGTGCGCCACGGCAACGATCCGGGTCCGGTCGGTGATGAGCCGGGCGAACACGTCAAGATCGATCTCGCCGCGGTCGGTCACCGGCGCCGGCCGGATGACGGCACCGACCTGCTCCGCCACCAGCTGCCAGGGAACGATGTTGGAGTGGTGCTCCATCTCGGTGAGCAGGATCTCGTCGCCGCCCTTGAGGCGGGGGCGAGCCCAGCTCTGCGCCACCAGATTGAGCGCCTCGGTGGTGCCGCGCGTGAAGATCACCTCGTGCGGGTGTGCCGCGCCGAGGTAGGCGGCGACGGCTTCCCGGGCCACATCGTAGCGGCGGGTGGCCTCGGCGCTCAGCGCATAGACGCCGCGATGGATATTGGCGTTGGTGGTCTCGTAGAACCCGCGCTCGGCGTCGAGCACGGCGCGCGGCTTCTGGCTGGAGGCCGCGCTGTCGAGATAGACCAGGGGCCGCCCGTGCATGGTCGTGGCCAGGATCGGAAAATCCTGGCGGATGACCTCGACATCGAGGCGCGGCATGGCGACCATGGTCATGACACTACTCCAGGGATCCGAGCCGCTCGAGCAGGAGGCGGTCGAGCTCCTCCCGCACCGGCGCGAGCGCCACCTCGGAGACCACTTCGGCGGCGAACGCGTAGGTCAGGAGGCGCATCGCCTCGACCTGCGGGATGCCTCGGCTCCGGGCGTAGAAGAGCGCCACTTCATCGAGCTGGCCCACGGTGGCACCGTGGGTGCACTTCACGTCGTCCGCGAAGATCTCGAGCTGCGGCTTGGTGTCCACGCGCGCGGTGCGGGAGAGCAGCAGGTTGCGGTTGGTCTGCTTGGCGTCGGTCTGCTGCGCCTCCGGCTGCACGAACACCTTGCCGTTGAAGACCGCGCGGGACTTGCCGTCCAGCACGCCCTTGTACACTTCCCAGCTGCGGCAGTGGGGATGATCGTGGTAGATGGCGGTGTGGTTGTCCACCACCTGCTCGCCGTGCGTGAGGTAGAGCCCGTACAGCAGGGTCTCCACGTTGGGCGCGTTGAGGTGGGCATCCAGATTGTGCCGGGCCATTGCGCCGCCCATTGCCAGCGTGAACGAGCGGTAGTGGCTGTCCTGCGCCTGCGCCACGTGGGTGCGGCCGATGTGATACGCCTGCTCGCTCTCGCGCTGGATGCGGCTGTGCTCGATCCAGGAATTGGCGCCGGCGACGACTTCGGTCACCCCGTTGGTGAAGTACCGCGATCCCGGCGCCACCGTGACATAGCTCTCGACGATCGAGGCGTTGGCACCGTCCTCGATGATGAAGAGGTTGCGCGGATACGTCACGGCGCCAGCGGCCTCACCGGTGCTGACGAAGAGCACGGTGACCGGCTGCTCCAGCACCAGCCCACTGGGCACGCGCACGTAGGCGCCGTCCTTGAGGAACGCGGTGTTGAGCGCCGTGAAGGGGCTGGTCTCGATCGGTGCATGACGCGCGACATGACGCTCCAGGGTAGCGTCCGCCGACACTGCCGCGGCGAGGCTGCCCATCTGGACACCGTCGGGAAGCTGCGGCACCTGCGAGAGCCCCGCGGCGTAGCGGCCGTTCACGAAGACGAGCCGGGGCCACTCCGCGTGGCCAAAATAGAACGGCGCGATATCCGCTTCCGAGACCGTTGCCGCCGGCGCGGACACGAACGAAGTCGTCGCGATGGGCGTCACCGGCGTAAAGCGCCATTCCTCGTCACGTGGCGAGGGGAACCCGGTCTCGCGGAAGCGCTCGAAGGCCTGGCGCCGGACCGGCACCAGCCAGGCCGGCTCCGCGCCGCCGTTCCGGCTCGCGGCATCGAACTGCTGTTCGTACAAGGCCGTGGTCACGCCGCCCCCGCTCCCGCCGGCTCCGCCGAGGTGACCCACTCGTAGCCGCGGGCCTCGAGCTCCATGGCCAGTTCCTTGCTGCCCGTCTTCACGATCCGCCCCTCGGCCAGCACGTGCACCTGGTCAGGCACGATATAGTTGAGCAGCCGCTGGTAGTGGGTCACGACGATGGTGGCGCGGTCCGGATGGCGCAGCCGGTTGACCCCGCCCGCCACGATCCGCAAGGCATCGATGTCGAGCCCTGAGTCGGTTTCATCCAGGATCGCGAGCCCGGGCTCCAGCACCGCCATCTGCAGGATCTCGTTCCGCTTCTTCTCGCCGCCGGAGAAGCCGCTGTTGACAGCCCGGCTCATGATTTCCGGCCCCCACTCGACCACCTTGAGCTTCTCTTCCAGCACGTCCATGAAATCCATCGGATCCAGTTCGTCCAGGCCCCTGGCCTTCCGGATCTCGTTGTAGGCCGCGCGCAGGAAATAGGCGTTGGAGACACCGGGAATTTCCACGGGATACTGGAAAGCCAGGAACACGCCCTTCTGCGCCCGGATCTCCGGCTCCATCTCGAGCAGGTCCTCGCCCTTGTAGGTGACGCTGCCGCCGGTCACGCGATACGACGGATGCCCCGCCAGCACCTGGGCGAGCGTGCTCTTGCCGGAGCCGTTCGGTCCCATGATGGCGTGCACCTCGCCCGCGTTGACCGTGAGCGAAATACCCTTGAGGATTTCCTTCTCTCCCGCGTTGGCGCGGAGATCGGTGATTTCGAGCAAGTGCAAAACTCCTTATTGAGTTGAGAGTTAAGAGTTGAGAGTCGAGAGTTCATATCTGAACTCTGAACTCTGAACTCTCAACTACCCTACGCTTCCCTCTAGACTCACCCCCAGCAGCTTCTGCGCTTCCACGGCGAACTCCATCGGGAGCTCCTTGAAGACTTCCTTGCAGAAACCGTTGACGATCAACGAAATCGCGTTCTCGGTGTTGAGCCCGCGCTGCTTGCAGTAGAAGATCTGGTCTTCGCCGATCTTGGACGTGCTGGCCTCGTGCTCCACCGACGCGGTGGGGTTCCGCACGTCAATGTACGGGAAGGTGTGCGCGCCACAGCGGTTGCCCACCAGCATGGAATCGCACTGGGTATAGCTGCGCGCCGACTCGGCGCCGGGCAGCACCTTGACCAGGCCGCGGTAGCTGTTCTGTCCGCGGCCGGCGCTGATGCCCTTGGACACGACAGTGGAGCGGGTGTTCTTGCCCATGTGCACCATCTTGGTGCCCGTGTCCGCCTGCTGGCGGCCGTTGACCACCGCCACCGAGTAGAACTCACCCACCGAATTGTCACCCTGCAGGATGACGCTGGGATACTTCCAGGTGATGGCCGAGCCGGTCTCCACCTGGGTCCAGCTGATCTTGGAGTTGTGACCGGCCTTGCCGCGCTTGGTGACGAAGTTGTAGATGCCGCCCCGGCCTTCGGAATCGCCGGCGTACCAGTTCTGTACCGTGGAGTACTTGATGGTGGCGCCGTCGAGCGCCACCAGTTCCACCACCGCCGCGTGGAGCTGGTTCTCGTCCCGCTTGGGGGCCGTGCAGCCTTCCAGGTAGCTCACCGAGGCGCCTTCGTCGGCGATGATGAGCGTCCGCTCGAACTGTCCCGTGTCCGCCGAATTGATGCGGAAGTAGGTGGACAGCTCCATGGGGCAGCGCACCCCCTTCGGCACATAGCAGAACGAGCCGTCACTGAAGACCGCCGAGTTGAGCGCGGCAAAGAAGTTGTCGGACGCCGGCACCACCGAACCCAGGTACTTCTTCACCAGTTCGGGATGCTCGCGCACCGCCTCGCCGAAGGAGCAGAAGATGATCCCCACCTCGGCCAGGGTCTTCTTGTAGGACGTGCCCACCGAGACACTGTCGAAGATGGCGTCCACCGCCACACCGGCCAGGATCTTCTGTTCGCCCAGCGGGATGCCCAGCTTGGCGTAGGTCTCCAGCAGCTTGGGATCGGCGTCATCGAGCGAGCCCAGGGGCTTGCTGCTCTTGGGTGCCGAGTAGTAGCTGATATCCTGGTAGTTCACCGGGTTGTACTTGATGTTGGGCCAGTGCGGCTCGCTCATCTTGAGCCAGCCGCGATAGGCCTTGAGCCGCCAGTCGAGCAGCCACTGGGGCTCCCCCTTCTTGGTGGCGATCAGCCGGATCACATCTTCGTTCAACCCCTTGGGCGCGACGTCTGACTCGATGTCGGTGACGAAGCCGTACTTGTATTCCCGGTTGACCAGGGTTTCGACCGACGAACTCATTGATGCTCCTGACCAGTGGCCGCCACTCCGGCGTCGTGCCGGAAGCGGACGGTGTATTCACAGGCGCTGTCGCCCCGCAGGATGTGCTGGCGGCGCTCCACCTTGCAGCCCAGTGTCCGCTCGAGGAACCGCTCTTCCGCGGCGCAGATCTCGGGAAACCGCTCCGAGACCGCTCGCAACGCACAGTGATGTTCGGTAAATGTGCCGCAACAGAAGGTCGCGGTTCCCTCGGCCATGTACCCGTCTTCCGTCCGCGCCTGGGCCACGATGGTCATCCGCTCGCTCGGCTCCGCCTTGGCCAGTGCCGGCGCAAGATGACCAGCCTGGTTCTCGAAATGTGACTCGATGAAACGGATCGCCGCCGGTCGTCCCGCTGTGGCGACCAGGTGCTCCAGGAGTTGGGTCAGCGTTTCCTTGTATCGTTCCGGGAAGAGCGCTTCACCGGCGGCGGTGAGGCGGTAGGCATGACCTGGCGCCCCGACTCGGCCCGACTGGCAACGCTCCCACTCGATCAGGCCGCCCGCTTCCAACTCCTTGAGATGGTGGCGGATGGCATTCATCGAGAGGCCCAGCCGGTGGGACAGGTCCTTGGCCGCAAGCCCGGGCGACCGCTTGAGTTCCAGGATAAGCACGCCGCGCGGGCCCTTGAAGCCCGCGGGGAACTGCTCCGCGTGAAGGTCCTGGTTCAACATTAGGCCGGAATGGTAACAAGAATACTCGGGATTATCAAGGTTTGTTGTGTGACTTTGGTGCGAATCATAAAGCGTTGCCGGGATATGTCTTACGACGAGAGACGAGGGGCTGGAGACGGGGAATTGCCGGCCTGTCCCCTCGTCTCTCGTCTCTTGTCCCGCGTCCTCTCTTGCCCCGATGTCTCCCATTCCCGATCTTATGCCCCATGACCATCCATCGAATCCGTCAATTGGGCGATCCGATCCTTCGCGCCCGGTGTGAACCGATCGAAAAGCCGGGATCGTCAGCCATCCGGGTCATTCTGGACGATATGCGCGAGACCCTTCGGGACTGGCAGAGCCGGTTCGGCAGCGGGCGGGCGATCGCGGCACCGCAGATCGGGGCACCGGTCCGGATGGTGTACGCCGAGATGGAAAAACCCTGGGTGCTGATCAACCCGGAGATCGTGGACATCGGCACCGAGGACTTCACCGTCTGGGACGACTGCTTTTCCTTCCCCAACCTGCTGGTGCGGGTCTCACGGTCCTACCGGGTGCGGGTGCGCTATCAGGACCAGAAGGGCGACTGGCACGAGGACGACCTCGAAGGCGACCGGGCCGAGCTGGTGCAGCACGAGCTGGATCACCTCGACGGAGTGCTGACCGTGGATCGGCCACATGGGCTCGATCCGTTTTGCCTGAGGGAAGAATGGAACCGGCTCCATTCGGCCAACGGCCGCTATGGCCCGCCGGAACCGAGAACCGGCATCTACGCGACACCGCTGACGGGGCTGTTGTAGGACGGGAAGACGGGAAGACGGGAAGACGGGAAGGCGGGCAAGAACCTGTCCGCCCTGCCCGCCCCGCCCGTCCTGCCCGTCCTGTCAAAACCACCGCCCCAGCCGGACAAACAGCAACTCCCGCCCGCCCGTTACTCCCAGTTCCACCCGCACCGGGCCGACCGGTGTGTCGGCGCCGACGCCGCCGCGGACGCCGGTGTGCCAGCCCGTGCCGTCCAGCAATGCGCCGCCAAACGCCACGCGGCCGACCATGCCATCCAGCCGCACATGGAGCGGTCCCACCACCGGATACGCAAGGGCGAGCCCGGCCAGGACCTCGCGGTCACCCCGCAGTTCGCCGATGTGAAACCCGGCAAACCCGTCACTTCCACCCAGCACCAGCGTGTGCTGCAGCGGCAGGTTCTCGCCGGCACCGACCCGGAGATGAGGATTGATCTCCAGCAGGCCGAGCCCGAACGTCGGCTTGGCGTCCAGCACCACGCGCTTGAATTCCTGGTTCCAGACCGCGCGCACCGTGACATCCTGATCCAGGTTCCGGTTCACGTGCGACAGGTCGAACCGCGCGCCCAGCGCGTCCTGCACGCTGCGGTCGGGATTGCGCCACCAGAGGGCCGACCCGCTCACCTCGACCGTCCAGGTCCGGATGAACTCACGGCTGATACCGAGCAGTGCCTCTGCCTCGCGTGTGCGCTCCACACCGACCTGTTCGCCGGCGGGATCGAACTGCCGGATGTGCTCGAACCCGACGCGGATGGAGCCGCGCGGCACGGCCAGCTGCCCGAACAGTTCACGCTGCTTCTGGAGCCCGATGGTGACGTCCTTCTGCAGGTTGCCCACCGCGCCTAGAATGCTCGCCTCGGCGCCGCCCAGCAGCGTGCGATCCACCGCCCCGGCCCAGAAGCGGCCGCCCATGTCGTTGTCGTAGGCGGCACCCAGCGCCGCGATGCGCGCGGGAGACCGTTCGGGCACCACGCGGAAGCGCACCGAATCGCCATTGCCATCCGGATGAAGCCAGAGCGCCACGAACCGATCCGACGCCGCCAGCTGGAGCAGCCGGCCACGGAGCAGGGCAGCGTCGAGCGAGTCCTCGCCCTCCACCCCCAGCAGCCGGCCGATGTCCGCGGCCTGGTCGCGCGCCGTGTCCTGCACAGTGACGCCGGCGAGAATGCCGGGCTCCCGCGTACGCGGCGTGGCTCCGACAGGCGGACACGCCATGCCGGCCAGGATCGAGTCCGCTGCCAGCCGGCCGCGCGCGATGAGGGCGTTCACCCGCCACGGCGTGAAGTCGAGACTGCGGAATCCGGCGACGTTGGGCCGGATGTAGATGTCGCCGGGGTGCAGGGAATCGAGTGGCTGCTCGAACAGATACCCCAGCATCCGCTGCGCCAGCGTCACCGGCGAAAAGAAATTGAGTGAATCAGGATGCCGTTCCGTGGCGTCGGCGACGATGACCCGCTCGGCGCCGGCCGCGCGGGCAATGGCGATCGGCACATTGGCGCTGAGCCCGCCGTCAGCCAGGAACCGGCCGCCCATCCGTTGCGGCGGGAAGACGAACGGTATGGCGATGCTCGCGCGCACCGCCTGCGCCAGGTCGCCGCGGGAGAGCACCACCGGCCGGTGATTGCCCAGATCGGTGGCGACCACCCTGAGGGGAATGGGCAGATGGTCGAAGTCGCCGCGGGCAATCAGGTTGCCCCGCAGCATGGAGGCATCGAGCAGGGCGTTGGCCTCGAGCTCGCGGCCCGCGGCGTTCTGCAGATTGAATCCGCGGTCACCCTGCTCCCAGACCACCAGCGGCTGCAACCGGCCGAGCGCGCGCGGCGCGCGGGGCTCGAACGTGCTGAACAGCGTGGCGATCGGAAACACCCGGGCGAGCGAATCAATGGTGCGGGCAGGATATCCGCTGGCGTACATCGCGCCGATCACGGCGCCCATGCTGCTGCCGACGATGAGGTCGGGCCGGATGCCGAGACTGTCCAGCGCGAGCAGTACACCGATGTGGGTCAGCCCCTTCGCGCCTCCCCCGGAGAGGACCAGCGCAGTCCTGGGTGCCGCGCACTCTTGCGCCGGCACGGGGCGAACCGCTGCGGTCAGGAGAAGAATGAGAGAGGCAAGGAGTGTGACGAAGTTCCGCATGGCGGCGAAAGGTAATCAGCCACTTGCGCCGCACTGACGACGTTGCAATTCTTGGCTCACGCGGATTGCCCGCGCCCCTACGACTTCTGTTCCGGAGGAATTGCCGCAATGCCGTATGTGATCACCGAGGCCTGCATCGGCGTGAAGGACCGGGCCTGCGTGGATGTGTGTCCGGTGGATTGCATTTACGAAGGGGAAGATCAGCTGTACATCCACCCCGATGAGTGCATTGACTGCGGCGCGTGCGAGCCGGAATGCCCCGTGACGGCGATCTTCCCGGAAGAGGATGTTCCGCCCAACCTCACCTCATATATAGAGAAGAACCGCGACGTCTTCGCCAGCGACACTCCACCGGGACGGCCGGAGCGGTAGGCGGCAAGTTGGTGAGGCGGCAAGTCGGCTGATTGTCACCCTGAGGGCACGAAGTGACCGAAGGGGCCAGCGCTCAATATGGGCTCCGGCCCCTTCGCTGCGCTCAGGGTGACAGCCTGCGCGTCCTGCCGAGCCTAATCCCCGATGGGCGGCAGTGCCGCCAGAAACTTCCCGAGCACGGCGGTCGTCGCCGCCGGGCGCTCGACCGAGCTCAGGTGGCCGGCGTCGCTGATGATCTCCAGCTGACTCTCCGCCAATGCCGCCGCCATCCGGTGCGCCGAGGCCAGCGGCGTGATCCGGTCATGTTCCCCGACCACGATGAGGGCAGGAAGCTCGTCCAGCGACTCGAGCAGCGCCGTGCTGTCCGGCCGGTCCCGCATGGCGGCGAGCGCGCCGACGATTCCCGGCACCGGCGTGGCGAGGATCATCCGTTCCACCTGCCGCCAGGGTTCACCCACCAGGTCCGCCGTTTCCCTGGCGAAGAGCTTGGGAAGCATCGCGTCCGCCACGGCGCGGGCACCATGGTCGCGCGCGGCCTGCGCGGCGGCATCGCGGGTCCGGCGGCCTTCCGGCGAATCGTTCTCTGCGCGCGTGTCCATCAGGATGAGTGCGCGCACGCGTTCCCGGTACCGCCGCAGGAATTCGAACGCGACATAGCCCCCCATCGAGAGCCCGCAGAGAACCACACTTTCCACACCCAGCGAGTCGAGCAGTGCCGCCAAATCATCGGCATACGTGGTCATGCTGTAGCCGAGGTCTGGCGCGTCGGATTGGCCCATGCCCCGGAGATCCGGCGCAATACGGCGCCAGCCGTTCAGCTGTTCCATCTGGTGACGCCAGATGGTGCGGTCAAGAGGATAGCCATGAATGAACAGGATGGCGGCGCCATCACCGACCACATCCACGGCGAGTCCCACACCATTCACGGTGATCCGGCGGACGGCCTCGCCTTCGGGCATTTCTTCCAGCAGACCAGTGATGATCGCCGGCACCAGCGTCGGCTTGCCGTTCTGGCCGAGGCAGACAAAGACGAATTCCGCCGTGGCCACCAGCGCATCGTCCCGCACCCGTCGCGCGCTCTGCCGCAGGGTAAAACTGGTGCGGCCGAGGTGGGTCAGTGTCTGCTGAAAGCGAAGCACATCGCCGGGAAAGACCTGCGCCAGGTAATCCACCGACGCGCGCCGCACCGCGGGCCAGACGCCGGCCCGCTGGAAGACGTCGAGTCCAGGACCAGCCGCGAACATGTCCCACCGGGCCCGCTCGAACAGCACCAGGAAGGCCGCCTGATTGAGGTGGCCGTAGGCGTCGCACTGGTCGGGATAGACCATGAGGTCGATTTCGGGGAGTGACATGGGGGGAGATTACGCTCTGGACGGCTCGGCGGCTAGACGGCTGGACGGCTAGACGGCTCGGCGGCGGCGAGCGATCAGGTGACTCGGCGGTTAGTTTGCACCAGACTGGCCGTACAGCTGTCCAACCGTCCAACCGTCCGGTACCATGCCCGAAACTGATTACATCCGATACGCCGCCAAGCTGGCTCGCCAGGCACAGATGCAGGCCGCGATGGGCGACACACCGAAGCTCGACGCCGATTTCTTCAAGGCGCTGGCCAAGGCGCTGGATGAAATAGCGCAGGGGCTGGAGCAGGTCGCCAAGCGGGCCCGCGAATGACCTCTCCCGCGCACCGGCCGCCCTCCGAGGTGGAACTCATCGCCACCGACCAGGCGCTCACCGACTGGCTCGATGACGCGCGCGAAGCGACTCTGCTGGCCCTGGACACGGAAGCGGCCAGTTTCCACCGCTATGAAGACAAGGTGTACCTGGTCCAGCTGTCCACCCGGGAGCGGACCGCCGTCGTGGACCCGCTCGCGGTCAGCAGCCTCGACGCGATCGGCGACCTGCTCGCCGACCCCGCCGTGGAGTCGGTATTCCACGACGCCGACTACGATCTGCGTCTCATGGCCCGCCAGTTCGGCTTCCGCTGCACCAGTCTCTTCGACACCCGGGTCGCGGCCCAGCTGCTGAACGAACCCGGCATCGGCCTCGCCGCGCTGCTCGACAAGCACCTCGGCGTCAAGCTGGACAAGCGCTTCCAGCGGGCCGACTGGTCCGCCCGTCCGCTGAGCGACGACATGCTGCGCTACGCGGCGTCGGACACGCACTTCCTTCCGGAGTTGCGAGACATACTCCGCGATGCGCTGCTTGCCCGGCGGCGGCTCAGCTGGGCCGAAGAAGAGTTCGCGCTGCTGGCAGAAGTCCGGTGGCCCGAAGTGGAAGCCGACGAGCCCGGCTGGCTCCGGATGAAAGGTGCCAAGGCGCTCAAGCCGCGGACCCTGGCCATCCTGGGCGCGCTCTGGACCTGGCGTGATGAGGCGGCGCAGAAGCTCGACCGCGCGCCGTTCCGGATCATGAACAACGAACCGATGATGATGCTGGCCAAGGAGCCGCCCGCCACGCTGGACGAGCTGGGCAAGGTCAAGGGCGTCGGGCGTGACATCGTTGCCCGGCGCGGCAGCGAGATCATGGCCGCCATCCGGCAGGCGCAGGCCATTCCGGATGCAGACCTGCCCCGGCGTGAGCGGCCGCCCCGGCGTCCGCCGGACCCGGCCCTTGAAGCACGACTGGAGCGGCTCAAGGTGGTCCGCAACCGTGAAGCGGAGCGCATCGAGCTGGCGCCGGGGGTACTCTGTCCCAACGGAACGCTGGAGGGGATTGCACGGCAGGAGCCGGACAGCCTCGACGCATTGCTCGAGGTGCCCGGGATCAGACGCTGGCAAGTGGAGGAAATCGGGGAGCAGCTGCTCCAGGCGCTGACCGCTAAAACCCCATGAACGCCTTGACGCGCGGATCCATGCGTTCCGGCGTCCAGTAGGGCTCCCACACCAGCTCGACCTCGACCCGGTCCACCCCGTCGAGATCGCTCACCACGTTGCGCACATCCTCCGTGATCTGGCCACCGGCGGGGCAGCCGGGCGAGGTCAGGGTCATCTTCACGATCACATCGGCGTCCACGTCGGCCGTCTCGTTCACGATCACGTCGTAGACCAGCCCTATGTCAATGATGTTGAGACCCAGTTCCGGGTCGATCACACCACGCAGCGCCTTGCGAATGGTATCCGGGGAAATCATGGGGAACTCCTCCTTGGGGGAGGAATATAGTCGTAGGTCGTAGGTCATAGGTCATGAGTCGTGGGTCGTGGGTCGTGAGTCGGCGGTCGAGAGGCGAGAGGCGAGAGGCGAGAGAAGTCGACGAAGCTCGCACGTTCGTCATCCCGAGCGCAGCGAAGGATCCAGGCCGCTCGGTCCTCACTGAGGAGTCGCAGGATACGTCTTACGACCTACGTCTTACGTCTTACGTCTTACGTCTTACGTCTTACGTCTTACGACCTACGACTCTCTGCGACTCCCCATCGGCATTGCCCGCGCCACGGCGTCCGAGACCGCGGCACGCACGTCCCGCATGGCCCGCAGCGAATGCCGCGCGCGGGGATCGAAACTGCGGTTGGCGAGGAAGACCATGAAGACATCCCGCGCCGGATCAACCCACATCTCGGTGCCGGTCCAGCCGGTGTGCCCGTAGGCCAGCGGACTCAGCAACCGGCCGAAGACTGACGGCCCTTCGTGCTCGGGATCGGGCGAATCCCAGCCCATCCGCCGGGACCCGGAGACATCGGAGCCGGTCAGGAATTCCTCCACCGTCGCGGCGCTGACCCACGAACTCCCGTCGTCCAGCATCCCGTCACGCAGCCACGTCTGGGCAAACCGGGCGAGATCGGCCGCTGTAGCAAAGAGCCCGGCGTGTCCGGAGATGCCGTCCAGCATCTGGGCGTTCGGATCGTTGACCACACCCGCCACCACCGCACCCTTGAGGAACGAGCTCGGCGCGATGCGGGCCACCAGCGAGTGCGGCGGCCGATACATCGTATGGGACATGCCAAGCGGATCGAATACTTCCTGGTGGAGCAGGGAGTCGAGTGGCATTCCCGAAGCCGACTCCAGCACCAGCCCGAGCAGGATCCCGTTCAGGTCACTGTAGACCGGGCTGGTGCCAGGCGGCTGCATCAAGGCTGCGCTGGTAACCTGCGCCAGCGCTTCGGCCCGGTTGGTTGCACTGCGATACAACGGCAGGAACGGCGGCAGCCCGCTGGTATGGAGCAGCAGCATCTTCACGGTGACCGAGTCGCGGAGCCCGCCGGTGAACTCGGGCACGTACTGCACGACCGGCGCGCCGAGATCCAGCGTGCCCTGGTCCACCATGCGGAGCGCGGCACCCGCGGCAATCACCTTGGTGAGCGAGGCGAGATCCCACAACGTGGAATCGGTAACCGGCTGGGGCGACCGGCTGCTCCAGGTATAATGGCCGAACCGCTCCGAGTGCAGAATGCGGTCATGCGTGCCGATTACCACCACGGCGCCGGGATACACACCCTTCTGGATTCCGCGTCGTACGGCGCGGTCCACCGCGGAAAAATCGGGCGCTGAACCCGGCACCGGGCTCAAGCCGGACGCGGCCGCCACCAGCAGCAGCGTGGCGATCATGATCCGCGCACCGAATCGGTGATCGTACCGACCGGCAGGGCGTAAAGCAGTTGTGCCGTGGCGCGGTCGCGGTCGGTGAGCGCGCCCACCCGGGTGGCGGGGAACATCACGTCCGCCGAATCCGCCGAATGCGGGAGGCCGATGGCGTGACCGGTTTCGTGGACGGCGACGGCAAAGAGTGACGCATCAGGCAGACGCACGCCAGCCTGAGTATGAATCGCGAGCGAGACCGACGCGCGCCGCACCCGGCCCAGGCGATCCCAGGTCAGGTCGGTCTGGCCGGCGCGGTCGAAGGGAAAGCGGTCAATCCAGCGGAAGACGATATCGGCCGAGGCGGTATCGCTGATGATCTCGAAGCGCACCCCCGCGCCCGACGCGGCCCAGAGATCCAGGGCCCGGTGCACGAAGCTCGTCATGCGCGGGCGGTACCCATCCGCGCTGCCCTCGATGATGGCCACCCGGAGGGGAAGACCGGCGCGGTCGGGCCAGCGCCGCACCACCGAATCGGTGGACATCAGCAGCGAATCCAGATAGGTGGACATCCCCGCGCGGGCGATCTGCTGGCGGGCGGCGAGCCGGGCCAGCCGGTCAATGGTGGGTGTCGGATCGGCAGCGAGCCCGGGAACCAGCGCCTGACGCCCCTGAGGGGTCACCGCCGGCGCACGACCGCCAGCCGCCTCCGCCAGGGAGGCGGGGGCCGCAGGCCGCAGTGTGTCGCGCATTTCACGCAGGTGCTGCATGCGATCCACGAGCACGACGACTGCAAGTCCCAGTGTCAGCAGCGGCAGGGCGAATCGTTTCATGGCATCCGGGTCGGGGCTCTGGGGTCCATTGCAAGGGCCGGGCCGTTCGGGTAGCGCGAGCGGCCCACGCTATCTAACATTGGCCCCGGCACTTCCGATGCGCCACCCGCAGTCTACTCAGCAAGGAGCAGGTTCCGATCGTGATGGGTTCGTTTGCGCGGGCGCTGGTCCGCTGGCGCTGGGCAGTGCTCGGGGTCTGGATCCTGCTGGGCGCGGTCGCGGCCATCAGGGCGCCGGCCACCCCGGACCTCCTCAACATCCGGGGCGGCAGCAACAAGCTGACCGAAGCCGCGCTGGCGGATCGCGCGCTGAAGACCCGGTTCGGGCAGTCACTCAGCGATTTCTTTGCCCTCACCATCGAGGGCCCCGCGCCCTTCGACAGCGGCCGCCCGCGGATGGTGCTCGACAGCCTCATCAGCGTCCTCGAGCACCAGCCCTACATCCGCACGGTTGCGTCCTGGCCCGTCACCCACGATTCGACGTTCATCAGCCGGGACCACCGCGCCACCTTCCTGGTGCTGGCGCTCACGGTCACCGAGAGCGACACGGTGGCGAACCTGGTGACGCCGGTCCGCGCCGTGGTCGCCACCACCCTCCGTACCTTCCATGACGTGGGCGAGGCCCGGCTGCTCCCGCTCACCCTGGTGATCCTGGTGCTGGCCTTCGGCGCGCTGGTGGCAGCGGCACTCCCGCTGGTGATCGGGTTCCTCGCGATCGCCCTGTCGCTCACGATCATCGGGCTGCTCACCCGGGTGACGCCGATGTCCATCTTCGTGCTCAACATGACGACGATGATCGGGCTGGGCGTGGGAATCGACTACTCGCTGCTGGTGGTGACACGCTTCCGCGAAGAATTGCGCCGGGGCATCCGCCGGCGCGAGGCGGCGATGAACACCATCCAGACGGCGGGCGCCGCGGTGGTGACCTCCGGCATGACCGTGGTCGTGGGCTTCGCGGCGCTGCTCTTCACGCCCCTGATCGAGACCCGCAGCGTGGGACTCGGCGGCCTCGTGGTGGTGGCGGTGGCGGTGGTGCTGGCCGTCACGCTCCTCCCCGCCCTGCTCGCCATCATCGGCCGCGACATTGACCGGCCCCGGTGGCTGGCCAAGCGGCTGACGTGGTATCACTCGCCGCGCGCCTGGGAAAAGTGGGCCCGTACACTGTCGCGCCACCCACTTCGGGCCATCACGCTGGGCGGCCTCGGCATCGCCGTGCTCTCCACGCCGCTGTTCCTGATCAAGATCGGCCTGCCGGCCCACAACTGGTGGCCCACCGCCACCGAGGCCGGTGATGGCGCTGAGTGATTCCTTCCAGGCCGATCCGCGGGTGCGCGAGGTGCGGAGTCTGGTGGATATCGGCGGCCGGAAGTCCATCCTCGAGCTGTCCGCCTTCTACAGCGAGCTCGACAGCGCCCGCGCCGAGTACGGCGACTTCGTCAATGCATACCTGAGCCGGGACTCGCGGGTCACCCTGCTGGACCTCATCCCGTCGGACACCACCTCGCTCACCAGCACGCAGGACCTGGTGCGGCGGGTGCGGGACATCGTGTCGCACCCGCCGAAGCAGCTGAAGCACGCCACCATCCGGGTGGGCGGCTATTCGGCCAGCGCCCTCGATTTCCAGAACGACCTGCTGGAGCGCTTTCCTCTCATCGTGCTGCTGGTGCTCGGCGCCACCGGGCTGATGCTGGCCATCGCCTTCCGTTCCGTGCTGGTGCCGATCAAGGCCATCATCATGAACACCCTCTCGGTGGGCGCCACCTTCGGCCTGATCGTGCTGGTGTTCCAGTATGGCATCGGGGCCCAGCTCTTCGGGCTCGCCGGCGCCACCTCGGCAATTTTCGTGGTGGTCCCGGTGCTGGTCTTTGCCGTGGTGTTCGGCCTCAGCATGGATTACGAAGTGTTCCTGCTGAGCCGCATCAAGGAGGCATTCGACCGGACCGGCCGGAACGACGAAGCCACCATGGAAGGCGTGGCCGCCACCGCCAGTGTCATCACCTCCGCCGCGCTCATCATGATCATGGTGTTCGGGGTGTTTGCCTTTGCCCGGGTGCTGGTGATGCAGTTCCTGGGGTTTGGTCTGGCGGTGGCGGTGCTCTTGGATGCCACAATCATCCGCATGGTGCTGGTGCCCGCGTTCATGCACCTGGCGGGACGGTGGAACTGGTGGCCGGGGGTGAGAAAAAGACGGTTGGACGGGTAGACGGTTGGAGGGTGTGTCATCCCGAAGCCGCGCAACGGATTCCTCGCTGAAGGGCGGCCGCAGGCCGCCCCTGCAGTACTACCCGATCATTCCCATGACCCCGCGCACCACCCACACCAGTCCTACCGCCAGCAGCGCCATCAGCAGCATGACCACCACAGCTTCTGCGATGCCGATCGCACGATAAAACATCGTGGCAGGCCCTGGCGCAGCCCGGGCGGCACGTTGCGCTTCGATCCGCGACACCACCGGCGACGACACCGGTGTAATGCCTTCAGGTGAGAGCGCCGGGAATCCCTCCGCCGCGCGCCGCGCGCTGCCCAGGACACGGCGCGCCTCGGGCGGACGGAAGCCCATCCGCTGCTCCCATGCCGCGACGACGCCGCGGTGAGTCCTGACCGGCTGCCACGCCTGCCTGGCACGGTCGAACAGGTAATCATCGGCGTCCACTCGGCCGGCCTCGATAGCATCGAGCAGCGACTCGAGATCGAGCCACGGTGTCTCGACACCGGATGCATCACTGGTCAGGAAAAGAACGGACATGCGGGCCGCCTCGGGAGGGCGTTACTGGCAAGATCCACCCGTATCGGCAAGAGGGCAAGACGGGCAAGACGGGCAGGACGGGAAGTTTGCCCCGCGCCGTCATTGCGAGCATCCCTGCGGGATGCTCGCAATGACGGCGCGAGGTTGGCGTCGCCCGACGGCTTGGCGTCCCTCGTCCCTCGCCCCTACGTCCCTCTCCCCCTACGCCCTCAAAAGAAATCCGCGCTCCCCGACCCGAACCGCGGGTTGATCACGTTGTTGAAGATGGATCCGAAGCTGTAGCTGAAGCCCGCCGAGAGGAAGTAGCGATAATCGGTGGCGAGCTCGCGCTGCTGCAGCAGGATCTCCTCTGGCGTGAGCCCGGCAGCAGGCAGGTAGCGCTGGTCTCGGATCCGCGACACGCTGCCGTCCAGCTCCAGGGAGAGGCCCTTGACGAGCCGGACCTGCAGGTCGGTCGAGAGGCGGACCGAGTTCTTGGACAGATCGTCGAGATATTGCCGGGCGCGGAAGCCGAAACCGGCCGAGCCCCATGGCTGCGTTGCATCGAGTTCCACCTCGAGTGCGTGATCGAAGAGCGTCTCGTCGAGCTTCTGGTAGATCGTCGGCTCGTCATACCGGTAGTAGTTGGTGCCCAGCTGGTAGCGGATGGTGAGAAGCCGGCGGGCCGACGCACTGTAGGGAAAAACGTCGTACTCCACGCCGGCGGCGCCGCGGAGCCCGAGCTTCCGGTTGCTGTACGTGGAACGGTTGCCCGCCACGGCGACACCGGCGCCCCAGTGCTGGCCCAGCGTTTTCACCAGCGACCCCTCCGCGCCATACTCCTGCTGGGTGCTGGTCACCGTCTCGGAGCTGTCCACGTCGAAGGAATTTTTTTCGTAGTTCCCATCCAGCGACACCGAGAGCTTGAGCGCGTCGGTATTCCGGTTGGCCGAGAGACCGCCGTTGAGGTCGGTGCTTTTCTGGTGCGACTCTCCTTCGAGGTTGGTCTCCGCCTCGACCCGGAAGACCCAGAAGTTCCAGGGGTCCTCGGCGGGCGTGGTGGCGGCAGCGCTGTCGAGCGCGGGGCCCCGGTAGCTGATCAGCAGGTTCCGGCCGACCGGCGAGCGGGCCACGAAGCGCACCAGCCCGAGCTTGAAAACCTTCGCCAGCCCCTGGCGGGTTTCATCGTCGGTGGCGTCCTGCGGCGCGAAATAGGAGAGCGAGTCCCCCGCCCCCGCAAAGGCATGCTGGCCGATGAACGTCGCGGTGAAGGCGTCGCCACCGCCGCCCGTCTCCTGCCGGGTCACCAGAATGTGCACATCCGCGTCCTGCGGCGAGCGGACATAATCCACGAAACTGATCTCGCGGACGAAATAATCCTCGTCGCAGTGGAAGTGCTGGCAGTCGAGGTACACGCGGACCGGCGAGACCTGGGCAAACAAGGATGACGGCAAGAGAGCGAAGAGAGCAAGGACAAGAGCGCTGAGGGCTGAAAACTGAAAGCGGGTCATCAGGATCCGGATGTGGGTTGTGGAACGGCGAGGGGTAGAGGATCGTGAGTCGTGAGTCGTGAGTCGTGAGTCGAGGGTCGAATGCAGGGGCCGCCTGCGGCGGCCCACTGCCGTCCCGATCTCACCCCATCGTCACCCCCGCGAACGCGGGGGTCCATGAGGGGCTCGGACATGGCGACTCAGCACGGGAGAGCCCTCATGGATTCCCCGCTTTCGCGGGGAATGACGTCGGGTAAGAACCTGCCCGTCCTGCCGCCGCTCACCCCTTCGCGTCCAGCCAATTCGTCCCCACCCCCATCTCGACCACCAGCGGGACATCGAGCTTCGCGGCGCCTTCCATGTGCTCGCGGACGACGGTGCGCACGCGATCGAGTTCGGCTGGCGGCACTTCCAGCACCAGCTCGTCGTGCACCTGGAGCAGCAGGCGGCTTTCCAGCCGCTCCTCGCGCAGCACCCGGTGGATCTCGACCATCGCGAGCTTGATGAGGTCGGCGGCGGAACCCTGCAGGGGAGAATTCTGCGCCGTGCGCTCGCCGTACGAGCGGATGTTGAAGTTCTTGTCGCGGACTTCCGGCACATACCGGCGGCGGCCGGACAGCGTCTCCACGTAGCCCTTGTCCTTGGCCAGCTGGACCTGGGCATCGAGAAAGTCGCGCACGCCCTTGAAGCGCGCAAAATAGGCGCGGATGAACTCGCGCGCTTCTTCCTGGGTGATTCCCAGCTGGCGTGAGAGCGCGAAGGGGCCCTGGCCGTAGATCGTGGCAAAGTTGATGGTCTTGGCGCGGGCCCGCATGTCGGCGGTCACCGCCTCGACCGGCACGCCGAAGATGAGCGCGGCCGTCTGCCGGTGGATGTCCCCGCCCTGCTGGAACGCCTCGATGAACGCCGGATCCTGCGACAGGTGCGCCATCAGCCGCAGCTCGATCTGGGAATAGTCCGCTACCAGGAATTGCCATCCCTCGCGCGGGATGAAGCCGCGGCGGATGGCGGCGCCGCGCGGGGTGCGAACGGGAATGTTCTGGAGATTGGGGTCATTGGAGCTCAGCCGCCCGGTCGCGGCGCCGGCCTGGTTGAAGCTGGTGTGGATGCGCCCCGTCACCGGGTTGACCGAGGCCGGGAGCGTATCCACGTAGGTGCTCTTGAGTTTCTGCAGCTCGCGATAATCCAGGATCCGCCGGGGCAGTACGTGGCCCATCTCGGCGAGCTGCTCCAGCACGTCGGCATCGGTGGAGGGGCCGGTGCGGGTCTTCTTGAGCACCGGGAGCTGCTCCTTCTCGAACAGCACCGCGGCGAGCTGGCGTGGCGAATTGATGTTGAGGTCCTCGCCGGCGATGCTGGCGATGTCGGCCTCGATGGCGGCGAGATCGGTGGTCAGCTCCGCGGAGAGCTGCCGGAACAGCGGCACGTCGATGCGGATCCCCTCCCACTCCATGTCGGCCAGCACCGGGACCAGCGGCATCTCGATCTGGTCGAGCACCCGGGTCATCCCGGTCGACTCCAGCGTCGGCGCGAAGAAATTCCGGAGCGCCAGCACCGTGGTGCTGTCGGCGCCGCAGTAGTCGGCTGCAACTTCCACCGGCACCTGCGCGAACGGGATCTCCGCCTTCCCCTTCCCCACCAGCTCCTTGTACGTCCGCATGGTGACGCCGAGGTGTTCCAGCGCCAGGTTGTCGATCCCGTGCGAGCGCCGGCCCGGATCCACCACGAAGCTCGCCAGCATCGAGTCATAGGCGACGCCCCGGACGGTGATCCCCGCCCGCCGCAGCACCTCGACATCATACTTCGCGTTGTGGCCGGCCTTGGGCACGGCGGGATCGGTGAGCAGCGCACGGATGCCGGCGAGCGCCGGGTCGCTGATAGGCGGCAGGTTCTTCACCGGTTCCGGCGCCGCGAGATCGCCGGCCGGCGGCTGGTGGCCGAATGGGAGATACCAGGCCTCACCCGGGCTGATGGCCAGCGAGAGACCGATCAGCTCCGCATCGCGGGGCGCGAGCGACGTCGTCTCGGTATCGAAGGCGACGATCGGCGCCGAGCGGAGCCGTTCCACCAGCGGCGGCAGCTCGGATGGATCGGTGACGATGCCCACGACGCGGGCCGCTTCCTTTACCTCGACCGCGGCGGGCGCAGAAGCAGCCATCTCACCGTCGGTGAAGCGCCGCACCAGCGAATAGAACTCCAGCTCGCTCAGCAGCGGCAGCAGCGCCGGGACGTCGGGGTCTTCCATCTTCATGGCGGCGAGATCGAACTCGACCGGCACATCCTTCATGATGGTGACCAGCTCGCGCGAGAGCCGGGCGTTGTCGGCGTCGGCCAGCAGCGCTTCGCGTGGCCGCTTGCCGGTGATCTCGCCGGCGTGGGCGAGGATTGCTTCGAGATTGCCGTATTCCTGCAGCAGCTTCTGGGCGGTCTTCTCGCCCACGCCCTTCACGCCGGGGACGTTGTCGCTGGTGTCGCCCACGAGGGCGAGGTAGTCAATCACCTGCGACGGCGGGACGCCGAGACGCTCGGAGGCGTTGGACTCATCCACCCAGGTCTCATCGACACCGGCGGGCCCGCCGCGTCCGGGGTTGAGCAGCGCCACGCCGGGGCCGATCAGCTGGTAGAAATCCTTGTCGCCCGAGACGATCACCGCTTCCACGCTGTGTTCCGGCCCGGCGCGCATGGCCAGGGTGCCGATCACGTCGTCTGCTTCGTAGCCGGGCACGCCCACCAGCGGGATGCGGAACGCGGCGAGGAGCTGGGTGATGCGGCGGAGGGCGCTGTCGAAATCGGCCTGGAGCTCGTCATCCAGCTTGTCGCGGGTGGACTTGTAGCCGGCGTAGCGCTGCTCGCGGAAGGAGGTACCCATGTCGTGCACCCACGCGAGGTAGTCAGGCTTGTATTTCTCGCGGAGGCGGAGCAGGAAATTCACCACGCCCCAGACGGCGGAGGTGTTCTCCCCACGGGCGGTCCGGAGCGGCCGCGCGATCATGGCGAAGAACGCGCGGTAGATCAGCGCGTAGCCGTCGATGAGGTAGAGCCGGGGCGGGTGGTTGGGCATGGGGGAAGATAAGGCGGGAAGACGGGAAGGCGGGAAGTGAGGACGGGCAGGACGGGCAAGACGGGCGGACGCGAACCGAAAGCTTGTCATCCCGAGGCCGCAGAGCGGCCGTAGGGATCTACTCACCAGCGTCGGGAAGCGGGATAGCAGATTCCTCGCTGCGCCCGGAATGACACCCACCTCTCCGTGCCGTCCTGCCCGTCCTGCCCGCCCTGCTCAAGTCCCCATTCTTCGCAACCGCGACAGCGTCTGTTCGAAATCGGCGCGCGAGCCGGGATCGAGCCGATAGCGGCCGAAGCCGTTCTCGTCCACGAAGAAGAGCGAGAGACGCAGGTTGGTGTAGTTCCAGCGGAGCACCCTGCCGCCCAGCTCGCCCGGCTGGGTCTCGTAGGTCTCATCCGGCTCGCCGAGCGCCACGTAGACCTCGCCGCGGTCGGTGCGCCAGCCGTCGATGCCCTCGGTCTTGAAGCGCTGGTTGGCAATGGCAATCCGGGTGAAGTAGGCGTTGATCGCCTCGTTCTCCGGCGTATTGGGATCGGGATCGGTCTCGTGCCAGAAGCGGACCCAGAGCGCGGGCCGCTCCGCGGCGGGCGCCTTCTTGATGGAATCAATGGTGGGCCGGTGGCCGAAGTAGCGCAGCAGGTCGGCCATGTCCTCGTAGTTGCCCACGACCCAGGCGTGGGAGAACGCCACCAGCGCCGTTGGCCGCCCTGGAAGGAGATCGAGTCCGAGTAGATCACGCTGTCGGCGTTGTCGCGCATCACGATGGGGAGCCGGGTGGGGCCCGGAAAGTTGTAACCCTCGACGTAGGCCAGCAGCGTGTCGCCGCCGAACAGCACCGAGCCGCGGGGATTGAGCACCACCGAGAGCGTGTCGTCCAGGCTTCCCCGCCCCCGGATGGAATAGACCAGGATGGGTGAGGTAAAGGAGCCCGGTCCGAAGGCCGGCACATCGGCCCCCTGCTCCACCTTGCCGGCATTGCCGGTGGCCGGGTCACGGAGCGAAGCGGCAAGGGTGTAATGGCCGGGCGGGAGGCGGAAGGTCTGCTGGAAGAGCACGCTTTCGTCGGCGCGCTGGGTTTCCCGGAAGGTGGCGACCCGCACCAGTTCCGGCCGGCTGATGGCGACCGGCGCAGCGCCGGGACGGGCGAAGCTGATGTCCACCTGGTAGCGGGCGACGAAGCCGTCGCCCTCACGCTGGAATCCCAGGGTATTGTTCTGCAGCGAGAGACCGACGACGGCGATGCTGGAATCGCCGGGGCCGGCGGCATAGGCCACGCTGCCGACCCACGGCAGCGTGCCGCCAGCGGAGAGCCGGCCGATCCGCTTGTAGAAGCTCTGGGTATCGAACAGATCGGTCAGCGTCTCGGACGCCGAACGGGGTTCGGTTTCGGTGCCGACGCGCTTCCAGCTGCCACAGGCGGCGGTGGCGAGGAGTACCGAGAGGACAGCGAGACGGCGCATGGGTGGAGCTCCGTTGGAGTCGTGAGTCATGAGTCGTGAGTCATGGGTCGCGGATCACGAGTCACGGGTCACGAGAGAATGTCATTCCGGGCGCAGCGAGGAATCTCGCTGGCCGGCTTGCCGATGCGGGCGAGCAGATCCTTCGCTTCGCTCGGGACGACAAATCGCTCGACCCATGACCAACGACTCACGACCCGCTTCTTGCCGACCCTCCGATTTCCCACTAGCTTGGCAGGCCCATGACCTCTGACAACCACCTCGGCCGCACCATTGCAGGTTACCGCCTCGTCAAGCATATCGGCGAGGGGGGAACCGCCACGGTCTACCGCGCCGAGCATCCGGAGAAGGGCCTTGCCGCGGTCAAGGTGCTGCGGCCCCGCCTGGCCCAGGACCCGGTCGCCATCAAGCGCTTCCTCCGGGAGGCGGAGTACGGCAAGCGGGTGGTCCACCCCAAGATCGTCCGGACGTTCGATTATGGCGAGTCCGACGGGGTCCACTACCTCGCGCTCGAGTGGGCCGAGGGGGAGCCGCTTGCCAACTTCATCCAGCGGGCCGGGAGCGTGGCACCGACGCTGGCGGCCACCATCGTCGAACAGATCGGCGGGGCGCTGGGAGCGGCCCACGCGGCCGGCATCATCCATCGCGACCTCAAGCCTGCCAACATCATGTACGACCCGGCGACCCAGGAGGCCAAGCTCCTGGACTTCGGCATTGCGCGGGACGCCGAAGTGAGCCCGGAGGAGCGGCTCACGCGAGCGGGCTTCTTTGTGGGGACGCTTCAGTACGTGGCTCCAGAGACACTTTCGGGAGAACTGGTGGGCGAGCAGGCGGATGTCTACAGCCTGGCGACCATCGCCTACTACCTGCTGAGCGGGGTGCTGCCGTTTACCGGCAAGAACCCACGTGAGTTGTTCCAGCAACTACTACAGGAAAAGCCGGTGGCGCTGAACCAGGCGGTGAAGGGGCTCAAGTTTTCGCCAGCGGTCGAGGATGTAGTAATGAAGGGCCTGGCGCGTGACCGTGGCGAGCGGTACCGGACAGTGGACGATTTCACCGCCGCCTTCTGCACGGCGGCGCGGGAAGAGAAGAAGAAGGGCGGGTTCCTGACCTCGCTCTTTGGCCGGAGCTGATGGCGGAGAACGACGCCGACCGGGCTCGGCTCCGGGCGCTGCTGCTGGAGCGGAGCGTCAGGCGGGGCAGCTTCACCCTGGCCTCGGGCCAGACTTCCACCTACTACATCGACTGCCGGCTCACCACGATGAGCGCCGAGGGCCAGGTGCTGATCGGACGGCTGGGTCTTGCGGCTATCCGGGGCATGGGCTGGGCGCCGAGCGGGGTGGGCGGGCTCACCATGGGAGCGGACCCGGTAGCCTATGCCATAGCGGCGGCAAGTTTTGGCAGTCAACCCATCATTGATGCCTTCAGCGTGCGGAAAAACCCCAAGGAGCACGGCACCGGGAAGCTGATCGAGGGCAACTTCGGTCGAGGGTCCAAGGTCGTGGTGATCGAGGACGTCATCACATCCGGTGGCTCGGCGCTCCGCGCGATCGATGCGGTCCGGGATCAGGGCGGGGAAGTCCTGGGGCTGCTGGCGGTGGTGGACCGGGAGCAGGAGGGGCGGCAGAGGATCGAGGCGGCGGGGGTGGCGGTGGTGGTGCTGGAAACGGCGGGTGGGTTGGGATTGATGCGGGCGCCGTAGGGGCCAAG
>SMFG01000036.1_pt1 | contig 28029 bp, 30 predicted proteins | sample 2456131 | NCBI WGS metagenome assembly SMFG01 (sample SAMN10132612, study PRJNA489261) | soil metagenome | isolation source: day120 antibiotic-silt loam soil ammended with raw manure from dairy cow... | place: USA | collected 2015-05-01
GCCGGCTCGATGGGCAACTCGAAATCTCCGGCTTCCGGTGGCCGGACCCAGAGGTCGAAGGCGAGGAAAAGGGTGCGCGAAAAGGGAAACCCCGCCACCGGCATGGCGAGCATGAGCACGAAGGTGCTCAGGAAGAAGGCGAGCCAATCAGGGTCGGGCCACGTCGCCAGGAGAAAGCCCACGAACCACAGCACGAAGGCCAGCTCCATGAGCACCAGGTTGATGAAGTAGGCACCCACCCAGTAGCCGCGTTCGCCCCGCTCGAAACGGAAGCCGCAGACGGGGCAGTTGGGCAGCATGCTGAACCAGCTGGTGAAGACCGGGCGGCCGCCGCAGTTGGGGCAGCGGAGCCGGAGGCCCCGGCCGGCGAGCCGGCGCAGCTCCCGGAGGGTTCCCATGGCGCACTACCTGGCTGTCTGGGCCCGGACGACCAGCGCCGGCCGTTCTTCCGCGAGCCAGCTGCCGGGGTCACGGAGCACGGTCCGCACTGTGACCTGTACGGGAGCCAGGCCAAGCCCGCGCCCTTCGAGCGAACGGGGTGAGAACTCGCGGTAGAAGCCGGTGTCACCGGCGTTTCGTGCGTGTTCGGAGACGAAGGCGGCGAGCGCCGTCTGCCAGGCCTCCACATCACGCGGGGGATGCTCGCCGCGGCGGTGGCGGTCCAGCGCGTGGATCGTCGTGGTCCGGTCGAGGTGCATGGTCCGGTACCGCTGGCGCAGGACCGATTCCTCGCGCCGGTGCTCGGGGTCCCGCTGCAGGAAGAGGTCGCAGGAGCAGGCGCCGACCAGGAGGCGGGCGGTGGTCTGGCTGCCTGACGCGATGGTGCGGATGCGACGGGCGTCGGCGGGCGGGAGGAAGTCGGCGGCCAGGCCCTGGGGCAGCATGGAGCGCACTTCGCTCAGGGTGAGCGGGCTCGCGAGGTAGAGAAAGTGGCACATGGGCGCGACCGCGGCGCGGCGCCGACGAGGGCGCCGCTCGCGTCAGATGGGCAGATCGTCGCGCACGAGCACCAGGATGGCCGCCTGCGGCACCACGAGATATTTCTTCTCTTCAAAGGTGATCTCCACGGCGGCCTTGCGGAAGAAGATGGCCTGGTCGCCCACCTGCGCCTGCATGCCCCGGCGTGGCACCTGCCGGGCGTCGGCCTTCCATGGTTCGTCGTCCAGCGACGAGAAATCCGCCATCGGTTCACCGGGACCGACCGCCACGATGAGGCCGCCCTGCACCTGCTGCGAATCGATCGCCGTCGCCGGCAGGTACAGTCCGACGTTGGTACGGTCCTCGCCTTCTTCCGGGCGGATCAGCACCCGGTCGCCCACGACCAGCAGCTGGGCCGGCGGCAGCTTCATCGGATCAGGTATCACTCGTTCTCCGCGGCCTCCAGCTGATGAACCGTGAGGACCTCGGTGACGCGGAGCCGGCGCAATCCGTTGGGCAGCCGCAGGGAAATCTCCTCGCCTTCCTGCCGGTCCTTGAGGGCCCGCCCCAGCGGGGAGGCGAGCGAGATATGGCCGGCATCGATGTCCATCATCTCGGCCAGCACCAGCATGTAGGTGTCCGTTTCCTGCGTCTCCAGGTCGAACACCGTCACGCGCGAACCCAGGCCGACGCGGTCGGTGGGCGCTTCGATGCCGGCGAGCTGGGTGAGCTGGTTCAGCCGGGCGTGGAGCTGGCCCAGCCGGGCCTGGACAAACTGCTGGCGCTCGAGCGCGGCCTTGTATTCGGAATTCTCCCGCAAGTCGCCCAATTCCACCGCCTGGGCGATGGCCTGCGGCAGCGTCACGTTCAGTTCGCGGCTCAGCTCGTCAATTTCCCGGCCGAGCTTCTCTCGCATTTCACGGATCATGGGAGTTTCTATAAGGGACAATAAACACATGGCCCGGGACCGCTCGGCCCCGGGCGTCGGACACGCTGTTACTCCTATAGTATACGGCGTGCCGCGCGGGCCGGCCAGAGGGCGGCCGTGTTGCCAACCGGAGCGGCGCTATCATACGTTTGGCTCGGCCCCTGCCCGCTGCGGGTGGTGGCCGCCCGTTGTTCCACTTTCGGAGGATTACCGCGTGCCGATGTCCCGTGCTCGAGTTCGATCAGTCCTTGCCGTTTCCGCCCTGATGGCGCTGTGCGGCTTCAGCTACATGCACCTGCACCTGAGGGCGAGCCTGCCGGCGGCGGACAGCACGGTCCAGGGTGCGCCGAGCCAGATCATGCTCATTTTCAGCGCCCATCCGGAAGCAGCACTTTCACGGGTGCAGCTCGTGCGGCCCGACAGCACACTGGTTCCGACCGACAAGCTCACGGGCATGCCGGACTCGCTGGCGCTCGCCGCGCCCATTACCGGCAAGATGGGACCAGGCCGCTATACCGTGCGCTGGCGCGCAGCGGGACGGGACGGGCACCCGAGTTCGGGGGAATTCGCCTTCACCGTGTCAGCGGCGGGCGCCGGCCGCCCGGCGCTGCCCGTTCAGACGTCGCGTGACCATTCCGCCCATTAGGGGCATCGCCATCCGGGTGGCGCTGCTGCTGGCCGCGCTGGCAACGCCGCTGGTGGTCGCGCCCGATGCGATGGCGCAGGGTTCCATGCACGACGGCATGGATGCCACGCCGATCGTGGACGCGGCAGCTCCGGTCCGCTGGATCTCCTATCTCTCGCTCTTCCCGCTGGCCGGGACGCTGGTTTTCGGCGTCCTGGTGCGGAAGCGACTGGGGACCAGTCATCCGGAGCTTGCTACCGCGCTGGTCGCGCGGGCGCGGGCGGCCGGCCTGGTGGCCGTGATGGTCCTGATTCCGTCGCTTGCGCTCGAGCTGTATCTCCAGGTCCGGTCGTTCAGTCTGCCGGGTGAGCCACTCACCTGGGACTCGGCGCAGCCGATTCTCACGTCCACCAGCTGGGGACACGGCTGGGAATGGCAGGCGGCGGCGGCATTGGTTGCCATCACCGGGCTGCTGCTGGCGGGACGATACGCCTCCGGCTGGGTCGTCGCCGGTGCCGGGGTGGTGGCACTCATCTGGACGTTCCCGCTCACGGGACACGCGGTGGAGCATCCGTGGGGGGAGGCCGTGGGCGTGGGGCTGCAGGGACTGCACGTGGCGGGAGGCGCGGCCTGGCTGGGGACGCTCACGGTGCTCATGGCGGCTGTCTATCCGGTGATCCGCACCCGGACAGACCGGGAGCCGGTACTGGCGCGACTGGTCCAGGGATATTCCCCGCTCGCACTGGTGGGCGCCGGCACTGCCGTCGCCGCCGGCGTACTGCTGAGTCTCACGGACGTGGCCTCGTGGCATGCGCTGCTGCACAGCACCTACGGCAGGGCGCTGCTGGTCAAGCTGGCGGTGCTGAGCGGGGTGATCGCCCTCGGGTTCTACAACTGGCGGCGGGTGCGCCCGGCGCTGGGTGCGGCGCCCGGCGCCCGGCGCCTGGCGCGCTCCGCGTCGGTGGAGCTGGCGATCGGTACCATTCTGCTGGCCGTGACTGCGGTCCTCGTGGCACTCCCCGCACCCGGACTCAACTGATGCGACGCCTGATCTTCATGATGCTTGTGACTGCCGGGTGCGCCGGTAGGGGCACGCCCGGCGCCGGTCCGGTGGCGCCTGCGGTCGCGTCCGACGCGGCGGCCGACTCGCTCTTGATGGATGTCCGCCAGGCGGATTCCACCATCCAGGTCGAGCTGCGCTACGCCACGACCCGCAACTTCACGGGAGCGGTGCTGCCGGGTTACGAGGGCAACACCGCCTATCTGCGGCGGGAAGCGGCGCTGGCGCTGGGGCGGGTACAGCAGGCGCTCCGGCGCCAGGGGCTGGGCCTCCGCGTCTATGATTCGTACCGTCCGGTGCGCGCCACACTGGCCATGGTGGACTGGGCCGGGCGGACCGACCAGGTTGCCCTGCTGGATGACGGGTATATCGCCCGGAAAAGCCAGCACAACCTGGGGGTGGCGGTGGACCTGACGCTGGTGAACCTGGCCACCGATGAGCCACTCGAGATGGGGACGCCATTCGACACCTTTTCGGCGGCGGCGCATACGGTGAACGCGCGGGGCCAGGCCCGCACCAACCGCGATCGGCTGGTGCGCGCGATGGAACATGAAGGCTGGGCCAACTATCCGCAGGAATGGTGGCACTTTACCTACCGTGTGGACGACCCGGTGCCTTTTGACAGAGTGATCCGGTGATTCCTTGATTTTGCACCGCGGACCCGATAACATGACTGCTCTCGGACCGGCCCCCGGTCCCATGTCTTCATTCCGACAGGAACTGTCTGTCATGGCTTTGTGGACTCGTGTGGCCTGCCGTTTTCGCCGGTGGGTGCCCGCCGTCCTGATCCCGCTGGCGACCGCGGCGTGTATCGGGACGTCAGCGCAATACCCGCAGAGTACCCTGCATCCGCAATCTGATTTCACCCGCCTGCTCGACGGCGTCCTGATGCACACCGTCTGGGCGGCGTTCGTGGTCTTCGTTCTCGTGGAAGGCGCGCTGCTCTGGATCATCATCCGGTATCGCGGCAAGCCGGATGATCCCGAACCCCGCCAGGTGCACGGCAACACCGTCCTCGAAATCATCTGGACCGCCATTCCGGCGCTCTTGCTCGCCATCATTTCGGTGCCGACCGTCAAGGTCATCTTCCAGACGTACGACCTGCCCAAGGATGCGGTGAACATCGAGGTGATCGGCCACCAGTGGTGGTGGGAGTTCCGCTATCCCGACTACGGCGTGCGCACGGCCAACGAACTGCACGTGCCGGTGGGCAAGATGGTGCTGCTCAAGATGAAGACGGCGGACGTGCTGCACAGCTTCTGGTCGCCCGAGTTCGCCGGCAAGCGGGACCTGTTCCCCCAGCGCACCAATACGCTCTGGTTCACGGCGGACACCACCGGCTACTTCCCGGGCCAGTGCGCCGAGTTCTGCGGCACCCAGCATGGCCGCATGGCCTTCGAGATCAAGTCCACGTCGCCCGAGGAATTCGAGGCCTACATCAACGGGCTCAAGGCGACGGGCGTGAAGCCGGCGGCGGACACCGCGACGCCTCCGCCCGCGCCGGCCAGCGGCGAGCTCACGCGGGTGAGCACGCTGGCGGCCGCGGCGAGCCAGGTGGATCCGGCGGAGCAGGCGGCCGTGGACAGCGGTGCCAGGATCTTCCGCATGTGCAGCAGCTGTCACTCGCTGGACGCCACGGCCACGGGCAACTTCATCGGCCCCAACCTGGCGAACATCGGCAGCCGCCGGTACCTGGCGGCCAGGACCATTCTCAACACCGAAGCGAACCTGGCCAGCTGGATCTACGATCCGCAGGCCATCAAGCACGGCGTCATCATGCAGCGGCTCGGGCTGACGCACGAGCAGGCCACCATGGTGGCGAAGTACCTCCGGACGCACCGGTAACCCAAGGCGATCATGGCAACCTCCGCGGTTTCTCATGCTGACCAGATCCCCTCCGTCTACGCGGAGAAGCGGGGCATCTGGAGCTGGATTACGACGGTCGATCACAAGCGGATCGGCATTCTGTACGGCGCCACGGCGTTCACCTTCTTCCTGATCGGTGGCCTCGAGGCGCTCCTCATCCGCTGGCAGCTGGCCCGGCCGGACAACACGTTTGTCACGCCCGAGTTCTACAACGAGCTGTTCACGATGCACGGCACGACCATGATCTTCCTCGCGATCATGCCGCTCAGCGCCACCTTCTTCAATTATTTCATTCCGCTCCAGCTGGGGGCCCGGGATGTTGCCTTCCCGCGGCTCAATGCCTTCAGCTACTGGGTGTACCTGCTGGGCGGGCTGTGGCTCAATTCGAGCTTCCTGTTCCACGCCGCGCCCAACGCGGGCTGGTTCGGCTACGCCAACCTGACCTCGACCCAGTATTCGCCGGGCCTCAACATCGATTTCTGGATGATCGGCCTGCAGATCCTGGGCGTGTCGTCGCTGGCGGCGGCGGTCAATTTCTTCACCACGGTCGTGAACCTCCGGGCCAAGGGCATGAAGCTCATGCGCATGCCCATGTTCACGTGGATGAGCTTCATCACGCAGGTGCTGCTGCTGCTGGCCTTCCCGGTCATCACGGTGGCGCTGATCCTGCTCATGTTCGACCGCTTCTTCGGGACGCATTTCTACATCCCGGCCGCCGGCGGGGACCCCATCCTCTGGCAGCACCTCTTCTGGATCTTCGGGCATCCGGAGGTGTACATCCTCATCCTGCCGGCGTTCGGCATCGTGAGCGAGGTCCTGCCGGTCTTCTCGCGGAAGCCGCTCTTCGGCTACGCCGCCATGGTGTTCTCGGGCATCTTCATCGCCTTCCTGGGCTTCGGCGTGTGGGCGCACCACATGTTCGCCACCGGCATGGGTCCCATCGCCGACACGATGTTCAGCATGACCACGATGCTCATCGCCATCCCGACCGGCGTGAAGATCTTCAACTGGCTGGGCACGGCGGCGGGCGGTTCGCTCCAGATGAAGACGCCGATGTACTTCTCGCTGGCATTCATCGCCATGTTCATCATTGGCGGGTTGTCGGGCGTGATGCACTCCTCGCCGCCGGCGGACCTGCAGCAGACCGACAGCTACTTCATCGTGGCGCACATCCACTACGTCCTCTTTGGCGGATCCATCTTCGCGCTGACGTCCGGGGCCTACTACTGGTGGCCCAAGATGTTCGGCCGGATGCTGAGCGAGAAGATCGGCATGGTCCACTTCTGGCTCATGTTCATCGCCTTCAACCTGACGTTCTTCCCCATGCACTTCGTGGGGCTGCACGGGATGCCGCGCCGGGTGTACACCTATCCCGCCGGCCTCGGCTTCGAGACGATGAACATGCTGGAGACGGCGGGCGCGTTCCTGCTGGCGCTCTCGCAGGCGATCTTCATCTACAACATCATCAAGACGTGGCGCGGGCCCCGCAATGCCCCGGCCGATCCCTGGAATGGTGCCACGCTGGAGTGGGCCACCACGTCGCCGCCGCAGGAGTTCAACTTCGCGGTGGAGCCGGAAGTGCACAGCCGGGATCCGCTCTGGGAGCAGAAGCGCCAGCAAGGACCGCTTCCCGAGGTGCAGCGGGTGAGCGGGCAGGGAATCCACATGCCGAACCCGTCGTTCTGGCCTCTCCTGACTGCGACGGGTGTCGCCGGCATCTTCATTTCCATGATGATGATCCCGCACCTGGGCTGGTGGTTCGTGGTGGCCGCGGTGCTGTGGTTCCTGTTCAGCGTGTTCAACTGGGTGTTCGAGCCGATTTGAGAGGGTCATGGGTCCTGGGTCGCGGGGGTGAACCGCGCGGATCGAGGCCCATGACGCACGACTCGCGACTCACGACTGGAGTATTACGTGTCCGACCATAGCCACACTCTTGAGCCCCAAACCGCCACCGGCATCGACAGCCGCAAGGTGGCGATCTGGACCTTCATCGGCTCCGAGTGCATGTTCTTCGCCTCGCTGATCGGGACCTACCTCGTCTACCACGGCAAGAGCCTCAGCGGCCCGACCGCGGGCGAGATCCTGGAAATCCCGCTGGTGACGGTCGGCACCGCGGTGCTGCTGGCCAGCTCGTTCTTCGTGGTGCTGGCGCTGAACGGCGCCCAGCGCGGGGACCGGCGGGCGCTCATCACCTGGCTCGGCGCCACCGTCTTCTGCGGGCTCGGGTTCGTCGGCATGCAGATCTACGAGTTCTCGCATTTCGTGCACGAAGGCCTCACGATCAAGACCAACCTGTTCGGCGCCACGTTCTATACCCTCACCGGCTTTCACGGCACCCACGTGTCGGTCGGCGTCCTCTGGCTGGCGACGCTGTTCATCCTGGCGCTCCGCGGCAAGATCACGCCGGCCAAGGCGATCAACCTCGAGATTGCCGCCCTGTACTGGCATTTCGTGGACGTCGTGTGGGTGGTGATTTTCCCGGTGGTGTACCTGATGAAGGACTGGAAGCCTTGAGGAGAACCGCATGGAAGCCGCTGTGACGGAGCTCGAGACACACACCCATCCGGGTCCGGCCGTCTATATCAAGATCGCGTTCGTCCTGTTCCTCGTGACGGCGCTGGAAGTGGCGGCGTACGAGCTGTCCCACCGGGGCGGCACCTCCGAGGCGGTGATCGGGCCGATCCTCATCCCCGTGCTGCTGGTGCTGAGCGCCGTCAAGTTCGCGCTGGTGGCGATGTATTACATGCACCTGAAGCAGGACAGCAAGCTGTTCACGGGACTGTTCGTCTTCCCACTGATCATCGCCGGGGTCATCGCGATCGCGCTGATGATGCTCATTTCCTACCACATGCACTACAACGCGGGCCTCGTATGACGCTGGTGCCGGGCCTGCTGCTGCACGCGCGAGCACCGGCCACGGTGCCGTGGACGCCGGACTTCTCGCTGCACTGGAGCACGATTCTGGGCACCGCGGTTTTCGGTGCCCTTTACTTTTGGGGCATCACCGCGGCACGCCGGCGCTGGAACCTGGGGCCGCCGGCCCGTCCGCTGCAGATCACGGCGTTCGTGGTCGGCGTGCTGCTGCTGCTGGTTTCGCTCAATGGTCCCATCCATGACCTGAGCGACGACTACCTCTTCACCGCCCACATGCTGCAGCACCTGCTGCTGACGCTGGTGTTTCCGCCGCTCATCATCTTCGCCATGCCGGGCTGGCTGCTCCAGCCGCTGGTGCGGCCGGCCTGGGTCCGGCGCGTCGGCCGGGTGCTGGCGCATCCGGTCGTCGCCGGCGTGATCTTCACCGTGGTGCTCTCCGCTTGGCACCTCGTGCCGTTCTATGACCTGATGATGCAGGACCACGATATCCATATCGTGGCGCACCTCCTGTTCATCGTCGCGTCGTTCATCATGTGGTGGCCGGTGATGAGTCCCATCACGGAAGTCCCGGCCCTGCCGCTCGGCTTCCGCATGGTGTACCTCTTCCTGGTCAGCATCCCGATGCAGTTTCCCGCCGCCATGATCACCATGGCGGAGACGCCGCTGTATCGCTGGTACGTGCAGGCGCCCCGCACCTTCGGCCTGTCGCCGCTGGAGGACCAGCGGATCGGTGGGCTCCTCATGTGGATTCCAGGGAACCTGTGGATGTTCGGCGCTATCGCCGTCATCTTCTTTTTCTGGAACCGGGAACAGCAGCAGGAGGATGCGCGGGATCTGCGCATCAGGGAAGCGGTGTGACGTGAATACGCTTCGGGATCCCTGCGTCTGAAGTCAACCACGGAGGCACAGAGACACGGAGGGAACGCTCTCTTGTTGTCTCCGTGCCTCCGTGCCTCCGTGGTTCCACCTTGCGCAATGTGAATCGGATGTCCGGAAAGGCGGCTGGATGACCAACATGCGGTCCAGGATCGCTCTGGCCATGCTCTTGTTGCTGGCCCCAGCGTCCACCACCTATGCGCAAGGCAAGGCGCCGCCCGATTTCGACGCCCTCGCCCGCGAGGCCACCACCCGGCTCGCCGAATACCTCCGCATCCGCACCGTCAACCCGCCGGGCAACGAGACCGAAGGCGCCCGCTATCTCCAGCAGGTGCTGGCGAAGGAGGGGATCGAGAGCCGGATCCTCGAATCCTCGCCCGGGCGCGGCAACCTCTACGCCCGCTTGCGCGGCACCGGCCGACAGCGTCCCATCATTCTGCTCCATCACATCGACGTGGTGCCGGTGGACTCCTCGGAGTGGAGCGTGCCCGCCTTCAGCGGCGAGATTCGCGACGGCTATCTCTACGGGCGGGGCGCCCTCGACACCAAGGGCGAGGGCATCATCGAGCTGATGACGCTGATCGCCCTGAAGCGCCGGGGCGTGCCGCTCTCGCGGGACATCATCTACATCGCCAACGCGGATGAGGAGACCGGCTCCACGGGCGCCAACTGGTTCACCACCGAGCAGGCGGACCTGATCCGTGACGCGGAATTCCTGATCAACGAGGGCGGCGACAACCGGGTCGACTCCGCCGGACAGGCCGTGTACTACGGCCTGGATGTCACCGAGAAGGTCCCGTTCTGGATTCATCTCTCGGCCCGCGGAACCGCAGGGCATGGGTCCATGCCGAGGGCGGATAACCCTGCGGCGCGGATGGCGCGCGCGCTGGGCCGCCTGGCGGCGTGGGTGACACCCATCACGCTGACACCACCGGCCGAAACGTTCCTCAAGGCGATGGCGGCACTGGAGACGAACCCGGAACACCGCGCCTGGCTGGCGAACCCCTCGGCCGCGATCGCCGACCCGGCCGGACGCGCCTGGCTGCTCTCGGACCTGTACCGCAACGCCATCCTTCGGAACACGGTGTCGGTCACGGTCATGCAGGGCTCCAACAAGACCAACATCATTCCGTCCGAAGCGCGGGCGGAAGTGGACATCCGGCTGCTGCCCGGCACTGATCCGGACGCCTTCCTGGCGGAGGTACGGCGCGTGGTTGCCGATTCACTGGTGGTGGTGACGCCCGTCTCCGCACCGCGCGAGGCCTCGAGCGCTCCGCTGACGGGCGCGGTGGTGGACGCGCTCCGGGAGACCGTGGACAAGATGGACCCGGGCGCGGTCATCGCGACGCCGATGCTCACCGGCTTCACCGACAGCTATTATTATCGCCGGCTGGGGATCGGGGCATACGGCATCGATCCATTCCGGCTGAGCGAGCCCGAAGCGGAAACGGTGCACGGCAACGATGAGCGGGTAAGTCTCGAGAACATCAGGTTCGGGACGGAGTTCTTTTACCGGTTGGTGGAACAAATAGCGAGATAGGGGCCAGGGATCAGGTCCCAGTGCCTCGTGCTCGCATCGTTGCCTCGGCCCGCTTGCCCCAATCCCTGACCCCTGACCCCTGACACCTAACCCCTGACCCCATGCCCCACGATCATACGCCCAATAACGACCACCGTCTGCTCGCCATCGGCGGGATCCTCGCCGGCCTCGGTGTAGCGGCCGGGGCCTTCGCGACCCACGGCCTCAAGCACGGGCTCGCGCCCGACATGCTGGAAGCCTTCCAGGTCGGCGCGCATTACCAGTTGCTGCATGCCATTGCCATCGTCGCGGTGGCGGGCGCGATGTCGCACTTCCACCGGACCCGGCTCCGTGCCGCCTGCTGGCTGTTCATTTCGGGGATCGTGCTGTTTTCGGGGAGCCTCTACGTGCTTGCACTCACCGGTAACGCCGCCTTCGGGATGGTGACGCCGCTGGGCGGGATCGCCTTCCTGGCCGGGTGGGTGATGGTGGTGCTGGGGGCGAGCAAGAGACCGTGAGACCTCTACCCGCCAGCGTCGGGACCTGGCCGGCCAGATCCCTCGCTGCGCCCGGGATGACACACCCTGGTTCACACCTCCTGACCGTCCAACCATCTTGCAGTCTAACCGCCTTGCACAGCCATCCCCATCGCGTGATATCCGTTGTCCACGTACACCACCGTCCCGGTGATGGCCGCGGCGAGCGGGCTCGCCAGGAATGCCGCCGTATGGCCCACGTCGGCCGCTTCGAAGCGGCGGGTAAGGGGCGAGTTGGCTTCCGAATACTTGATCATGGTGTCGATGAATCCGATGGCGCTCGCCGCGCGCGACGCCCACGGCCCCGCACTGATCGCATTGACGCGCACGCCCCAGCGCCGGCCCGCCTCGAAGGCCAGGGTCCGCGTGTCGGACTCGAGCGCCGCCTTGGCGGTGGACATCCCGCCGCCATACCCGGGAATCACCCGCTCGCTCGCCATATACGTGAGCGACAGGAACGATCCTCCCGCACGCATCATGGGTGAAAGCGCCCGGACCAGGGCGACGTTGCTGTACGCGCTCACGCTCACCGCTTCGAGGTAGCCCCGGCGGCTGGTATCCACCAGCTGCTTCTTGACCTCGGGTCCGTTGGCCAGGCTGTGGATCACGATATCGAGCGCCTGGTCGCCGAAGTCCGCGCGCAGTCGTTCGACCAGTCCGGCAATGGTGAAGTCGCCCCGCTCCACATAGCGCTTGTTCTCGCGGACCGGCGCGGGAACATCTTCCATGGTGTCGAACGCCGCGTCCAGCGGGTAGATCCGCTCGAACTCCATCCTGCGCCCGCCGCTGAGCGTCATGGACTCATCCATCTTGCCGCGCTCCAGCAGCTTCTCGAAGATGCCCATCGCCGGCGGCCAGGTGCCGACGCAGACGGAGGCGCCCGCCTCGGCCAGCGACCTGGCGATGGCGAAGCCGAACCCGCCGTCATCGGCAACGCCGGCGACGAACGCTCGCTTGCGGGAGAGATTGATGGAAAGCATGAGGTTGAGGGGCTAGGGATTAGGGATCAGGGATCAGGGACCCAAAGCTGAAAGCTAAGGGACCGGCGCCGATTCCCTAGCCCCCGGCCCCTGGCCCCTCGACCCCAGCCCCCGCCCCTTCATCCCTCCATCGCTCCGCGCAGCACTTCCAGCGGGGTCTGGCGGGAGACATTGAGTGCCGTCCAGAGGCCGACCAGCATCGTGAGGAGCGCCGTGGAAAGCACCAGGATCGCGGCCGCACCGCCCGGCAGGACGAAGGGCACCTGGAACAGCCAGCGCGCCAGCGCCCAGGTGGCCACACTGGCCAGCAGCAGGGCCGCGAGTCCAGCCACGAAGCCCATCGCCGCGTATTCTGCCAGCGCCACCGTCACCAGTTGGCGTCGGCTCGCGCCGAGGGTGCGGAGCAGCGCACCCTCCCGCACCCGCTGGAAGCGGCTGGTGGCAATGGCGCCCACCAGCACCACCAGCCCGGTCAGGAGGCTGAACAGCGCCATGAAGCGGATGGCAAGCGTCACCTTGTCCAGCAGCTTCGAGATGGCGTCCTGCAGCAGGGTGAGATCCAGCGAGGTGACGTTGGGGTAGCGCCCGGCGATCCGCCGGGACAGCCCCCCGCGCAGCGCGGGAGTCTCGATCCGGGCGAGCGTCACCCAGGTGTGCGGGGCTTCTTCCAGCACGCCGGGCTCAAACACGACGAAGAAGTTGGGCTCGAAGCGGGCCCAGTCCACTTCGCGGATATTCGCGACCCGGGTCGGGATCATGGTGCCCTGCACATTCCAGACGATGACATCACCCACGGCGACGCCGAGTTCTTCCGACAGGTCTCGCTCCACCGAAATGCGCGCGGTGTCCGGGCGCGGGCCGGCCCACCACCGGCCGGCGAGCAATCGCTCCGAGGAAACCAGCGAATCCCGCCAGGTGGAGCGATACTCGCGCCGCAGTGCCCAGCGTCCTCCCCGGGTGGTGTCCGCCTGCAGTGTCCGCACCGCGACGCCGCCGACCGACGCCATCCGCATCGGCACGATGGCGACCGGGGGCGAGGCAGTGATTCCGTCGCCCTGGAGGACGGAATCCACCCCCGCGAGCTGCGATGGCTGGATGTCGAAGAACACCATGTTGGCGTTCGTCGAGGATGGGGATGAGACGTCCAGCGTGCGGAGCAGGGTGTGCTGCACCAGCAGCACCGTGGCCAGCAGGAACGCGCCGAATCCGATGGCCAGCACGACCGTGGTGGTCTGGTTGGACGGGCGACGGAGGTTGAGCACGCCCTGCCGCCAGGCATAGGGCAGCCCCGCCGCGACGTGGCGAGCGAACCACATGAGCAGCGCGGCCGCCAGCCCGAGCAGGGCCAGCACGGCGAATACCGATGTGGCGAAGATCGCTCCGGTGATGAGATGGCCCGATTGCCAGATGGACAGCAGCAGGACGGTCAGGCCCAGCGCCATGAAGGTCGCGATCCGCCACCAGTCGCGCCCCGTGTGTTCGGGAGTCACGTCGCGCCGGAGTGCGGCGAGCGGCGGCACCCGCCGGACTTCCAGCAGCGGCAGCAGGGCGAACACGACCGCCACCCAGAGGCCCATCAGTGTGCCCACCAGCGCGGCACTCCAGGAGGGATGGAAGACCACATCCACCGGAACCAGGTCACCCAGCAACCTGGGCAATGCCTGCTGCACCAGCAGCCCGGTACCCGCACCCACCACGCTGCCTGCCAGCGCCAGGAGTGCCGCCTGCACCAGGTACACGCTCACCATCTGCCGTGACGTGGCTCCGACGCAACGGAGCATCGCCACCGTCGCCAGTTTGCCGCGGATGTGGACGTGCACCGCGCTCGCCACGCCCAGCCCGCCGAGCAGCAGCGCGACCAGCGCGACCAGCCCGAGGAAATTGGCCAGTCGGGTCAGCGCGTTGTCGAGCCGGGCCCGGTCATCGGCCACGGTATGGACCCGCACCCGTTCGGGCCGGAGTCTCGGCCGCCACTGCTCGGCAACCTTCTGCGGATCCACGCCGGGCGGCAGCTTGACGAAGACGGCAAAGTCCACGCGCGCGCCGAAGCCCAGCAGCTTCGTCGCGCCGAGCTCCGCGCCGTTCATGAAGGCGCGGGGGCCGAACGCGCTGCGGATGCCGACGTCGCCGGGCACGGCGGCGATGGTGCCGATCACGCGAAACGGGGCCTCGCCCACGGTGATGCTGTCGCCGATGGTGATGCCGAGCGAGGAGAGCAGTGACGGGTCCACGATGACGTTCCGGCCATCCTGCAGGTGTTGCCATGCACCGGCCGGAACCGTTTCGATCCTGCCATAGAAGGGCCAGCCGCCGGTGACCGCGTTCATCTGGGTGAGGCGCGCGGTCTCGCTCCGACCCGCGTAGGTCATGGCGCTGAAGGTGGTGACCTCGGCCCGGGTGCCGCCGATGGAATCGAGCGCCGCGCGTGCCAGGTCGGGCAGGTCAGCCCGGCTCTCGAAGGAGAGGTCGGCGCCGAGGAGTTCCTGTGCCTGGGCGGCGATGGAATCGCGGAGGTTCTCGGTGAAGCCGTTGATGGCGACCAGCGCCGCGACGCCAGCGGTGACGCCGGCCGCGAGCAGGGCCAGCCGGCGGAACCCCGCCCGCGCCTCCCGGCGCGCCATCCGCAGCACGAAGGACGCCATCATGCGGCGCTGTCACTCACGATCTCGCCATCGGCCAGATGGACGGTGCGGCGCGCCTGTCCGGCCAGCAGCTGGTCGTGAGTGACCAGGACCAGCGTCGTGCCGTTCGCCTGGTTGAGCTGGTGCATCAGGGAGACGATGGTCGCACCGGTGGCCGCGTCGAGGTTGCCGGTCGGCTCATCGGCAAAGAGGATGCGCGGCGTATTGACGAAGGCACGAGCCAGGGCGACGCGCTGCTGCTCACCGCCGGACAGCTGTGCCGGGTAGTGATGCTCCCGGCCGGCGAGGCCGACGTCGGCCAGCAGGCGACGCGCCCGAGACAGATCGGGCCGGCCCAGCAGCTCCAGCGGAACCAGGACATTCTCCAGTGCGGTGAGGGTAGGCACCAGCTGGAATGACTGGAACACGAAGCCGACGCGCTCGCCCCGGAGCCGGGCCCGGCCGTCCTCGGTCAGCGTGTCGAGTCGCACGCCGTCGAGCGTCACCGTACCGGCCGTGGGCTGATCCAGTCCGGCCAGGAGACCCAGCAGCGTGGTCTTGCCGCTTCCGCTGGGCCCCACGATGGCCACGAAGGCACCCGGCTCAACCGAGAGCGTGATATTCTTGAGGACGGTGAGCATGCTCCCGCCCGACTGATAGCTTCTGCTGAGGCCCTCACACTGGATCATCATCAACCCTGGGGTTCTGGAATCCTGCAAAGATACCTGGCATCAGTGCTCCTGCTCCTGCTCGCCGCGTGCGGCAAGTCCGAGCGCGCGGCAGCTCCGCGCGCGGACACCACGCTGGCCCCGGCTGACAGCAACGACACGCGGCCTGCCATCGTATTCCTTGGCACCAGCCTCACGGCAGGGCTGGGCGTCGATCCGTCCCAGGCCTACCCCGCGCTGATCCAGCAGAAAATTGACGCAGCGGGCCTTTCCTATCGCGTGGTGAACGCCGGGGTGAGTGGCGAGACATCGTCGGATGCGCGGACGCGGATTGCGTGGCTGCTGCGGATGAATCCGGCAGTGCTGGTGGTGGAGACAGGAGCCAATGACGGACTCCGGGGGCTGAGCGTGGCGGCGCTTCGCGCCAACCTGGACACCATCCTTGCCACCGCCGAACGGCACGAGCCACGGCCCCGGCTGGTGGTGATCGGCATGGAAGCGCCGCCCAACCTGGGCCGCCGCTATGCTGACGCCTTCCGGGAAGTTTTTCCGGAGGAGGCGAAGCGGCACGGGGCACGGCTGGTGCCGTTCCTGCTCAAGGATGTGGGCGGCGTGGATTCGCTCAATCAGGCCGACGGGATCCATCCGACACCAGCTGGGCACCGGATTCTGGCGGAGACGGTGTGGGAGGTACTGCGCGGTGAGATTGATGGCGGGGGGGCAACGCCACCGCGCCGAACCGCGCATCCGGATGCTTCGCATATCGCAGGTCCACGATGTTCACCACATAGCCCGCGCTGCTGCTGTCCACACTGAAGACCGGAAAGCGCGCCCAACCGAGGAACTGCTGCGCGCGGATGGTGGCCATCGCCTGCGCCACGGCGGGATGCGCGGGACGCGCTGCCGGAAAACTCTCCACCGACGATGGCACCACGTGGGGCTGATCGAGCCAGTCAAACCGCGCCGTCCGATAGACATCACCCTGCCGGATCACGATGTCCCGCCGGAACGGATCGAGGAAGACCGGGCCGGCCATGGCGGCCTGTACCGCGCCCGGCGTGAGCGCCTGCAGCTCCTTGACCGCATCCCGCTCCGCTGCCGCACTGCTCGCCAGCATGGCGACGACATAGGCCAGACTCACCCCCAGCGCCAGCCGGGCCGGCTGCTCCGGGACGACAGTGCGCTGGCGCGCGAGCCGTCGGGAGCGGCTGGCCCACACGCCGAGGCCCAGGATGATGATCAGCCACGGATCCACGATGAAGAGCGCGTCCCCATGGGTCCAGTGCCGGTTCCACGGCAGCAACCAGCGCACCCCGTAGGTGTTGAGCATGTCGAGCAGCGGGTGGCTGAGCATGCCGGCGTAGGCCAGCAGCAGGATCTGGCCCGGGCGCAGTCGGGATGGCAGGACCGCGGAACTCATCTTGCGCAGGGTGGTGTCGAGCAGCACGACGAAAAGCGTCAGGAGCAGCGGCAGGACCACCAGTGCCACGAGGCCGTGGGTCCATCCACGGCGCCAGTGGAGCGCCGCCTCCGGCCCATTGACGTAGGCGAGCACGTCCAGGTCGGGCAGGTTGGCGGCGACGAGCAGGGTGACATATCCCATCGCCGTCCGGCGCGCGAGGCCGCTTTCGGCCAGCGCCGCACCGGCCAGCGTGTGGCAGAGATTGTCCATCCGGTCAGGCAGCCGGGAGGCGGATCATTCGAGCCCGGCGTCCAGTTCCATCGGAACGTTGTTCTTGAGCGCCTGCGAGACGGGGCATCCGTTCTTGGCGTCCTCGGCCGCCCGCTTGAACGCGGCCGCATCCACGCCCGGGACCACGCCGCGCACCGTCAGCTTGATGCCGGTGATGCGGAAGCCGGCGTCCACCTTGCCGATCGTGCATTCCGCCACGGTGGTGATCCTGGTGGCCGGGGTGCCGGCCGCCTCGAGTCCGAGCGACAGCGCCATGCTCAGGCAGGACGCGTGCGCGGCCGCGATGAGTTCTTCCGGGTTGGTGCCCTTGGCGTTCTCAAACCGGGTCGCAAAAGTGTAGGGACCGCTGAAGGCACCGGATGCGGCCTGGAACCGGCCCTTGCCGGACTTGAGTCCACCCTCCCAGACCGCTTCGGCCTTGCTCGTTGGCATGACTGCTCCTGGCTCAGATATGAATGATCATGATGACTCCGGCCGTGCACGGTGGTGCAGGTCGCGCACCCGATTCATGCCGGATGATGCGTCGTGTCGCGCCGCGCAGCAGCCATCGCAAGTTAGCGCAACCGGGGGGCGCGGGCATCCCTCGCCAGCGGGCCGGGACCGGGATACCTTGCCCAGTGACACCATGACTCGACTTCCCGTCGCCACCACGCTGATCCTCGTCGTCCTCGCAGCCGCGAACTGTCGGGATGGACGCTCCAGGCTCTCTGGCGGCGTCGTGGTGCGCGACAGCGGCGGTGTCCATATCGTGCTCAATACGGCGCCCGGCTGGCACCGTGATTCGGCGTGGATGGTGGTGGACACGCCGTTCTTCGATGCCGGCGGCCAGCCCGGCACCGACTTCGCGAACATCGTGAGCGTGGTGCACACGCCGGCGGGTGCACTGGCCGTGGCGGATGGTGGTGACCAGCGCATCCGGGTCTTCAATGGCACCGGCGAGGTCATACGCATCCTCGGTGCTCCCGGCCCCGGCCCCGGCGAATTCCGCTCGCTCTCGTGGATGGTGTCCGCCGGCGATTCGCTGCTGGCGTATGACCTTGCCGAACGCCGCCTCACGCTCTTCGGCGCCAACGGACGGGTGCGGACGGCGGAGCTGGATCCGGGCAATGCGCTCTTCACCACTCCGGTGGGTCGCTTTCGTGACGGTACGCTGCTGATCGAATCCGGCGGGCCGGTCTTCCCGTTTCCCGGCCGCCCGGGGCAGGTCCGGAGGGATTCCGCGCTGCTGATGCGCTTCGATGCCGGCGGCCACATGCTGGACACCCTGACCACGGTGCCGTGGAGCGAGAGCTTCGGCGTCGCCCTCGGCAGCGGGGACCGGCGCTTCATGGCACCCATGCCCCGGCCCTTCGCCCGGCGCACCAGTGCGGTGCCGCTGGCGAACGGGTTCGTGGTTGGCGAAGGCGGCGAGTATGTGATCAACGTGTATGACGAAAGCGGCCAGTTAAGCCGTTCCATGCGGCGCAACCTGCGGGGCGCCCCGGTCACGCCCGAAGCCATCCAGGCTTTCACGGAGGCGCGCCGCGCGATGCCGGCCAGCCGAGGGCTTCAGGGATCACTCGATTCGGCGCTGGTGACGGCGCTCGACAGTGCGCCCTTTCCGCCGACGATGCCGGTGTTCGAGCAGGTACTGGTGGATGATCCCGGCAACATCTGGGTGGAGAGCTACAGCATCCGCGGGGACCAGCCCCGCATCTGGAGCGTGTTCGACGACGCGGGGCGCTGGCTGGGCGACGTGGCCACTCCGCCACGCTTCGACGTCAAGTACATCACGCGGGATGCGATCTACGGTGTCTGGCACGATGGACATGATGTGCCGCGGGTACGCGGCTACCAGCTGGTCAAGCCGGGCTAGCGGATCCCGGTATCACAGACGAGGGTAACGCGATTGTCGCCGCCGGCGGTGGCGGTGAACGGCTCCGGTTCGGGCAGCGCCATGCTTCCGGGGCACACCGTCACCCGCGCCACATAACTTCCGGGTTCGAGAACGACCGTCGCCAGTCCGGTTGACCCGGTGTACTTCAGCTCGATCCGCGCATCATCCCTGAGGATGCGCACCTCCGCATCACCCACTGGTGCCGTGTTGTCCTCGCCGGGCTGCTCTACCGGCGTGATGGGCCCCCGCCGCACCGAGATGGTGACGGTCACGCCGTTGTCCGGATCGGAGCTGCAGCCGGCCGCGATCATCGCCAGGCACATCAGCGCGAACAAGTTTCTGCTCATGAGGCTGTCTCCAGGATATTGGCCACCTTTTCGTCCTGGAGAAAGATGTCACGTGAACCCGGTGTGGGCAGGCGCCCGCGCTGTCAGGAGCGCGAGCGCCTGTCCAGGAATCACCGGCGCCGGATGAGCAGCAGCCCGAGGCCGATCGGGATGAGTGCCAGCGCCAGTTCGCCGGCATGACCATCACGGGATTGGCTGTCGTCCACCACCGCCAGCTCCCTGAGGGCGCGATCGACGTCAGCCTGGGTCACCTTCCGGCCCATGGTGAAACCGTCCCGGGTCTGCGTCGGTACGTTGACTCCCCGGACCTTGCCGGCGGCGATACTCACCAGCGCCGTCGGTCCCTCGTCACCGCCGATGTTGATCGCGAGAACCCACGTTCCCTCCGCAGACCAATTCTGGCGCAGCGCGGACACACCCGCCATGTCGGTTCGCTCGAAGGCGAGCTTCACCACCTGTCGCTTGCCGTTCACGAGCCCGGTCGCGGTTCCGGACAGGGGGTATTGGACGATGTCTCCGTGGTGGTAGCTGTGGATCAGGAGATAGGCCCCGCGGGTGGTGCTGTTGAGCGGGTTGGCGGGCAGTTCGATGGAGATCCACGACGGTCCCGCGTGGGCCGGGGTAGTGGCGGTTGCCAGCGCAAGTGCGGCAAGCGCGATGGAAGTCAGGAACGAGCGGATCATGGTTTCCTCCCGGGAAGGAGCGGCGATGGTACGGACTACCCATTCGATGCCGGCTCTTCAGGGAGCGTTTGAATTGCCCTGCGGACCCAGACGCCGGATGTTGACGCCGCCCTTGAGGGAGCGGATGGTGATGTGGGCCGCTCCGGCGCCGAGCGTGTAGCGGACCGGCTGGCCGGAGGTGGCGGTCCGGCGAGCATCGGGGAAGCCGCTCATGACCTTGCCGCTGAAGGCGGTGACGTCGAGCGTCGCGCTCTGCGTGGTGGGCAAGGCGATGGTGATGAAGGCCTCGTGCGTCTGGAGGTTCAGCGCGCCATCAGGACTGACCGCGCCCTCGAACGTCACCCGCCCGGTTACGCTCTCGATCCATCCGGCGATGACCTCGCGGGCCGCCACCACGGTGATTGCACCGCTGACGCTGGAGACCGTGAGATCGCCTCCGGCACTGCGAACGGTGATGGGGCCGTCGGCGCTCTTGATCCGCATGATCGGTGCGTCGGCGCTGATGGTTATGGCACCATCCATGGACTCCGCCATGATCACGCGAGGTGCACCGGTCACCCGGATGGTGCCGCTGACGCTGGCGAGGTCCAGGTCGCCCCCGGCATTGTCAACGCTGATGCCCGCAGTCGCGCTCTTGACCCAGACCCGGGCCCGCCGTGGTACCCGTACCTCCAGGGTTGATCCGGGGAGGTCCAGGTTCTGGTCCGACGTTTCGACTCCCAGCTTGAGCCCGGTCCGGCTGCCGCCGAAGAAGAATCGGCCACCCCTCCTCGGCACGGTCGCAGTGACTCGGACGCTGTCGCGGTCCCACCCCACGATGTGCGTCGTGCCGGCCAGGTTGAACACGCGGATCGAGACACCCGAATCAGCCGGGAGGGTGCGGGTCACCGTCTCCTGTGCCGCGAGCGACGGCGCGCCCAGCAGCACCAGCAGTGCGAGTCCCGGCGTCACCCGCATGTCACAGCTCCCGCGCGATCCGGGTCGCCTGCTCCAGCAGTGCCACCCGCTGCGCCTGGCTGGTGCGGAAGAGCGCCCGCAGGTCGGGGTTCGCCGGATCGCGTGCCAGCGCCGCACGCGACTCGGCGATGGCGCGGTCAATCACGGCGAGGTTGCGCTCGATGGTGGCCACTGTGGCGGGCGCGAGACCTGCCCGCTCCTGATCAAGGAGCGCTGCCAGTGCTGCTGCCCGCGGCGCGTACTGCGCCTCGATCGCCAGGGCCACGGCCCCGCTCTCGATCGGTGGCGCCGGTGTCGATGTCCGCCGCATGAGGATCGCCGTCGTGACGGACGATCCCGCCATGAGCAGCAGCACCGCGGCCGCGGCGAGCAGGCGCCGCCGCCATGGATGATGGGCAATCCGCTGCGCGACGCCGGGCCACAAGTCGAGCGGAGGTGTGATGGTGGCGGGCAGCCGGGCGAGCGGGCCCGCCAGTGCTCCCGCCGCGTCGAGGTCTTCCCGGCATGAGTCGCAGCCGGCCGCGTGCCGGGCCACGGCTTCCATCGCATCGCCGGCAAGGCGCCCCGCGACGTAGCCGTCGAGCTGGTCGTGAAAGGATTCGCAGGTCATGAGTCCAGCATCTTCCTCAGGAGTCGCCGGGCGCGGAAGAGCTGGGCCTTGGAGGTGCCCGGTGCGATCCCGGCACTGTCGGCGATTTCCTCATGGGTATAGCCCTCCACATCATGGAGGACAAACACGGCCCGGGCGCCGGCCGGCAGCCGGGCAATGGCCTGCTCGAGATCCAGGTCGCCACCGGCCGGCGCGTTGCCCGCGCGCTCGAACCGCTCCGGCTCGCCGGTGCTCAGCAGGCGGCGGGCCCGGCGGAAGGCGGAGCGCCGGTCGGCCAGCACCACGTTGACGGCAATCCGGTGAAGCCAGGTACCGAACGTGCTCTCGCCGCGATAGGTCCTGAGCCGCTCCCACGCCCGCACGAAGACGTCCTGGGTGAGTTCGCCGGCCCGGGCGCTGTCACCCTCCAGTCGGAGGCAGAGCGCATAGATGCGCCCGACATGCGAGCGATACAATGCGGCAAACGCCTCCTGGTCGCCGGCCTGCGCGCGGCGTACGGAGAGGTCCGCCGTGGCGGGTGGCGTCAGGCCCGGCACGGCAAGCCGCAGTGGAGCGGGCAGCGCATAAGTGGGCACAATGGTTGGATGCCGGAGGGTCTCCGGAGGTTTGAACCCGTCGTTCGCCCGCTGGCGGTGGCGCCGGAATCCGCGTACACTCCTGCCTCATGGCGTTCTTCGATACCGACAAACAGCGGGCCGCCGGCCTGGTCGCCATCCTTGGCATCGGGCTGGCCATTGCCCTGTGGCCGTTTGCCGTCGGGCTGGTGGGCGCCCCGGTGCTCTATGTCATCTTTGCGCCGGCGTATCGCTTCCTGAACCGGCACCTGCCGTCGGCCGTTGCCACGTGGCTCCTGATCATCATCGCCATCCTGCTCATCGCGGGACCCGTGGCGTCCATCGTCTCGCTGGTGGCCACGCAGGGGCCGGACATGCTGCGTGGCGTGGTGAACAGCCCGCTGCTGGACCGGCTGACCAGCATCCGCATCGGTTCCTACGATGTGGGCGAACAGCTCAGCCAGCAATTTCGCAATATCGGCTCCCAGCTGCTGAGCCGCGCCGGACCCGCGGCGCTCGCCATCCTGGGCTCGGCGACCCGGCTCACGCTCCAGCTCACGATCGCCTTCTTCGGATTCTACTACCTGCTGCGGGCGCCGAAGAGTGCCTGGATGCGGCTGCGGCCGTTCATTCCGTTCAGCGCGGAGAACGCCGATTCGCTGCGCAAGCGCTTCAAGGACGTCACCATCTCCACGCTGATCGGGACGTTCCTCACGGCGGCGGTGCAGGGTGCCCTGCTCGGCGTCGCGTTCGCGATGGCGGGGCTCGCCAACCCGCTCTTCTGGGGCGTCACCACGACGCTCTTCGCCATTCTCCCGGTCGTGGGCAGCGGACTCGTCTGGGTGCCCGCCGTGGTGGTGCTCTGGCTGCAGGGCCACTTCGGCTGGGCCATCTTCATGCTGCTCTGGGGGCTGCTGGTGGTCGGCGGCGTGGACAACCTGATCCGGCCCTGGGTCTATCGCCGCTACGCGCGCATCCACCCGTTCATCACCGTCATCGGCGCCTTTGCCGGCATCGCGTATTTCGGACTGCTGGGCCTGCTGATCGGCCCGCTGGCCATTTCGTATTTCTTTGAGCTGATCCGGATGTACCAGGAAGAATACCTGGCACACATTGCGCCGGCACCGCCGGAACCGGGAGAGCCGCCGCGCCGCCGTCGCTTCTCGATTCCCGGGTTCCGGCGCGCCGAAGATCCACTGCCGCCTCCGGCCGCGCTACCGCCTTCATCGCCGTCCGGCACCGACCTGCCCGCCTGATCGCGCGGCCCTAGGAGGCCGCGCGCCCGGTCCGTGACTTCCAGAAGAGATAGATCGGTACGCCCAGCGCCAGAATCAGTGCGCCCCGACCCGCGTTGGCCGGGTTGGAGGCGATCGAGCCGACGACCACGTAACCTGCCGCCCCGATGAAGAGGAGCGGCAGCACCGGGAAGCCGGGCATCCGGTAGCCCGCCTGGCCGGATGGCTCACCCCGGCGTTCGCGTGCGCGATAGACGAACAGCGCGGCGGCGGCAAGCCCGAAGAAGATCCAGTCGGCGAAGACGACGTAGTCCAGCAGCTGGCCGTAGCGATTGGTCTGCAGGAGCAGCAGGGCCCAGAGGGCCTGCACCACGATGGCGGCGGACGGCGTGCGGAAGCGCGGATGGAGGCGGGAAAATCGCGCGAAGAAGAGCCCGTCGGCTGCAACGGCCTGATAGACCCGCGGGCTCACCAGGATGACGAGGTTGAGGAAGCCGAAGGTGGAAACCACGATGCCGAGCGCCACGATGGTGCGTCCCACCGGCCCCACCAGCGCCAGCATGGCATCGGAGGCGGGTGCCTCGGTCGCGGCGAGGCCGACCGCCCCCAGGCCGTGCAGGTAGGTGGCGTTGGCCAGGATGTAGACCAGCACCACCCCCGCCACCCCGATGATCAATGCACGAGGCAGGTTCCGCTCCGGTGCGATCATCTCTTCCGCGACGAAATTGGTCTGCTGCCACCCGCCGTATGAGAAGAGCACCGGCACCAGGGCCGCGCCGATGGCGAGGGTCAGCGACGACGGGGCGGCAGGCTCGGCGAGGCCGGCAGCTGGCGCGGGCAGGAGGCCGAGGATGGATGCGGCGCCGGCAGCGATGATGAGGGCGAGTGCCAGGAGCTTGAGGATGGTGAAGATGTTCTGGGTGGTGGCGCCCCAGTGCACGCCCACGTAGTTGATGACCGACAGCAGGACGATGGCGCCGCCCGCGACCGGGAGCCGCCAGCTTTGCTGGATGTGCGCGAGCGAGAGGGCGTAGTCCGCGAACGTCACCGCGACCGCGGCGATGGCGCCGGTGCCGATGATGAGGAGGAGCGCCCACCCATAGAGGAACGACGGGAGCCCGCCGAATGCGTCGCGGATGTAGATGTAATGTCCGCCCGCTCTCGGCGCGCGGGCACCCAGTTCGGCAAAGACCAGCGCGCCGATCATCGCGATGGCGCCTCCCATGATCCAGACGCCGAGCGTGAGCGGTGCCGTAAGGACGCGCTGGGCCACCACCTGCGGGTTGCGGAAGATGCCGGCACCGATGATGCCTCCCATCACCAGCATCACCCCGGAAAAGAGCCCGACCCGGCGGGCGTAGGCGACCGGTTGCTCAGCCATGTCCGTTGTTTCCCAATGACATCCGCACTCCTTCCAGTTCGGTGAGAAACGCCCGGGTGAGTTTCCCGAGCTGAGCCGCGTCACGCGCAAGTCCGTTCCACTCTTCCGCCGGCGACGCGATCTCGATCCGGCGCGCGAGTTCGCTCACCGCGAAGGCCCCGAAATTTCCGGTGGTCGAGATGAGACTGTGCGCCGCGGGTGCGAGTTCTGCCGCATCGTGTGACGCCACCGCCGCTTCCAACCGGGCGAGCCGCGCCGGCAGCTCGTCGAGTACCAGCGTTGCCAGGGTACGCACCAGCTGTACGCCGCCGATCTCCTCGAGCCGGGTGATGGCGGCTGGATCCATGATCATGTCGAACCTTTCAATCGTGGTCGTGCGGTGACCGATGGCAGCACCGGCCGATGTCCGCTATCATCCGCGGCCATGAATCGCCCGTCACCATCCCGTGCAGTGCTGTGGACCGCGTTTGCCATCGTGTACGTCGTCTGGGGCTCGACGTACCTGGCGATCCGCATTGCCATCGAGACCGTGCCGCCACTGCTCATGGCGGGCACGCGGTTCCTGGTTGCCGGCGTGCTGCTCTACGGCTGGGCTCGCCTGCGTGGTGCTCCGCGGCCGGGATCCGCGGCGCTGCGCGGGGCGGCCATCCTGGGTGTGCTGTTTCTGTTCCTGGGCAACGGTGGCCTGGTGTGGGCCGAGACCCGGGTCCCTTCAGGGCTCGCGGCGGTTCTGGTTGCCACGGTGCCACTGTGGACGGTACTGATCGAACGCTTCCGTGGTGCACCCCCGGTACGTCCAGCCGTCTGGGCCGGCCTCGCCGCCGGATTGGCTGGTGTCGCCCTGCTCATGGTGCCGGGTGGCGGTGAAGCGGCAATTGATCCCGTCGGAGCCGCCGTGCTGGTGATCGCGTCCATCGTCTGGGCCTACGGGATCGTCATCGCGCGGGGGCTGACCCTGCCCGAGTCCGGCGCGGTGAACGCCGGACTGCAGATGCTCATTGGTGGTGCGCTGCTCGTCGTGGCAGGCAGCGTCGGCGGCGAGTGGGGCTTCTTCCAGCCTGCCGCCGTCAGCACCCGGTCGCTGCTCGGGCTCGGTTATCTGATCGTGTTCGGGTCGCTCATCGCGTTCAGTGCCTTCACCTGGCTGCTTCGAGAAGCGCCGCCGGGCCGCGTCGCGACCTACGCTTACGTCAATCCCGCGGTGGCGGTGATGCTCGGCTGGCTGGTGGCGTCGGAGCCGTTCGGGCCCCGCGAACTCGCGGCCTCAGCGGTGATCGTCGCGGGAGTTGCGCTGATCATCAGCGTCCGGGCGCGCTAGCCCCGGACGCGCCCGGCTTCCGGGGTTCGTTGCCGGAACAGCCATTGCTGTCCACCTTGTCGCCCGCGGGTGTCCCGGGGCAGACATCATTGATGTCAATGACGCCGTCGCCATCGGTGTCGCTTCTCTTCACACAGCCCTTTGCGTCGACCGTGGACGCTGGCGGAGTGCCGGGGCAGGCATCGTCGGCGTTGCGGACGCCATCCTCGTCCTCGTCACCCCCCGGCGGCGGCCCGGCTGTGCGGCCGGGGAAGTAGGACAATCCCAGATCAAGTCCGAGGTTGGCATAGGCAGGGCTGTCTTCCTGGGTGATCGGAACCCAATCCCAGGTGCCTCCAGCGCGCAGCATGAGCTTCGGCGTGATGCCGAAACGCGCGCCCACCGTGGTGCCCAGTCCGAGGTTCGTGGCGGACAGGTCCTTCGCGTAGTGATCGAGCACCGGGCCGGTGCCGACGAAAAACGAGAGCCGGTCAGAAAAGGGCAGGTTGAGCAGGGCGCGGAGGTGCACCGGCAGGTGAGACCCCTCCAGCACGCCCTCATTGCTGGTAGAGTAGGAACCATCGGCCTCGACGGACAGGACGGGCGACAGGTAATAGCCGGCGCGCAGGCCGGCACCCAGCGCATCGTCAAGGCCAACATCGGCGGAGTAGTGCGTGTAGCGGCCGAACAAGCCGAGCTCCACGAGATGGGGCTCCTGCGCGGAGAGTACGCTGCCGGCAAGCAGCGCTGCGGCACCGGCGCTGATTACAAGTCGAATCATGGATGGGCTCCGGCTCCAGTGGACCAGCCCGGAAAGTAGCTGTGGCCCGGCCGGAAAGGCGAACCGCCCCCCGGCTGTGCCGGAGGGCGGTTCAGATGGAGCTGGTCTGGCCGATGGCCTAGTTCAGGCGCACCAGTTCCGTGCGGCGATTCCGTGCCCGCCCGGCCTTGGTGGAGTTCGATGCCACCGGACGATCCCAGGCGTAACCCTTGGTCGTCATCCGGTCGGCGTTGACGCCCTTGCTGGCGAGGTAATCACGCACCGCGTCAGCCCGCTGCTGCGAGAGCCGCTCGTTGAGCGCGCGGGGGCCGGTGTTGTCAGTATGGCCCGCGACCTCGACGCGCAAGGTGGCGTTCTCATTCAGTGTCGCCGCCACTTCATCGAGGATGAAGCGCGAGCTCTGCGTCAGCGTGGCCGTGCCGGTGGCGAAGTTGACGCCGGGCAGGGTGACGTTGGCGTTGGCATTGGCCGTCAGCTTGGCAAGGCTGTCGCGCAGGGCCTCGATCTGGGCCTGGCTGATGCCTGCCGCCCGTGCGGCGCTGTCACGCGCGGCCTGGGCCGCTGCACGCTCGGTCGCAGCGATGGAATCCGCCCGGGCCCGCTCTGCGGCGGCGATGGAGTCGGCGCGCGCACGCTCGGCCGCGGCGACGGAGTCGGTCCTGGCCTGGGCTTCGGCACGAGCCTGCTCAGCGGCACGGGCCGCGTTGATCGAGTCCTGATTGACCGGCGGGCATCCGGAGGTGTTCACCGGGCTGCCGCGAGGAGAGTCGGGACACTGGTCAACATCGTCCTTGACCCCATCCCGGTCGACGTCGCCCGGGCCGGCAGCCTTGTTCCCGAACAGCCAGGAGAGACCGGCCGAGAAGCCCCAGTGCTGATCCGTGCTGTCGGGTGCGTGGTTGAGCAGGAGGTTGGGATCGCCCGTGAGGCCCATGAAGTCGAGCGTACCGTCGAGGCGGACGGAGAGCCGGCTGCCGACGCCGAACCGGAAGCCAGCGATGGCGCCCGGACCGGTTTCGTTGTCTTCAGCGGTGGTGCCGGGGATCTCGTTGCCGCGATCATAGTACTTGTTGTAGACGAACCTCGGGCCAAACAGGAAGACGGCGTGCGGCCCGATGTCGAGGTTGGCGGTCAGTTCGGCAGC
>SMFG01000023.1_pt1 | contig 28014 bp, 18 predicted proteins | sample 2456131 | NCBI WGS metagenome assembly SMFG01 (sample SAMN10132612, study PRJNA489261) | soil metagenome | isolation source: day120 antibiotic-silt loam soil ammended with raw manure from dairy cow... | place: USA | collected 2015-05-01
GGCGCCCAGCGGCTCACGCCGTCCATCCCTGGTCTCGACACAGAAATGGGCACCAGCCGAATCACAACCCACCACGCTGGCGAACGCCGGGCGGCCCAGCAGGACGCTGAGTGCCGAGTCGGCGCGCGCCCGCTCGCCCGGGGCGACGCGTTCCGGCGTTGGCTTCCCGGGCGGTGCCGGCCACTGCCAGAGCCCCACCTCGGTCTCGGCATACACCGTCCGTCCATCCTCCGACCACGCCAGACGGCGAAACGTTTCCGTCACCGAGTCGGGCAAGGCAAGCTCGCGCTCGGAGCCGCCCAGCAGGTTGATCACCCAGATGGCGGGCCGGCCGGCTCGGCCCGTCATCGGCGCGCGCAGAAATGCCAGCATGCCGCCTTCGGGGGAGAGCGCCGGAGCAAATTCCCGGACCGGCGTGTACGTGAGCGGCACCACCTCATTGCCGGCGCCGATGATCGCGTACAGGTCACCGCCGCCGTTGCCATCCGCCGCCACCACCGCATACGGGTCCTTGCCGACCTGAGCCTTGCCCCGCATGGGCGGCAAGCTGCAGGCAACCATGCCAACGGCAGCACACGAAAACACGAAAGCACGAAAATACGCGTGAGTTGTGGGTCGTGAGTCGTGGGTCGTGCGGCGCATCCCATCTCCTGCGTCTCGTGGCCCGCTTTCGTGCTTTCGTGCTTTCGTGTGCAAATCAGCCGCCGTCCGGAATCTCGAGGTCAACCGCAAGCCGATCCTGCCGGATGGGATTCAGCAGGTGGTCCAGCACGCGGCGGTGCGCCGGATGATCGGCGTAGCGCGCGAGCGCGCCCATGTCGCCCAGCTCCACCACCAGCACCCACGGCCATTCGTCCGCGCCCGCCGCGAGATTGGGACCGAAATTCAGGCGGTGGATATCGGGAATGGATGCGGGCAGCGCAAGCAGTCCGTCACGCAGGGCCACCACCTGGTCCGGGCTGGCGTCCGCCTTGAACTGAAACAGCACGATGTGCGCGATCAGTGGCCGAGGTTCTCGCGGTAAAAGTTGAGGATGCGGGTCCATGCGCGTCCCACTTCGGGCCCGTCGGACCCCATGCGTCCCGGCTTGAGGAAGCCATGCCCGGTGCCGGGATAGACTTCCGCCACATACCGCTTGCCCGAACTCCGCATGAAATCCTCCACCCGTGGCAAGTCCTGGTTGATCCGCGCGTCCTTCTCGCCGTAGACGCCCAGCACGGGCGCCTTGATCCGCGCAAGATCGGCGCTGTCGGGCGCCGGACCATAGCAGACCACCACCGCCTTGAGCTTCGGGTTGTTGGTGGCATAGCGGAAACTCTGGCCGCCGCCCCAGCAGAAGCCGATCGTGGCCACATCACCCGGGCGCACCGCCGGCTGCTGGTTGAGCCAGTCGTAGGCGGCGTTCAGGTCGGTGGTAATGCTGTCGGGATTGAGCAGGGCGACCAGCTTGCGGCCGGAATCGGGATCAGCCGGGCTCATGCCGAAGCGCTGGGAGAGCAGGTCCGGTACGATCGCGACGTAGCCCCGACCCGCGAGCTGGTCGGCCACCGTCGGCTCCCAGTCGGTGAGGCCGAAGATTTCGTGGATGACGATCACGGCCGGCGCACGGTCGGCGCGTTCGGGATAGGCCACGTAGGCGCGCACCGAATCGGCGCCGCGGGGAATCCAGCGCCACTCGCCATGGGTGGTCACGTGATCCTGGACCGGGCCCTCCGCGGCCAGCCAGTATCCCAGCGCACCGGCGCCCATGGCGAGGAGCGCCACGGTAAAGTACGAGGCCATGCCGGCTCGGCGTCCGGCGGGCTGCCGCAGGCCGCCCCTACAGGGCGATGCGGCGATGCGGCGAAGCAGCGAAGACATGGGAACCTCCTTCACTGTAGAACGGTCAGCTGCCAGGCCGGCGGAACCATCGGGCAAGGCGACTGCCACTTGCCACCCGTTCCAACGCTTCGGCAAGGTCATTCATGGTCTGGTAGCGCTCTTCGGGCGCCAGCGCGAGGGCGCGCGCGATGACCGCGTCAAGCCGGGACGGCAGGTCGGGCCGGAACTCGCGGAGCCGGCGTGGCAACCCGCGGAGCCGCGCCATCATGGTCTCCTGCGCGTCCTTGCCGACGAACGGAAGCTGGCCGGTAAAGAGCTCGAACGCCAGCACGCCTACCGCATAGATGTCGCTCCGCCCGTCGAGCGGGCGACCGCGGATCTGCTCGGGGCTCATGAACTCCGGGGTGCCGAGAACGATGCCAGTCTGGGTGAGCTTGACGACTTCCGCGCTGGCGCGGCGGCGCTTGGCGAGGCCGAAGTCCATCACGACGGCTCGGCGGCTCGGCGGCTCGGCGTCCGGCGTCCGGCGTCCGGTGTTTAGCGCTCGTCCCTCGTCCCTCGTCCCTCGTCCCTCATCCCTCACCAGCATCACATTCTCCGGCTTCAAGTCCCGGTGAATGATGCCCAGGTCGTGCGCATGCTGCAGCCCGCGGCAGACCTGCGCCAGGATGTGCACCCCGTCCCGCAGCGATACCGCGCGGGTCCGGATCTCGTAGTCCGAAAGCGTTTCGCCGCTCATGAACGGCATCACGAGGTAAAGTACGTTTTCGTCGGTGTGCCCAAAGGCCAGGATAGGGCAGACGTTGGGATGCTCGAACCGGTCGGCGATATCGGCTTCGCGCCGGAGCCGCTCGACCGCCGCACCATCCTTGGCGAGCCGCGGCGGGAGCAGCTTGATGGCTACGGTTTCGCCGGTCACCTCATCCTCCGCCCGGTAAACCCAGGACATCCCGCCTTCACCCACCTTGTCGCCGATCCGGTACTTCCCGTCCAGCAGGGTACCGGTCAGTGAGCCGAAGCGTCTGGATTCCTGCTCGGTGCAACGAGGCGCATCGGTATCCGAGGTGCGTACGCGGACCTCGCCCGCCTGGAGCGGGACAGCGGTAAGCGGTGGTGGGGCGAATTCAACGAGCGGAGTACCGCAGCGCGCGCAGTAGCGCGCCGGGGGATCGAACTGCGCGTGGCAGCGGGGGCACCGGCGATTGGTCAATCGCGCACGCGGTTCCGGCCGTCACTCTTGGCCCGGTAGAGGTTATGGTCGGCCAGGCGAAGCAGCGATTCCCCGTCGGTCACCTTCTCATTGGGGTAGGCCGCGAGCCCGATGCTGATGGTGACCCGCACCGGCCGTCCCGGCTCGCCGAAATCGTAGTTGGCCACGCGCTTGAGCACCCGCTCGGCGAAGTTCCGGCTCTCGGTGGGAGTGGTCTCGGGGAGCAGCACCACGAATTCCTCGCCGCCGTACCGCGCCACGGTATCGGGCGAGCGCAGCTCCCGCTTCAGCAGCGTCGCGAGCTGCTTGAGGATCCGGTCGCCCGCCAGGTGGCCGTAGGTGTCGTTGATCTGCTTGAAGTTGTCGATGTCCACCATCATCAGCGTGAGCAGCGACGCATAGCGGGCGGCGCGATCCATCTCCTGCTCGATCTTTTCGCCCAGCGCCCGGCGGTTGAGCACACCGGTGAGCGAATCGGTGGACGCGAGGTGGCGGAGCTGCTCCTGGCCGGTCACCGCCTTCTGCAGATCATAGGCACGCTCCAGCGAACTGACCGCCGCGGTGATGATCTGGTCGGCGAACTGGACGTCCTGCTGGTTGAGCGGCACGTCTTCGTCGGTGGTGCGAAGAAAGAAGACACCGGCCGGGCTTCCGTTCAGGTCGAAGCGCATGGCGATGGCGGAGCGGCAGGGAATGGCCCGGCCTTCCTGCTGCCACGCCTCCCGGATCTGGTCGTAGAGCGGATCGGTCGCCACATCCTGCGCCAGAACCAGCTCGCCGGTGTCGAGCGCCCGGCGGATCTCCGGATAGCGGGTGAGGTCCACCCGGAGGTTCCGGAGCGTCGGGTTCTCGAACGCCGCCACCACCGTCCCGCTCGCCTCGCCCGGCTCAGCCAGGATGATGGAGCAGCGCGAGATCCGGAGCCCCTGCGCCACGCGCCGCACCAGCACCTGGAAGATTTCCTCCGGCGTGAGACTCGATGCCACTTCCTGCAGGATATCCACCAGCTCGGAGCGCGAACGGGCCTCGGTGCGGGCCTGGTTGAGCTCCCGGCCCACGCGGAGGTGCGCCTTGACGCGCGCCAGCAGCTCCCGGACCCGGAAGGGCTTGGGGATGAAGTCCTGGGCGCCGAGCCCGAGTGCCTTCACCGTGGCGTCCTCGGGCGGCATGGAGGAAATCATGAGCACGGGCAGGTCGCGCCAGCGCGCATCAGCCCGCACCTGCTGCAGCAGCTCCAGCCCGTTCACCCGCGGCATCATGATGTCGAGCAGGAGCAGGTCGAAGGTGTCGGCGGCGAGGTGGTCAAAGAGGTGTTCACCGCCGGGGATGGCGACCACGTCATAGCCGTTCTCCCGCAGGATCCACGAGAGGGTGCGGGAGAGGGTCTGGTCATCGTCGGCGACAAGGATCTTCGGGGCGAGCCCCATCTAATTCACCAGTGACTGGAGAAGACCTGGATCAATGTTGCCGCCACTCGCCACGGCCACCACCGGGGCCTCGGCGCGCACCGCACCGGACAGCACTGCGGCGGTGGTGATCGCACCGGACGGCTCGATGGTGAGGCCGCAATCGCGAAAGAGAAAGCGGACGGCGGCGCGGATGGCATCGTCATCCACCTGCACGGCCTCCTTCACGGTGCCGCGAATGGCCGAAAAGGGCAAGTCTCCGAGCGCGGCCGGGAGGAGCCCGTCAGCAATACTGTGGGGGTCGGTGACGGCATCGGGGTGGCCGGCGTGGAGCGCCGCGCCCAGCTTGGGCGCGCCGGCCGGCTCGACACCGACGATGCGGACATCCGGAGCTTCCGACCGGAACCAGGTGGCGATGCCACCGAGCAGCCCGCCACCGCCGACCGGCACGAGCACGGTGCGGACATCGGGACACTGCTCCAGGATCTCGAGCCCCACCGTGCCCTGGCCCGCAATGACATCGGCGTGCTCATAGGGCGGCACCATGACCATGCCGCGCTCGGCGGCGATGGCGCGACAGGTCGGGTCCCGCTCGCTCCGGTGCTGGACGAAGACGATCTCGCCCCCATAGCTGCGGACGCCGGCGATCTTGATGGCGGGTGCGTCGGCGGGCATCACGATCACGGCGGGCATGCCGAGGCGTTGCGCAGCGAAGGCAATAGCCTGGGCGTGGTTGCCGCTGGAATGCGTGACGACACCACGGACGCGGGACTCGGGCGCGAGACGCGAGAGGGCGGTCCAGGCGCCCCGGATCTTGAAGGCGCCAATGGGCTGGTCCTGCTCGCACTTGATGAGCAGGGTGCCGCCATCCGGGAGGCGGACCGGGAGCAGGCGGGTGCGCACCGCGACGCCGGCCAGCGCCGCCGCGGCGGCGCGGATGGATTCCGGCGTCACCTCATTCGGCAGCGTCGTCACCGGCCGCAACGGGTTCGTCGGCAGCCTCCTCCTGGCCGGTCTCGTCCTCCTTCACCACGCGGGCCACGTCCTGCAGCGTGTCGCCGGCATCGAGGTTCATCACCTTGACCCCCTGGGTATTGCGGCCGATCACGCGGATCCCGTCCACCGGCACGCGGATGATGACGCCGTGATGGGTGATCATCATGAGCTCGTCGTCGGGGATCACTTCCTTGAGCGCCACGATCGAACCGGTCTTGTCGGTGACCTTGAAGGTGATGATGCCCTTGCCGCCGCGCTTCTGCACCCGGTATTCCGAGAGTTCGGAGCGCTTGCCGTAGCCCTTCTCGCTGACGACGAGCAGCGTCGCGTCGCGCCGGACCACCACCATGCCGATGACCCGGTCCTCGCCGGTGAGCTGGACGCCCTTCACGCCGCTGGTGGCCCGGCCCATCTCGCGGGCGTCGCCCTGGTGGAACCGGATGCTCATGCCGGTGCGGGTGGCGAGGATGATGTCATTGCTGGCCTCGCAGACCTGCACGTCGATCAGTTCATCGCCATCCTCGATGTTGATGGCGCGGATCCCGTTGGAGCGCACGTTGCCGTACTCGGCGAGCCGGGTCTTCTTGACCGTTCCCTTCCGGGTGGCGAAGAAAAGCCACTGGTTCTCGCTGAACTCGCGCACCGGGACCAGCGCCGCGATCCGTTCGCCGGGCCGGATGGCGATGCAGTTGACCACCGGCTTGCCGCGCGCCGCGCGCGAGGCCTGGGGAATCTCGTGCACCTTGAGCCAGTACACCTGTCCCTGGTTGGTGAAGAACATCAGGTAATCGTGGGTGCTGGCGACGAACAGGTGCTCCACCCAGTCATCGGCCTTGAGGTCGGTGCCGGTCAGGCCTCGGCCGCCGCGCCGCTGCTTCCGGTAGGCGGAGACGGGGATGCGCTTGATGTAGCCGGTGTGGGAGATGGTGATGACCATGTCCTCTTCGGCGATGAGGTCCTCGACCGTGAACTCGCCCTGGTCGGAGAGGATCTCGGTGCGGCGCGCGTCGCCGAACTTGTCCGCCACTTCGCGGAGCTCGGTCTTGAGGATGGTGGCCTGGCGGGTGGGGCTGGCCAGGATGTCCTTGAGGTCCGTGATGATCGCGCGCACCTCGGCCAGTTCGGCTTCGAGCTTCTCGATCTCCAGCCCGGTGAGCTTGGCGAGGCGCATGTTGAGGATGGCGTCGCTCTGCTTCTCGGAGAGCTTGAAGCGCTTGCGGAGCCGGGTGTCGGCCTCCTCGGTGTTATCCGAGCCGCGGATGATCTTGATGACCTCATCGATGTTGTCCACCGCGATCTTGAGGCCTTCGAGGATGTGCTCGCGGGCCTGGGCGGCGTCCAGCTCGAACTGGGTCCGGCGCACGATCACCGTCATGCGGTGCTCGATGTAGCGCTGGATCAGTTCCTTGAGGTTCATCACCTTGGGCATGCCCTTGTCGAGCGCCAGCATGATGACGCCGAAGGTGGCCTGCATCTGGGTGTGCTTGTAGAGCTGGTTCAGCACCACGTGGGGGATGGCGTCGCGCTTGAGGTGCACGACGACGCGCATGCCGTCCTTGTCCGACTCGTCATTGACGCCGCTGATGCCGTCGATCTTCTTGGCGTTGACCAGCTCGGCGACGGAGCGGACCAGGTTCTCGCGGTTGACCTGATAGGGGATCTCGGTGATGACGATCTGCGACTTGCCGCTGGATTCCTTCTCCTCGATCTGGGCGCGGGCGCGCATGATGACGCGGCCCCGGCCGGTTTCGTAGGCGTCCTTGATCCCTTCCCGGCCGTAGATGAAGCCGCCGGTGGGGAAATCGGGGCCCTTCACCACCTTCCGCAGGTCGGTGATGGTGGCCTCGGGCTGGTCCACCAGGAGCTCGATGGCCTTGGCGATTTCCTTGAGATTGTGGGGCGGGATGTTGGTCGCCATGCCGACGGCGATGCCGCTGGAGCCGTTCACCAGCAGGTTGGGGAGCCGGGACGGCAGGACGGTGGGTTCTTCCAGCCGGTCGTCGAAATTGGGCTGGAAATCCACCGTGTTCTTGTCGATGTCCTCCAGCATCGTCATGGCGACGCGGGTGAGCCGGGCCTCGGTGTAGCGGTAGGCGGCGGCCGGATCGCCATCGATGGAGCCGAAGTTGCCCTGCCCGTCGATGAGCGGATAGCGCAGCGAGAAATCCTGCACCATGCGGACCAGCGCGTCATAGACCGAGCTGTCGCCGTGCGGGTGGTACTTGCCGAGCACGTCGCCCACCACGGTGGCGGACTTCTTGTAGGGCCGGCCGGGGACGAGCCCCAGCTCGTTCATGGCGTAGAGGATGCGCCGGTGGACCGGCTTGAGTCCGTCGCGGACATCGGGCAGGGCGCGGGAGACGATGACGCTCATCGAGTAGTTGATGAACGACTGCTGCATCTCCTCCTCGATCAGGCGTGGAAGGATGCGTTCGCGCGACAGAGGAGCGGTCATGTGGGTGCCGGGATGTCAGAAACGGGTGCCCCGGATGGAGGGCCGGGGAAAGGGTGAATGATAATCGGACCGGGGCTCCGATGCAACCATGAATGGTGCCGTTAAGACGTTGTCCGTGAACAGGTTATACGGCCAAGCCAGGTCGGCGGCTGGTCCCGTCGGGACTGGCCCCTGAATCAGGTGCGTTTCTCCGATTCGGTGGGCTGGTCGCAGGTAAATGGCGCGGTGAAATCCGTAGATCTCTGGCGCGCTGCACCGGCGGCGCGTAGCTTCGGGGGTCCCCCCTTTGAGTCGTGAGTCGTGAGTCGTGGGTCGTAAGTCGCGGGCCGACGGTCCACGGGTTGCGAGCATCGTCACTCTGAGGCCGCTGTGCGGCCGAAGAGGCCGTAGCCCGGCCAAGAGCTTCGACCCCTTCGCTGTGCTCAGGGTGACACACCCCTGGCATACGTCTCTGAACTCTCAACTCTGAACTCTCAACTCTGAACTCTCAACTCTGAACTCTCAACTCCCAGCCCATGACCAAATCCAAGCTCTCCACCATGATGTTCCTGCAGTACTTCGTCTGGGGCGCGTGGTTCGTGACCATGGGCACCTACCTGGGCCAGACGCTGCACTTCAGCGGGCGCGAGGTGGGGCTTGCCTACGGCGCCACCGCCATCGCGGCGCTGGTCTCACCCTTCTTCATCGGGATCGTGGCCGACCGGTTCTTCTCCACCGAGAAGCTGCTCGCCATCCTGCACCTCGCCGGCGGCGTGCTCCTCTGGTACGCCTCGACGCTGACGACGTTCAGCACCTTCTACCCGGTGCTGATCCTCTACGCGCTCTGCTACATGCCGACGCTGTCGCTTTCCAACTCGATTTCGTTCCACCACGTGCAGGACCCCGCCCGCGAGTTCCCCTTCATCCGGGTGCTGGGTACCATCGGCTGGATCGTGGCGGGGATCATCATCGGCAAGGTGCTCCACGCCGATGCCATGGCGCTGCCGATGAGGGTGGCGGCAGGCGCGTCCATCGTCCTTGGGCTCTATTCGTTCTCCCTGCCGCACACGCCGCCCAAGGCGGCGGGCGCGCCATTCAGCGTGCGCGACGCGCTGGGCCTGGATGCACTCGAGCTGCTCAAGGACCGCTCGTTCCTCATCTTTGTCCTCGGCTCGTTCCTGCTCTGCATCCCGCTCCAGTTCTACTACACCTTTGCCAATCCGTACCTCAACGAAGTGGGCGCGCCCGATCCCGCCTTCATCCAGACCTTCGGCCAGATGAGCGAGCTGGTGTTCATGCTCTTCCTGGCCTTCTTCCTCAAGCGGTTCGGGATCAAGGTGATCATGCTGGCCGGCATGGCGGCGTGGGCGCTCCGCTATCTCGCCTTCGGTTACGGCGCCAGCGGCCCGGTGATGCCGCTCATCTACATCGGCATCCTGCTGCACGGCATCTGCTACGATTTCTTCTTCGTGAGCGGGCAGATCTACACCGACGAGAAGGCGGGGCCGAAGATCCGGGCCGCCGCGCAGGGGTTCATCAACTTCGTCACCAACGGCGTGGGCTACTTCATCGGTGCGTTCGTGAGCGGCGCGGTGGTGGACCGCTACGCCCGCTGCCAGGGCGGCGGCGCGCTGGAAGGCTGCACCGCAGTGACCCATGACTGGCACGCCATCTGGCTGGTGCCCGCCGTTGGCGCGGCCATCGTGTTTGTGCTGTTTGCCCTGACGTTCAGGCCGGGACGCGCAGAATTACGCACATCGCAATCGTAAGGGCACGGCATGCCGTGCCCTTACCGGCTGGCGGCTCGGCGGAGGTGTGTCACCCCGAGCGCAGCGAGGGGGCCGAAGCGTCATGCGTGGCTCGGCCTCTTCGGCCGCTACGCGGCCTCAGAGTGACAATCTGCTCGACCCTCGACCCTCGACCCGGCTACCATAGCACCCCACAAAAGGAACTCCATAATGCCCACCAAGCCCGTCTCCCGTCGTGATTTCGTCGGCACCTCCGCGGCACTGGGTGCATTCACCATCGTCCCGCGCCACGTGCTGGGCGGGCCCGGCTTCATCGCGCCGAGCGACAAGCTGAATGTCGCCTGCATCGGCGTGGGCGGGATGGGGCGGAACGACGTAGACGGGATGAGCGGCGAGAACATCTACGCCCTCTGCGACGTGGACTGGAATGCCGCGGAGGATGCCTTTCGGACCTTTCCCAAGGCCAAGCGCTACAAGGATTACCGCGAGCTGTTCGAGAAGGAAGCGAAGAACATTGACCTGGTAACGGTCTCGACGCCGGACCACAGCCACGCGCCCGCTGCCATGCTTTCGCTCAAGCACGATAAGCCGACCTACACCCAGAAGCCGCTGGCCCGGACGCTCTACGAAGTGCGCGCCCTTGGCGACGAGGCACGGAAGCGGAAGCTGCATACCCAGATGGGCAACCAGGGCCATGCCGGCGACGGGATGCGGGTGCTCCGCGAAATGGTCGAGGCCGGGCTCATCGGCACGGTGCGCGAGGTGCACTACTGGACCAACCGCCCCATCTGGCCTCAGGGCCTGGACCGCCCCACGGAGTTGCACGCACCGCCGTCGACGCTCGACTGGAATCTCTGGCTCGGTCCCCGCCCGGAGCGTCCCTACAACCCGGCCTACATGCCGTTCCGCTGGCGCGGCTGGTGGGATTTCGGCACTGGCGCCCTGGGCGACATGGCCTGCCACGGGATGGACGCCGCCTTCTGGATCCTGGATCTCGGCTTCCCCGACCTCATCATCCCCGAGTCCACCCAGCTCTACACCGAGTCGGGGCCCAAGTCATCGCGCATCGAGTATCAGTTCGGCGCCAAGAATGGCCGCGGCCCCATCAAGGTGGTCTGGCGCGATGGCGATCTGCGCCCACCTCGTCCAGTGGGCTACGCGGACGACGCCGACTGGCCCTTTGCCGACATCGGCGGGCAGCTCTGGATCGGCGACAAGGGCGGCATCCTCGCCGGCATCTACGCCGAGAACCCCCGGCTCCTGGACGATGCAAAGCAGAAGGAGCTCGAAGCCCATCCGCTGCCGCAGAAATACGCCCGGTCCAAGGGCGTGTACGCCGAGATCATCGATGCGGCGAAGGGCGGCCCGCCGGCGCTCTCCAATTTCGATGGCCACGCCGGTGCACTCACGCAGATGGTGCTGCTCGGCTGTCTCGCGGTGCGCGCGGGCAAGACGCTCGAGCTGGACAGCAACAATGGGAACATCACCAACGTGAAGCTGCCGGAGGAGTGGGTGAAGCCGGGGTATCGGGAGGGGTGGGAATTGTAGGGACGCGGGACGCGGAGCTCACCTGATCGTCATTCCGACGCAAGTCGGAATCCAGCCACGTGATGGGCGCATGAGGCAGGGAGCGTCGTGGCTTCGCAGGACCGCTTAGTCCGGATGCACGAGGCGGGATCACGTTCTGGACCCCCTGTCATCCCCGCGCAAGCGGGGAGTTCGCGGGGGTGACGGCGTGGTGGGATCGGGACGTCAGGGGGCGGCCGCAGGCCGCCCCTACAATGGCCTGGATGGATCGGATGCATCTTGCCCGTCCTGCCCTTACCTGCCCGTCCTGTCCTTACCTGCCCGTCCCGCCCTCCTGCCAGACCTGCACTCCTCCCCCACTCCCACCCAGCAGCAATTCCGGCGTCCCATCGCCGTCCATGTCCGCTGCGGCGGGAATGGCGTTGTAGGATCCCAGCAGCACAAATGACGTATCGAGCGCAAATACGGGCGCGGCCTTCGTGCCGGTGTTGCGATACAGCTTCACATCGCCGTTTTCGTTGCCGACCAGCAGGTCCAGATCCCCGTCCCCGTCAATGTCCATGAGCGCGGGCGCGCTCCGTCGCCCGGCGGCGATGCCGGCATACTCGTCGGACACCAGCACGAACTTCGGCTGCTTCTTCGTGCCGTCATTGCGATAGAAGTTGATGCTGCCGGACCCCTCACCCACGAAGAGATCGAGGTCGCCGTCATGGTCCACGTCGCCAAGCGCGGGGGTGGCGTTGCTCCCGCGCGTAAGCGTCACGATGGCGCTGTCGGCCAGGGCAAAGCGCGAGGAGCCCGCCGCACCGGCGTTCCGGTACCAGGCGAGGACGTTCCGCCAGGTGCCGAGGATCATGTCCGGCTTTCCGTCGCCATCGAGGTCGCCCAGCGCCGGGGCGTAGTTGAAGGTGCCGCTGATGTCGAGCGCGCCGGCCGCGTGCCACTCGGGCTTCGAGGCAGTGCCCCGGTTCTCGAAATATTCCAGCGCGCCGGTGCGGGGATTGTGCTGGGAGATGCGGTTGCCAAGGATGAGATCCGGATCCCCGTCCCCATCCACGTCGGCCACGGCCGGCGCGCTCTCGGCGCCGATGTCGAGCTGGGTGAGGTACTGCGTGCTCCGCACGGTGAAGCTCATCGGCGCGGTCTGTTCCAGGTAGTAAAGATTACCGATGGACGTGGTGTTGGCGTTGAAGGCGCCGCCCAGCACGCCCATCATGAGGTCGAGGTCACCGTCGCCATCGAGATCACCCATGAAGGGGGCGTTGTACCCGCTGGTGCGGAGCGGCGCCCCGGGCGGAAACGACACCGAGTCCTGCCCGATGGTGGGCCGCTCGCAAGTGCCGGTATTCTTGAGCCACAGGAGCCCCGGCTCGAAATAGTCGCCCCAGAGAAGATCGGGATCGCCGTCCCGGTCGAGATCGGAGACGATCATGGTGTTGGCGCCGTGCAGGGACGGCTTCCCGCCCGGCGGGATGGCACCAATGATCTGGATGTGCTGGAAGGTGTCACTCACGAAGTGGAACACGGGAACGCCGTTGCTGCCCACGCTGGTGGCCTCGTAGTGGGTCACCATGCCGCTGGTGCGGCCCATGAGCAGGTCCAGCTTCCCGTCGCAGTCAATGTCCACCAGCTGCGGAATGTTCTGGCGGTCGTTGAAGATGGCCTTTCCATGGTCGTCGCGCAGAGTGTCGGTGGCTATCGTAAACGCCGCCTTTGTTCGTGAGCCCTCATTCCGGTAGTAGCGGATATAGCTGTACGGCGTCTCCGCGACGATATCCCAATCGCCATCGCCATCCACATCCACGAACCGGCTCCACTCGCCGATATCGAGATCCTGGTAGCGGTCGCTCCGCCACTCGAAGGCCGGCGCCTTCGCGGTGCCGGTGTTCTCGAAATACATCATCCGGCCGGTGAACTCCTGGACGAAGAGGTCCAGGCCGCCGTCGCCGTCGATGTCCACCAGCTGCGGACGGGGATTGTTGAGCCCGCCCAGGAAGGGGAACTGGTAGCGCTGGCCGGCACTGTCATACACGGGAAAGGCGCTGACAACGCGGCGGAAGATCGGCTCGGCGACTTGGCGGCTCGCCCCCGCTTTCGCGGGGGTGACGGACTCGGCGGCGAGCAGCACCGCGGCAGCCGCGACTGCCGCAAAGGCGGCTCGGCTCACCGAGCGGAGTTCAGGACGGCCATACCCACCGCGTCGTGATCGGTCTCGATGATCTTGACGATCTTGTGGGTCTTCCGGTCAATGACCACGACCGTGCCCGTCCCGCCCGGCCTTGGCTCCCTGGGGGTGTACACGCCCTGCAGGTTGTGGTTGGAGACAAAAACGTACTTCTGGTCGGGGCTCACGGCGATGCCATGGGGTTCGGCCAGGCCGTTCCCCTTGATCACGTCCGCGATCTCCATGGTTTTGGCATTAACCACGGTGACCGTATTGCCCTTCTGGTTGCCTAACCAGAACTCGCTGCCGTCGGCCGTCCAGGCCTGGTCCCAAGGCCAGCCCGGCGAGTCGAGCGACTTGAGCAGGGTGAGCTTGCCGGGAACGCTCGCGTCGTAGATGAACACCTTGTCGGTCATCTGCGTGGTGGCGACGAGGCGGCTGCCGTCGGGCGACATCGAGAGCCCCACGAACATGTGCATCATGTCGCCCGGCACCTGGGTGAGGGTCACGTCACCGGTGGCACCGTTCACGTTGGCAATTTCGTTGTCCACCATGCCGGCAATATGCGACCAGGTGCCGCGCGGGTCTGCCGCGGCGCCGTGCGGCCGCCCCAGCACCACGTCCACCACTTCGGCGTCCGCCATGGTCTTCCGATGGATGACGCCGATGCTCGACGGCGCGTTGACCGCCGTCATCGAGCGGGTGACATAGAGCAGGTCGCTCTTCGGATCCAGCGCCAGCATGCCGGGCGTCGCGAACGCCGACTTGCCGACCACCTTGTTGCTGCGATCGAACTTGACGACGTACCCGTCGCCCACCAGCGACACGTACCACGCCGAGCCATCCGGCTCGGCCGCGATGTGATGGGGCTTGGCCTTGTCGGTGAAGCCCAGCTTCTGCAGGTCCAGTGTCTCGATGAGCGACTGGGTCTTGATGTCGATCACCGAAATGGTGGACGCGGTCTGGTTCGCCACGTAGAGGCGCGCTCCGTCAGGAGCGGGCGCCGGCGGCGCCCCCGCCGAACAGGCGAGGAGCACAGGCAGGAGTCCGGCAACCAGCATGGAGCGTGAGATCATGGCACCGGCTGCGAGTTCTGCCGCCGCACGATGAACAACCCTTCTTCACCGCTGGTCATCAGCACGTTGCCGCTCTGGAAGAACGGATAATTGCTCCAGCTGCCGCCAAACCCCGGTGCATCAACACCGATCGGGACCGTGTCGAAGAAGCCCACCTGCTTGGGGTTGAGGCGGTCGCTGATGTCCAGTACCCGCAGCCCGCTTTCATAGTTGGACTGATAGACCGTGTTGCCGACCACGTAGAGGTTGTGGTCGCTGGACTTGTCCTTGGAGATGTACTGGCCGGCGAGCACCGGGTCATCCAGCTTGCTCACGTCCCAGATGAGCGTGCGGGTGCCGTCCACCAGCCCCTGCAGCTCGTCCAGCTCGTCGTCCATGTAGAAGTACTTCTGGTCGGGCGTGAGCCATCCCTGGTGAGCGTAGCCCACGTTGGGATAAGCCTGGCGGGAAAGCGCCACCGGCTTGGACTTGTCGGTCACGTCGGCGATGCTGAGCGCTGTTTCCGCCGCATTGAAACAGATCTGCCGGCCGGTGTACCGGCTGTCGGGGCCGTGGTACACGGTGCACTGCGCGTCATGGATGTAACCCGTGCCAGCCCGGCCGGTGGTCGGATCCGCAAAGCAGCCCGCGAATTTCGGCATGTCGGGGTTCCGGATGTCGATCATGTAGAGCCCGCCGCCGCACGACTCGCCGCCGCCATTGCTGCCCACGGCGTAGGCATAGCCCGAGACCGTATCGATCACGATGTTGTGGACGCTGAAGAGGTCCATGTACGTGGTGTCAGCCGAGAACGTCTGCGGCGCCTTCACGTCGCGGAGTCGCGTGAGATCGAACACCTGCATGCCGTGGTGACCCGCGCCGTCCGCCACGATGTAGACGTGGTCCTTGTACGTCTTCATGTCACGCCAGGCAGCCGCGTTGGCGCCCGCGGTCATGGGCAGGTCGCCGAGGTAGCGCGGGTTGAGCGGATCGGTCACGTCCACGAACGACGTGCCATCGGTGCGGCCCACCAGCGCGTATTCACGGCCGGTCTTCGGGTCGGTCCAGCCCCACATGTCATTCAGGTGCACGCCCCGCGCGCCGCCGATGGTGCGGTTCGGCAGGAATGCCAGGAGGTCCATGCTGTTGCAGTCGAAATAGCCGACCTTGTTCTTGCAGTCGCGCTTCTTGCCGGTCATGGCATCGAGCCCGACCACCTGGCCCTCCAGCATGCCGCCGATCTTCCAGTCGCTGCCGGTCCGGCTCAGCGTTGCCACTTTACCGTCGCCGCCGAAGGCAAACGGCATGGTGATGATGCCGGTGTTGCCTGCCAGCGCGATGGTCGCGCCGAAGAACGTCCGCCGCTCGGCCGAATCAGGGACGAGCTTGCCGGCCATCGTGAAGTTGTGGTCGGCGTCATACGCCACACGATAGACGGTGCCGGCTGAACGGTGGGTCCCCGGCGCGCCCACCCACACTTCGTTGCCCACAAAGGCGATGGAGGCCCCGAACTGCCCTCCCGCCGACGCGTCGAACGCCTGGAGCCGATCCCGGCTGGTCCAGCGCTTCCGTGCGGTGTCGTGGGTGAAGATGGCGACCGCGCCGGCGAAGCCATATGCCCTCGGCATGCCGACCAGCACCTGGCCGTCCTTGATGGCTACCGATGCACCGAGCTGCGCGGGGCGCTCGAGGTTGGGAACCGAGAGGCGGGCCTCCTGGGTCCAGCCCGAACCGGAATGGCGGTAGACGTAGGCACTCCCGACACCGGAGTCAGCACCGGCAGCGCCAACCACCATGAGGTCGCCCTCGATCGCGATGCTGGAGCCGAAATCCGACTTGGGCGCGAGGTTGGCCGGCTGCATCATGGTGTCACGCGTCCAGGTCGCGCCGGAACGCCTGAACAGATAGACCGCACCCTGTGCATCGCCGACGCCGGGGGCGCCGATGGCGGCCATGTCGCCACGCAGCACGATGGCCGAGCCGAACCCGGCGGAGTCCTCCGCTACCGTGAGCTTGCCGGCAGGCTTCCAGGCCGTGCCCTTGCCGGTAAACGCATAGACCGTCCCGCCACCATCGTTGTTCGTGGTGCTGCTCACCAGCAGTGTGCTGCCATCGAGCGCCACGGCGGCACCAAAGCCATCGTTACGCGCCGAATCCGGGGCGGCGAGCCGGCCGGCAGCGGTCCACTTACCCTGGGCGGTGGTCCGGTACACGTACACGAGACCGGCCGAGTACTGGTTCCGCGATTGACCGACGAAGGCGACGCCATCGCCGACAGCCGCCGAGGATCCGAAGCCCTGGGCTGCCAGTGGCGCCGCCCCCAGCGCAGCCAGCGCCAGCGCAAGCAGACCGGTACGACCATGCATGATCATCACGAACAACTCCTGAGGGTGAGGTGTGTAGGAGCGACGTAGAATGTCCGGATCAGGTTTCAGTCAGGGCCGCCATTTGCCGCGGGCCACCGCCGGGACGAACCGGTCGAGCCCGCGCGGGGGGAACTGCATGGTGGCGCCCTTCTCCGCGCTCATGTAGGCAGCCATGAGTATACGCACGACCTCCAGGCCGTCGTTGAAAGTGAGCCTGGGCTCCTCCTTGCCAAGGAAGGCCCGGACGAAATGGCGGTTCTCGGCCTCGTAGCCGTAGGCCACCGCTTCGTCCGCCACCACCGGCATGAGACCGGTTTCCGCATTCTGCTTCTCGACCAGGTCCTCGCCCGCCCTGCCCTTCACTTCCCGGCTGAAGAAGAGCTTGAGGCCGGTGTCGAGGGTGTTCCACGCCATGGAATACTCCGGCCCCAGCAGCTCGGCGGAGAGCCGGAGCCCGGCACCGACGAAACTCCACGAGGTGGATGCCTCACCCAGTACGGTCTGGCCATCCGCCGTCTCGAACTCGATGGTGAGACTGGCAAAGTCTTCTGATGGGTGGCGGCGGTAGTCCAGGGTCTTGCCCATGGTGCGGCGGAGCTTCTTCGCGTAGGCGGGCTGGGACCACTTGAGGCTGGCGATGTGCGCCGAGAGCCGGACCGGCCGCACGGTGTCGTAGGACTCTCCCGGCCTGGTCAGCAGGTGCCGGACGACCAGCGCCGAGTGGCACATCATGTCGTTCAGCACACCGCCGCCCTGCAGCTTCCCCTGCCAGAACCACGGCATGTGCGGACCGCTATGCTCCTCGGCGGCGCGGGCAAGGTAGGGCCGGCCGGTGAGACGCGCGCCCCGGGCCCAGAGCAGGTTCCTGCCGTGTTCCACTTCCGGCGCAAAGAGCTGGTTCTCGAGATAGCCGGTTTTCAGGCCCACCCGTTTGACGAGCCGGGTGACCTCCAGCGCTTCGGCGACGTTCCGCGCCAGCGGCTTCTCGCAGGCGAGGCCGGCGAGTTCGCCCTTGCCGCGGGCGATGGCGTCGGTGATCTCCTCGACGTTCTCGATCCGCGCCTGGTTGGGGCCGCAGAGCCAGATGGCATTGATGGCGGGATCAGCCACCATGTCGGCGATGGAGGCATACGGCCTGGCCCGGCCCACGTCGAGCTTCCGGGCGTAGCGCGCGGTAGCGGCGGCGTGGTCCTGGTTGGGGCTCCAGACGCCCAGCACATCCGCATCACGGACGCCAGTCCAGGACCGGATATGGAATTGCGCATTGAAGCCGCTGCCGATGAAGCCGATGCCAAGGGGTGGGGTCATGGTGAGTGGGTGAGATGGTTGTTTGGTCGACGGTCAACGGTCTACGGTAAGTCGTCGGGCGTTCGTCATTCCCGCGAAGGCGGGAATCCATGAGGGCTCACCCGGACTGAGCCGCCATGCGCGTCCCCCTCATGGACCCCCGCGTTCGCGGGGGTGACGACTTCAGTAGTGTAAGTCTTGAGCCCCACGCCCTACGCCTTCAGCCCTTCATCATACTTCACCCCCAGCTTCTCCAGCTGCGGCTGGGGGCAGCCGTCCCAGCTCTGCATGTACACGTTGCCCTTGTAGCCGAGGTCCTCCATCCCCATGCGGCTGGACCAGAAGCCGCTGGCGGTGAGGTTCCGGAAGTTGGAAAAGAAGCTGGCTGGTTCCTTCAGCGTTTCCGTTGCCCTGGCCTTGTCCGGCCAGGCAATCTCGTTGACCAGCACGAGCTGCTGTTCGCCGGTTGCGTCGGCAAACGACGACTGGAAGCGCGCCATGGATTCGCGGTTGAGCCAGGCGAGGCCCAGCCGCATCCGCTGCTGGCTGCCCGAATTCTCCTGCATCATGAAGTCCATGAACTGGGGCACGCCGGCGTCGGTTGCGCTGCCGGAGCGGTCGTCCTTGGGAATGAGGATGTCCACCAGCACGTTGACGGTTTTCCATTCTTCGGGCGTGAAGAAGCCGGGCGTGTAGGTGCCGGTCGAAGCCGCGACGTGATCGGCGGCGCGCTGGACGTCGGCCGCCTTGCAGCCGAACGCGGTCGCTGTGGTGGCCAGGCCGAGGACACCCACCATCTCCCGCCGGGTGAGGTCGCTCATACCGTCCCCGCCTTTCGCAATTCGGCAATATGGTCCGCGGTCCGCCAGGCGAGCGCCAGGATGGTCCAGGTCGGATTCTTGTCCGCCTGGGAAACGAAGGGCGCGCCGTCGGTGACGAAGAGGTATGCGGGCGCCGCCCAGCTCGTGGATGATGCTGCCGCCGCTGGAGATGCCATAGCCTTCGGCCTTGGCCGGCATGGGCGAAAATACGGTGCCGCCCATCGCGTCCACCAGCGCCCGGAAGGTCTCCTGCATGTGCTTGACCTGCCTGTACTCGTGGTCGGTCCACTTCCAGTGGAAACGGAGCGCGGGGATACCCCACTGGTCCTTCACGTCGGGGTCGATCTCGCAGAAGGAGCCCTCGTTCGGAATCATCTCGCCGCGCCCGGAGAACCCGATGGTGGTGCCGTAGAGCCGGCGGTACGAATCCTTGAGCGCCTGGCCGTAGCCGCCGAAGTCGGGATACTTGTCCACGCCCCACATGAACCCGTAGGACGGCATGCCGCGCCCGCCCCAGAGCTCGATGTGGTAGCCGCGCGGGAAATCCAGCTTGCTGTTATCGAGCCACCAGGGGCAGTAGAGATGTCCGCCGCCCACGCCGTCCTCATTGTGCGAGTAGCCGTTCATCAGCTTGGGGATGAACCCGGCGACGTCGGTTCCGGTCGTGTCGGTGAGGTACTTGCCCACCATCCCGCTGGAATTGGCGAGCCCGTGCGGGAACTTGCCGCTCTTCGAGTTGAGGAGGAGCCGGGCAGTTTCACAGGCGCTCGCCGCGAGCACGACGATGCGGGCGGCCACGTGCTGATCGGTGTTGGTGGTCTTGTCCACATACGCCACGCCGTTGGCCAGGCCATCGCTGCCCAGCGTCACCTCGCGCGCCATGGCGTTGGTGATGAGCGTGAGCTTGCCGGTCTTGAGCGCGGGCGGGATCAGCACATTGGCGGAACTGAAATTGGAATTGGTACGGCAGCCGCGATTGCACTGGCCGCAGTAGTGGCAGGCCGGACGATCGTGGATCGGCCGGGTGAGGACCGAGAGCCGGGCAGGGATGCAGGTGACGTTGAGCTGGTCAGCGGCCTGCTTGACCATGAGCTCGTAACAGCGGGGTTTCGGTGGCGGAAGGAAATGGCCGTCCGGGGCGTTGTGCAGCCCCTCGTTGCTGCCGAAGACGCCGATGAGATCATCCACCTTGTCGTAATAAGGCGAGACGTCATCGTAGCTGATGGGCCAGTCGTCGCCCAGGCCGTCGAGGGTCTTGCGGCGGAAATCATCGGGGCCGAAGCGGAGCGAGATGCGGCCCCAGTGGTTGGTGCGGCCACCCACCATGCGGGCGCGCCACCAGTCGAACTCCGTCCCCTTGGCCTTGGTGTAGGGCTCCCCCGGAAGGTCCCAGCCCCCGACGCAGGCGTCGAACTCCCCGAACGGCCGCTCCTTGGTGGAGGCGCCCCGACGGGGCGAATCATAGGACCAGGTGAGCATGGCGGAGTCGGTCATGTTGTTCCACGGACCGCCCGCCTCGAGCATCACCACGTCGGCACCGGCCTGGGTCAGCGCATAGGCGGCCATGCCGCCGCCCGCACCCGAGCCGATGATGGCCACATCATGGATTTTCCGCGTGCCCTGGGATTGCGTCACCCTGATTTTGCTCCTTCCGCGTGGACGTCACAGAGGCGCACGGCGTCCCGCAGCGATTCCCGCCACGGGCGTGTCGGAATGAACTCGTGCGCCAGAAACCCGGCGAAGCCGGTGTTGGCGATGGCCTGGGCGATGGCGCGGTACTGCAACTCCTGGGTGCCGTCGAGTTCATGCCGGCCCGGCACGCCGCCCGTATGGTAATGGCCGATCTCCGCCGCGTGATCCCGGATGGTCCGGATCACGTCGCCTTCCATGATCTGCATGTGGTAAATGTCGTACAGCAGCTTGACCCGGGGGGACCCGACCGCCCTGATCACGGCCGAGCCGAACACTGTATGGTCGCCCTGATAGTCCTTGTGGTCAACCTTGCTGTTGAGGAGCTCCACGCAGACCGTGGTCTCATGCCGCTCGGCCAGGGGGGCGATCCGCCTGAGCCCGGCGATAGCATTGGTCATGCCGACGTCGTCGGTCCGGCCGTTCCGGTTGCCGAACATGGCGATGAGATTGGGCACGCCGGCCTCGCGCGCCAGCGGGAGCGTGGCCGCCAGCTCGTGCACGATGGTGTCGTGCATGGCGGGATCACACAGCCCCCGGGTGAGAAAATCATCCCGGCGGCTGGCGTAGCCCATGGAGCAGACCAGGCCATGCCTGGCGGCCACCGGCCATTCCCCGGGCTGGAGCAGGTCCACGGCGGTGAGGCCCAGCTGCTTCACCGACCGGCAGAACTCATCCAGGGGGACGTCACCGTAGGGCCAGTAGCAGACGGATTGGGCGAGATTGCGGACGGGAGAGTGACGCGGGACACGGGACGTGGGACGCGTGTCACGAGTCTCGCGTCCCGAGTCCCCCAGCACCGGCAGGATCGTGATGGCGCTGGATGCCAAGCATTGGATGGCGGTGCGTCGATGCATGGAGAGCCGTGGGTCGTGGGTCGTGGGTCGCGTCGGGGCGGAGCCATGGCTCTGCCCGTGCATGGGTCGAGGGTCGTGGACGCCGAAGCTCACCCGGTCCGTCACCCCAGCGAAAGCTGGGGTCCATGAGGGCCCTCCCGAGCCGATTCACCGTGTTGGACGCGTCACCCGGACTGAAGTGCCATGTCCGAAGCCCTCATGGATTCCAGCTTGCGCTGGAATGACGAACGGGCAAGGTCCTGCTCGCCTTGCTCGCCCTGTCTAAAACCTCAGCCCCCGCAGATACCGATAGCTCGCCGTAATGCTCGCCATCGGGTCCGCGGGTTCATCGTGCTCCACGAAATAATGCTGGATGCCGGCGTCAGCGTGCTTCGCGAAGATGCGGGCCCAGTCGATCCGGCCCGCGCCCACATCCATCATCTGCTGGCCGGCTCCCATGTCCTTGACATGCACCAGGGGGAAGCGCCCGGGATACTGGTCGAAATACGCCACCGGATCCTGCCCGCCCTTGGTGATCCAGAAGAGATCCATCTCGAACAGCACGTTGTCGGGATCGCATTCCGCCAGCAGGACGTCATAGGGCATCCGGCCATCGATCGGGGTGAACTCGAAGTCATGATTGTGATAGGCGAAGCCGATGCCGCGCTTCATCGCCTCCTCGCCGGCCTTGTTGAACTTCTCGATCGTCGAGCGCAGTGCGTCGAGCGTCGAACGGTCCTTCTCGTCCAGCCACGCGACCACCAGATAGTCATGCCCCAGCGATTCGGCGTCATCCAGCGTGCGGCTCCAGTTGTCGCCCAGCACGTCGAGACCGACATGCGCCGAGGGCGCGGCGAGGCCAAGTGCATCGAGCTGCTTCCGCAGCGTATCGGGCTTGCGGTCGTAGTAGCCGGCGAACTCGACTTCCTTGTAGCCGATCTTCGCGATCCGGGCGAGCGTCCCGTCAAAATCCTTCTCGAGCAGCGTGCGCACGGTGTAGAGCTGGACACCGATGTCGCCCAACTGGTCGGCCGGCTGCAGGGGCGGCCTGCGGGCTGCCCCTGCAACCGGCAGCGTGAGCGCCAGTGCGCCGGCACCGGCGGCGGCGAGAAATTCGCGTCGGTCACAGTTCATGGCGATTCAGCAGCTCCACGGCGTGATCCACGGCGCGTGCCGTGAGGGCCATGTAGGTGATGGAAGGATTCTGGCAGGCGGATGACGCCATGCACGCGCCGTCCGTGATGAACAGATTGGGGACATCCCATGCCTGGTTCCACTTGTTGAGCACGCTGGTCTTCCGGTCCCGGCCCATGCGCGCGGTGCCCATCTCGTGGATGGTGCGGCCGGGCGGCGCCTTGTCGTTGAAGGTGCTGATGTTCCTGGCTCCGGCCGCCTCCAGCAGCTCGGCCGCGCTCACCTGCATGTCCTCCAGCAGGGCGAGTTCATTGGGGCCCCACGCCATGTTCACGTGCACGGCAGGAACACCCCACTTGTCCTTCACCTCGGGATCCAGGGTCATGAAGTTGTCCGAACGCGGGAGGCACTCGCCGAAGCCATAAAAGCTCATCCCCCATGGCCCTTCCTCGAACAGCGACCGCTTGAATTCGGCGCCGAAGCCCGGCGTGGATGAGCCGCGGCCCCAACCCGACCGGCCACCACCGCCCTGGTAGGCGTAGCCCCGCAGGAACTTGCTGCTCTTCTCGGTGGCGTTCTTGAAGCGCGGCACGTAGATGCCGTTGGGGCGGTGGCCGAAGGTGGTCCGGTCGAGGAAGCCGTCAATGCCGCCGCGGGCGCCCCCGCCCATGCAGTGATCCATGAGGTTCTTCCCGACCTGCCCGCTGGAGTTGGCCAGCCCATCGGGGAATTCGCTGCTGGTGGAATGGAGCAGCAACCGGGCGCTCTCGATGGTGGAGGCGCAGAGAAAGACGATCCTGGCCTCGACCTCGAATGGCTCCATGGTTTCCGCGTCAATCACCCGGACGCCGCGCACCCGGTTGGTGGCGGGATCGTACAGCAGCTGCTCGACGACGCTGTTGGGGCGCAGCGTCATGTTGCCGGTCTTCTGCGCCGCCGGCAGGGTGCTGCCGATGCTTGAGAAATACGACGCCGTGATGCAACCGCGCTCGCAGGGGCCGCAATAATGGCAGGCCGCCCGGCCGTTGTGGTTCTGCGTGAGGATGGCGCAGCGACCGATGGTCAGCACCCGTTTCCGGCCGAACGCCGCGGCCATGCGGTCCCGCACGTGCTCTTCGGCGCAATTGAGCGCCATGGGCGGGAGAAACTCGCCGTCGGGGAGCTGGTCCAGGTGCTCGTGGTTGCCGCTGATCCCGATGAACTTCTCCACGTAGGAGTACCAGGGCGCGATGTCCCGGTAGCGGATGGGCCAGTCCACACCATAGCCATCGCGGGCATTGGCTTCGAAGTCGAGGTCGCTCCACCGGTAGACCTGGCGGCCCCACATGATGGACCGCCCGCCGACCTGGCGGCCGCGGAGCCACTCGAAGCGCTTGCCCTCGTCGAACGTGTAGGGATTCTCGAGGTCGTTGACGAAGAACTTCGAACCCAGTTCATCGCAGGCGTAGCAATTGCGCTGGATGGGCTGGTCGTGCTCCAGTTTTGCCCGGTCGCCGAAGCCACGGAAGTGCATCTGCCAGGGCTGGACGTGCTCCACGTAGTCGCGGGCCGGTTCGATGTTGCGGCCGGCTTCGAGGACCAGGGTCTTGAGCCCGTGCTCGGAGAGTTCCTTGGCTGCCCAGCCGCCGGTGATACCGGAGCCGATGACGATGGCGTCGTAGGGAGTCATAGGTCGTAAGTCGTAGGTCGTAAGTGGTCGCGGGTCGTAAGTCACAGGTCGTACGACCTACGACCTGTGACTCACGACTATCTCACATCCATCCCACCTTCCCGGCCAGACCTTTACCTTGAGCACGTCCTGCATGACCGGTTTCGACGTAAAGTAGCCGTAGATAGTCAGCCCCTTGAGGGTGCGCCAGGTGGCGGCGGCGGAGCGTGGGGGAGGGTTCGTTGTGGTGTCGAGCGTGGTGGCAAGGGATGCCTGCGCCGCCAGGTCCAGCTCGGCGAAGGTGCGGGCGCCCTGTTTCGATGCCATGCCGTCGAGGTATCCCAACCCGTAGAGCAGGTTGTCCCGGTCGCCGGCGGCGTACCATTCCGTGAGCAGCAGGTCAATGAACTCCACGACGCCTACGTCCAGGGCGCCAGGGGTGTCGGTGCGCGGCAGGATGAGGTCAGCGATGGCACCTACGCTGGCGGCTTCGGGCGCCGTCAGGGTCCGGAGGGCGCCGGTCCGCCCGTGCGCCGCCACGCCGAGGGCCCAGAGCCGCTCGGTGGAGAGACCGGCGAATGCCGGAATGGTGGCCACCGCGCCCAGCGCGCGGAGCAGGTCGCGTCGCTGCATGGAGCCTCCACGGATTCTGCCGCTTGGGCAAATGACGCAGTTTGCCGGACCCAGAGGATAACTGGTAATATGGGGGCAATTCCCCCGTTGCGTAATCTCCGAAAGCCGGCCCGCACATGCTCCGTACTTTCCTGTTCCGGATCCTGCTTCTGGTGCTCTGGCCCGCGTGGCTCAGTGCCCAGGGCAGACCGGTCGTGCCCTTCCGCGCCGGCATGGTGGTCACCCGGTCGGTGCGCGTGCAGCCCGGGACGTATCAGGTTGGTCCGGGAAGCCGCCCGGCTATCACGGTCCGCGGTCATGATATCGAAGTGGGCCTCACAGGTGTCGAGCTGGTGGGCAGCCCCGACCGCCGGCACCCCGACCGCTTCACCGGGGTCGCGCTGCAGATTGACAGTGGCAGCGCCATTACCATCATCGGTGCCCGCATCCGCGGGTTCAAGGTGGCCATCCTGGCTCGCGGCACCCGCCACCTCCGCCTCGTCGACAACGATCTCTCCGACAATTATCGCCCCCGGCTCTACAGCCACGTCGAGCGCGAATCGCTGGCCGACTGGCTCTCCTACCACCATAACGACGAGGGCGAATGGCTTCGCTATGGTGCCGGGATCTACCTTGACGGCGTCTCCGGCGGTGACATCCGCGGCAACACCGTCGAGCGGGGCATGAACGGGCTGCTGCTTACCCGGAGCAGCGGGCTCCGGATCTGGAACAACAATTTCTCGTTCAATTCGGGACTGGGCATCGGTCTCTACCGCTCGACCGAGGACACCGTCATGCACAACCGCGCCGACTGGAATGTGCGCGGCTATTCCGACGGCTTTTTCAACCGGGGCCAGGATTCCGCCGCGCTGCTGATGTTCGAGCAGGCGAGCGGGAATGTGGTCGCGTTCAATTCCATGACGCATTCGGGTGATGGCCTGTTTCTCTGGGCCGGCCAGAGCACGATGGACAGCGGCACCGGCGGATCCAACGACAACCTGTTCTACCGGAACGACTTCTCCTTCGCGCCCACCAACGGCATGGAAGCAACGTTCTCGCGCAACGCGTTCGTCGAGAATCGCGTCGAAGGGGCGTGGCACGGGCTCTGGGGTGGGTACTCGCGGGAGTCCCAGGTGCTCGGCAACGCCTTCATCCGGAACGTGGAGGCCATCGCCATCGAGCATGGCCAGGAGATCCGGATCGCCGGCAATACCTTCCAGCAGGATACGACCGCCATCCACCTCTGGTGGAACAAGCTCGAGCCGTCCGACTGGGGATACCCGAAGCATCGGGATACGCGGTCCCGCGACTACCAGATCACGGGCAACCGCTTCGATGGCGTCCGGACCGCATTGCGGGTCCAGGACACGCAGACGCTGCGCCTCAGTGGCAACGCGGTTGACGGTGTGGATTCGCTCACCGTCGTCACGGGCGACTCTGCTGGCTGGAACGGAATCTTGTCCCTCGATGCCACCGGTTCAAACCTGCCGATTCCAGCGCGCTATCGCGTGGCGCCGCTGCCTGGCGGCAACGACGCGCTCGGCGCCCCTGACATCCGGCGTGGGCGCGAATCCATCATCGTTACGGAGTGGGGACCATACACCTGGGCGTACCCCCTGCTCTGGCCCGCCGGGCGATCCGACACGCTTCCCCTGCGGCTCCGGGTGCTGGGGCCGGCCGGCCATTGGCGCGTCACGGCGACATCCGGCATCAGCGCGATGTCGCGGCGCAGCGGAACCGTGGGGGACACCATCTCCGTCGTTCCAGCGTCCGGCCATCAGACGGATTTCTCGCTCGAGCTCGAGTACCGCGGCAAGGCGACCGTCTCCCCGTTCGGCGAGCACCATCCAGCCGGCGCACCGGTTGCCTTCGGCTGGCGCACCTTCCGCCCGTCGACCACCTGGCACCTCAGCTACATCCCGACCGACTCCACTGCGCGCTCCGCTGACACGACCGCGCTCAAGGCCTTGCTCGCCCGGCCGCCGGCCGCGACGCTCGACACCACGCGGCTCGACCTCATGTGGTACCGCCCACCCATCAAGGCGCTCCCGGCGGAATCGGTGCTCACCGTCGCGACGGCTACGGTAACGCTGCCGGAGGGCCACTACCTGCTTCGCACCATCGCGGACGACGCAATCCGGGTCTGGGTGGATGACCGCCTCGTGCTGGATGACTGGGTTCCCGGCGATTCGCACGTGAAGGAGGTGGTGCTTCCCCTGGGCGGCACGCACCGGATCCGGGCGGTGCATCTGCAGCTGGATGGGTGGTATGAGTTGAGGGTGGAGGTGGTGAGGGAGGAGGGTTAGGCACCGAGAAGCCGAGACGAAAGTATGTCATTCCGAGCGCAGCGAGGAATCTACTCCGCCATGTCCCGACGCCGGTCAGTAGATCCTTCGGTCGCTGCGCTCCCTCAGGATGACAAGCTTCCTCGTCCCTCGTCCCCGCAACCTACTTCAACCTCATTGCTGGCCACGCCTCCTTTCTGAATGCGCGGAAATCCCTTCCGAGCAGTGCCGCCACGGTCGCCGCCACCTGGGCCTGCTTTACGTCCGGTACATTGCTGCGTTCGCCCAGCGCCGGGGTGTCGGGGCCCATCACCGCGAGCCAGATGTTGCCGGCGCCAGGCACATCGGCGCCATGGTCCTTCCAGCCCGTCTCCCCACCGCCGCGCCCGTGATCGGTGGTGATGATCAGCGTGGTGTGTCCGCGATATTCCGGCAGCGACTGCAGGAGGGCCCAGAGCTCGGCGATGTAGCCGTCAGCATGGTGCAGCGACTGGAGCACAAAGTCATAACGCCCCGCGTGGGCCCATTCGTCCGGCTCGCCGTAGCCCACGAACAGGAGACGAGGCTGGCGCTCGCGGACATACTGCAGCACTGCCTGCTGCATGAGCCCGTCCCAGACTTCTCCGTCCCAGTAGCGCAGCAGTGAACCGTACAGCGCAGCGGTGGCAGCATGCACCGGGTTGCTGTCTGTCACGGTCCAGGGCGATTCCCAGGCGGCAAAGACGGGAAACCCGGCGCGCCGTTCGTTGAAGATCCGGTTGAACGCCTCCCAGGAGCCGAATGCAGCGACGCTGTCATGGAATTCCGGGAAACCGCTCAACCACTCGAACACCGTGGGATTGGGGTTGGGCGGGTAATCATTGGAATTGACCGCCGAGTCGAACACGCCGGTGAGCGCCTCGCTGTAGCCCGGATAGGAAAACCAGTAAGTATTCACGGTATGCGCGACGCTTCCCTTCCGCACATTACCGAAGA
>SMFG01000063.1_pt1 | contig 25308 bp, 25 predicted proteins | sample 2456131 | NCBI WGS metagenome assembly SMFG01 (sample SAMN10132612, study PRJNA489261) | soil metagenome | isolation source: day120 antibiotic-silt loam soil ammended with raw manure from dairy cow... | place: USA | collected 2015-05-01
GCATCATCCCGGCCCATGCCATGGCCATCATCCGCCACTTCGATCAGCGTCTTGCCGCCCTGCTCCGCCCTGATCCGGACATGCGTGGCACCAGCGTCAAGCGCGTTCTCGGCCAGCTCCTTGACGACGCTGGCCGGACGCTCGACAACCTCGCCGGCGGCGATCTGGTCGGCGACGGCATCGGGAAGGATGCGTATGCGGCGGGTCATCCCTGAAAGTTACTCGCCCACTCGCTCGATGGCGTTCGCGGGCAGCCAGCCGGCCTTGCCGGCGGCATCCACCAGCCACCAGCCAGCCTGCTGGCGCCGGAGCATGACGGACGAGCCGACGGGGAGCGCGCTGACTTCCGGTGCCCGGCCGTGGGGAGACACCCGCACCGGCTCTTCACGCACGACGATGGCCATGGGCCTGGCATACCGCGACGCGATGACCGCGGACGCCGCCGCCGTGACCACGCCCGCAGAAAAGAGGAGCGTGCTCCGCAGCCTCATGGTGCGCCGGTCGAGCACAAGGACAAACACCCATCCCGCGTACCAGAGAGCGAGCGCGCCCAGCGCCAGCTCCTCCGGCGTCAGCGGCGAAACCCAGGACATCTGTCGTGACCAGGAGTCCGGGCCAGGGACCAGCCCGAGCGCACGCCGCACATTGGCGTTCCGCGGGCGGAGTCGGGCAGCGTGCAGCCACGCCGAGCGGGCGCGGGCATCGGAACCGAGCCGGTACTGCGCCGCACCGAGCCCGTACCAGTCCGCGGCGGTGGCGTCCGGGCCGGCGGTCCGGCGGGCGAACCCGTCCGCTGCTTCGCGGTATGCCCCCGATCCGTAGAGCGATTCCGGGCTCGGCACCTGTGAGCCCAGCATGGCGGGCACCAGTATCGCGAATGGCATGAGCACCGCCAGCAGTCGGCGCCCGCGACGCTCGCGATGCCGGGACTCGCCGCCGAGTGTCCGGGTGAGATCGTCCATTTCACGGGCCAGCTGGCTCTCGGTGCGACCACCCGATCCATGGCCGTACCGCACGGCCAGGAATTCGTCCCGGACACCGGCGATGCGGCGCGCGAGCTCGCTATCGAGTCCCGCTGCGCGGAGCGCCGAAACCAGCGCCGGGCCGGTGCGCACATCCGCGTCGGGTACCAGCGCGCGCAGCGCTGCCAGGAGGCGGCGGTCGGACCTCGGCAGGTCCGGCCGGCGATCGGTGACCCGGCGCCTGAAGCGCGACCGGTACCACTCGCGCCCGGCGAGGCCGCCCCAAAGGACAACGGGCAGGCATGCGATCACGATCCAGATGGCGAGCGGTACTGCCCGCCACAGCGCGTGCGCCGGCGTGGTCCGCCTCTCCTTGAGCAGCGCTGGCGGTGTCGGGCGTGAGGCTTCGTTCTCGGAGGCAGGCGCAATGCTGACGGTCACCGCCGGTGCGGTGAGCGTCCGGTACGCCGCAGCGTCGAGATCGAAGTACGAGTATTCGAGTCGTGGGAGATGCAGTGGACCCGCTGAATCGGGCAGGGCGAGATACCGGAACGTCTTCGTCCCGCCGAGGTAGCCACCGGTGCTCGTCATCCGATCGTCGGTGCGATCCTGATAATGCCGCAGGTCACCGGGCCAGGCGATCTCCGGGGCGGGCCAGAGCGCCACGTTGCCGCGCCCGCCCAGTTGTACTTCCAGTGGCACGGCCTGCCCTGCTCCTCCCGCCGCCGGCACACTACGCTCGAGCGTGAGATTCCTCCCCACCGCGCCGCCAAAGGAGGCGGGCCGGCCGGCATCCGGCAGTGGCAGCACCGTCAACGACGCCGAATTGCTCTCGAGGGTATAGCGCTCTTCCTGACTGAAGAACTGCATCGCCACGGGCACGCTGTACTGCAGCGATGCCTTGGCGATGTCCACCGAGCCCGGCACCAGCGGAAAGACGATCTGGTACGAGACGAACAGATCGTACCAGGTGTCGCCCACCTTCCGGCTTTCGGCGATGCCGGGCGGGGTCGGTTGTGGGTAGCTCCAGACGCCGGAGAGCGACGGCGGCGTGAGCGTCGGCGGTCGGCGCAAGCGGGACCGGAGGCCGCGCGGAAACCAGGCGGCGGTGACCACGTCCACCTGTTCTCCGACATAGATCCGATCGCTGGAGATCAGCAGCGTAAGCGCCGGTTCTCCCGCCCGCTGGGGCGGCGGCGCTCGGCGCAGCATGGCGCGAAGCCGGGGGCTGATGGTCGACGCCGCACCGGTCCCGGATTGGACCACCACGGTCACGGCGCCCGTCTTCACCAGGTGGCCGGCCTGCTCCACGCCGAACGGCCCGAGCCGGAAGGTGCCGGCGCGGAGCGCGCCGAGGTCGAGCTCCAGCGTGGTGGTGCGGGCAGTGGTGTCGCTCAGCGAGACCGCCGTCCGCTCGGTGCGCGCGAGGGTCTCGAAGCCGTCGAGCGACGGGAGGATGATCCGGATGGGCGCCGGCGAGCGGCTGGTCGCCGTCACCGTGAGGATCAGGTCTTCACCGACCGACAGGCGGGATCGATCGAGCGTCGCCGTGACGGCCGGTGCGGGCCCTTGCAGCGCCGCGAGGACAAACAGCGCGGCGATCACCAGTCCTTTACTCCCGATGCACTGCTCTGGGTGCGCCGCTGCTGGTCAGTGCGGGTCTGGCGCTCCTCGCGCGACATCGATTCGAGGATCTGCTCCGCCTGAGCCTGTGTCATCCCTCCCTGCGACTGCGCCGCGGGTGGGGGTGGCGTGGCGCCGCCACCACCACCAGTACCGGCCCCGCCCCCAGACTGCGGCGGCGGCTCGGGCGGCTTCATCCGCTGGGCCAGTTCCAGGTTCCACTTGGCACGGCCAGAACCCGGCTCGAGCAGCAGCGCCTGCCGGAGGCGGTCGATGGCGGATCCCACCAGCTTGGCCCGGTTGGCACTGTCCGCCTTGGCAGCCAGCAGGTCAACGAGGCCCAGATTGTAGAGCGCGCGATAGCGAAGCGCAGGATCCAGCGAGGTGCTCGCTTCGGTCAACGCACGGCGGGCTACATCCAGCCGACCGGCCCGGAGTGCAGCAGTCCCGGCGTTGTAGAAAGCCGTGTCGCGCGCAATCGTGCCGGACGCGGCATCGAGAAATGCGGAGGCGGCCTCTTCCGGCCGTCCCTCCGCCATGGCGCGCGCGCCTGCGGACGGGCGCTGGCCAGAGAGCGACGGCGGCGTCAGCAGCACGAACGCGAGGATGAGCAGCGACGCACCGCGCCGGGTCATGGTCTGGACCAGGAGCACCAGCGCGGCGACGAGCAGCGGTATCCACGCACGGGGAAGCAGGTCGCTCGCCCGTGTCTCGGTGGTCGGACTCCGCTTGAAATTGGCCAGCAGATCGCGGACGGCGCCGGCCTGGTCCGGCGCATCGGCGGGGACGATGGTACCATCGCTCGCATCGGCCAGCCGCTCGAGCACCGTATCCTCGCGCCGCGTTTCCACCACCGCGCCGGCCTGATCCAGCTTGTATTCGATCAACGTGCCGGTGCTGTCCCGGATGGGAATCCGCACCGGACTGGTGCCGCCTTCGGCGACGAAGATCACGCGGATCTGCTGCGCCTTGAGCTCCTCGGCGGCCTGGATCGCGGCCGGCAGGCTGTCGTGCATCTCGCCATCCGTGAAAACCACCAGCACCCGGTCGCCGACCTCGCCGGAGGCGAGCAGCAGTTGGCCGCCCTGTGCGAGCACGGCGCCAAGGTTGGTCCCGCCTTCGCTCGCAAGATCCGGATCCAGCGCGTCGAGATACATCCGCACCGCTCCGCCGTCCACCGTCAGCGGCGTGAGGATGTAGCTGCGACCGGCAAAGGCGATGAGGCCAAGCCGGTCACCCCGGCTGTCCTGTACCAGCCGCCGCGCCTCGCGCAGCGAGTGCTCCAGCCGGTTGGGCGTCGCATCTTCCGCCAGCATGGAGCGGCTGATGTCCATCGCAAGCACCAGACTCAGCGCGTGGCTCTCCGTGGTGATCCGTGCCTTCCCGCCCCGCGGCCCGGCCAGCGCCACCAGCCCGAACAGGACGACCAGACCTGCGAGCAGCGGCGTCCAGCGGCCGCCGCGCCGGGTTCGCTGCGCCAGCTCGGCAGACCAGGCCCCCGCCAGCCGTACCCGTTTCCGATGCCCGAGGAAAAGCCAGAGCCCCGCGAGCAGGGCGAGCACTGGCGCGAGGATGAGCAGGACAGGTGAGTCGAAGATCACGGCAGTCGCACCAGGATGGTCGAGCCCAGCAGCACTTCGAGCAGGAACGCGCCCAACCCGATGAGGATCAGCGGCCGGGTCGCTTCGTCGAAACGGGTGTACCGGGTAATCTGGATCGGCGACTTCTCCAGCTGGTCGATCTGCTGGAAGATCCGGCTCAACGCCTCGCTGTCGGTCGCGCGGAAATAGCGGCCGCCGGTGCTCTGGGCAATGCTTCGCATCAGCGGCTCATCGATCCGCACCGGCAGCATCTCGTAGCGGAAACCGCCGACGCCGCGCCCGGTCGGAATGGGCGCCTCGCCAATGGTGCCGACACCGATGGTGTAGACCTTGATGCCATACGCGGCCGCCGTGGCCGCCGCAGTCCTGGGGTCAATCAGCCCCTTGTTGTTCTCGCCATCGGTCAGCAGCAGCACCACCCGCGACTTGTCAGGACTCCGCCGCAGCCGATTCACCGCGACGGCGAGCCCGCTGCCGATGGCGGTGCCATCCTCCAGCGACCCGATCTTCAGCCCCATGATGGCTTGCTCCACCACCGGATAGTCCAGCGAAAGCGGAACCTGCGTCAGCGCCTCGCCTGCGAAGGCAACCAGCCCGATCCGATCCGCCTGCCGCCCGTTGACGAATCCGACCGCCTGGCGCTTGGCGACCTCCAGCCGGTTGCTGGGGGCGAAGTCCTCCGCCAGCATGCTGCTGGAGATGTCGATGGCGATGACGATCGAAATGCCTTCCTGATGGACCTCGACGGCGTCGCCCCCGAACCGCGGTCCCGCGGCCCCGACGATGAGGGCGGCCAGTGCCACACTGCGCAGCACTGGGGGCAGGTGCGACCACCAGGGCGTCCGCGCGACGGCGGCCGGCAACGAGGTATCGCTGAACTCCACCGCGTCGGCGGCACGCCGCCGGCGCCAGAGCCAGAATGGAATGAGCGCGAGCAGGAGGAGGATCATCGGGCGCGCAAATGTCATGGCGCCACTCCATCGAGCTGTTGCGCCAGTGCCGCCGCCTCGTCATGCAAGGACAGCACTTCAGCCGGCGTGCCGGGTGCGAAGCGCGCTGTATCCAGGGCTCCGAGCACTCGCGCCAGGTCCGCCAGCGGCCACGCCGGACGCTGCTGTTCGAGCACGGCGATGCACGCCGCGGCATCGAGCCCCTCATGGGCATCAGGCGCCTGCGCGGCGATGGTCCGGCGCAGCCGGGCAGCAGCGGCGGCAAGCACCGACCGGGCTTCACCGGCATCGGCCCATTGCGCCGCGGGCACCGGCACGACCGTAGGCGGCAGCGGCATCGGCAGCGGCTTGCCGCGCCGCCTCCACCACCAATGCAGCAACGCCAGGATGGCGAGCGCGAATGCGCCGAGCAGCAGCAGCGGAAGGAAGTTGACGGTGCGGCGCGCGATGAGGCCGGCCTCGGGTTGAGGTCGGAGCTCCTTGAGCGGGCGATCCGGCAAGGTGGACCGCACCGTGAACCGCGCGATACTGGGGCCGAGCGTGTCCAGCGACCCATCCGGTGCCAGCAGCGACGGCGCCGGGACCCGGACTTCGTGGGTGCCCGGAACCCAGGACACGAGCGGCGCCCGCAGGATGGCGCTGTCGCCCCGGAGTTCCACCATGGGTTGCCCCAGCAATTCGACATCGCCGGTAAGCGTCCACTCGGGTACCCGCGCGGTGTACCCCTCGGGCAGGGCGACGGCGCGGCGCACCCAGATCGTGTCGCCGATGGTCGGCCCTTGCGCCGCCGCCTGCAGCAACAGCAGCAGCGCGATCATCCTCGACGCAGCCGCCGCGCACGAAGCGCGAATGCGCGCCGGAGCGGAAGCGCGTAATCACTGTCGGTGCTAAGCCGCACCGAGTCCACTCCGCTGGCGGCGAGCACCCGTGCCCGCTCGTCCCGCCGCCGCTCCGCAAGCGCTCCGAGCCGGTCGCGGACCTGCTTGCTGCCCGTGTCCAGCAGCACCCGCCGGCCAGTCTCGGCGTCCGCCAGCTCCAGCCATCCCGATTCGGGCAGCGCGCGCTCACGCGGATCTTCGACGGCGATGGCTACCACCTCATGCCGGGCCGCCAGCCGGCGGAGTGGCCGCTCCCATCCGTCGGCGAGAAAGTCCGATAGCACCACCACGATGCTCCGGTGCCGCAGGAGCCGGGTGGTGTATGAGAGACTGGCCGCCAGGTTGGTGTGTCGTCCCGCCGGCGCGAACGCGATCAGGTCCCGAATGACCCGCAAGGCGTGGCGGCGGCCCTTTCTGGGCGGAATGACGCGCTCCACCTCGTCCGCAAACAGCAGTGCGCCGACGCGATCGTTCTGGGCGGCCGCAGCCAACGCGAGCACGGCGCCGACCTCGACCGCCAGGGCCGCCTTGGTCATGGGTGCGCCGAAGCGGGTGGAGCCCGACTGATCCACCACCAGCATGACCGTCAGCTCCCGCTCCTCCGTGAACGTCTTGACGAACGGGCTCGCGAGGCGGGCGGAAACGTTCCAGTCTATGGCGCGGAAGTCGTCGCCGGGCTCATAGGCGCGTACCTCGGCGAACTCCATGCCCTGGCCGCGGAACAGCGACCGGTACTCGCCCGCGAACAGCGAGGTAACGAGCCCGCGCGTGCGGAGTTCGATCGCCTTGACCTGCTGGAGGACGTCGGAGGAGACTGTGGGCATGGGAGGGCGCGTCGTAAGTCGAAAGTCGTAAGTCGTACGACTTATGACGTACGACTGTCGACCGTCACGGTGCCTTCACCGCTTCGAGGAGCCGCGTCACCACGTCGTCACTCGAGACGTTTTCCGCTTCGGCCTCGAAGGTGAGCACGATGCGGTGCCGCAGCACGTCGGGCGCGAGGGCGCGCACGTCCTCCGGCACGACGTAATCGCGGCCCCGGAGGAACGCATGAGCCCGCGACCCGGCGGCCAGGGCGAGCGACGCCCGGGGCGACGCGCCGAATGCCACCAGCGGCTTGAGGTCGGCCATGCCGATGCTCGCCGGGTCGCGCGTGGCGCGCACCAGGTCCACGATGTAATCCGTCACCTTCTGGTCCATGTACAGATCGTTGATGCGGCCGCGGGCTTCCATGATCGCGTCGGGCTGCAGCAACGGCTCGACCGCGATCTCATGCCCCGACCCCATGCGCTCGAGTACCATCCGCTCCTCATCCCGCGCCGGATAGCGCACGCGCACCTTGAGCATGAACCGGTCGAGCTGCGCTTCCGGCAGCGGGTAGGTGCCTTCGTTTTCGATCGGGTTCTGGGTCGCGAGCACGAGGAACGGTTCGGTCAGCTCGAAGGTGGTGCCGCCGATGGTGACCTGCTTCTCCTGCATGCCTTCGAGCAGCGCCGCCTGTACCTTGGCCGGAGCGCGGTTGATCTCGTCGGCCAGGATGATGTTGGCAAAGAGCGGGCCCTTCTTGACGTAGAAGTCCTGGCTCTTCTGGTCGTAGACCATGGTGCCGATGACGTCGGCCGGCAGCAGGTCGGGCGTGAACTGGATGCGCGAGAACGACGCGTTCACGATTTCCGCCAGCGTGCGCACGGCCAGGGTCTTGGCGAGTCCGGGCACGCCTTCGAGCAGGATATGCCCGCCGGTCAGGAGGCCGATGAGCAGCCGCTCGACCATCTCATCCTGGCCCACGATCCGCTTGCCCACTTCGTCCGTGACCCGCTGAATCAGGCCCGCTTCCATCACCGGCTGTGCCATCGTCAGTCCTCGGTTGGATCCATGCGCACCGCCCGGTAGAGCGCGCGCTCTTCGTCCGGCGTGAGCGGCCGGTATTCGCCAGGCGCCAGATCGCCCAGTCGCACGGGGCCGTAGGAGAGCCGAGCCAGCCGCTCCACCTTGAGCCCCATGGCTTCGCACCAGCGGCGCACGACCCGGTTGCGCCCCTCGTGCAGTGTGACATCGAGAATGCTGCGCCCTTCCCGTCCCGGACGCACGCGGACATCGGAAGGTTGCACCGGCCGCCCGTCCACTTCCACCGGCTTCCGCGCGAGTGCTTCGATCTCCGGCGCCGAATGGCCGTGGACCAGCGCGGTATAGTGGCGGGGGATGTGGTAGCGTGCAGGGCGAGCCAGCGCCGCGCAACCAGCTTCACCGCCTTTCCCGCCACGGTGATCCGCTGGGCGGCGGGATCCACCTTGCTGCCGAGTTCCGCCACCTTGCCGTCCACCTTCACCTTGCCGGCGCGGATCAGTTCTTCCGCGGCCCGGCGTGAGGCGACACCCGCGCGCGCCAGGGCGCGCTGGAGGCGCATCTCACTCATGATTCCGCCGGAATCGCCACCTCCGCCTCCGCGGCATGCTCGGTGTCATCCGGAAGCTGGGGGTGCAGCGCGATGCTCAGTTCGTCCGCCTTGGGCAGGTCCGCCAGGTCGCGGAGGCCCAGCAGTTCCAGGAACAGCGGCGTGGTGCCATACAGCAGTGGACGGCCGAGGCCTTCGGCGCGGCCTACCACCTCGATGAGCCCACGCTCCTGCAGTGTCCGGAGCACGCCGCCAGCCGAGACGCCGCGGATCTCCTCGATCTCCGCGCGACCGACCGGCTGGCGATACGAGATGACCGCGAGCGTCTCCAGCGTCGCCGCGGAGAGCCGCGGCGCCCGCTGGGAAAACTGCGCCCGCTCGATGGCGGCGGCGTGGACGGCGCGGGTCACCAGCTGGTAACCGCCGGCCAGCTCCACCAGTTCGATGCCGTGCTGGCCAAAATCATAGTGTTCACGCAGCTGATCCAGCGCGGCGCGTACATCGGCCAGCGACGCCTCGGTATCGAGCAGGCAGAGTTCCTCCGCCGCCAGCGGGCGGTTGGCCGAGAAGAGCGCCGCTTCAAGCAGCTGAGCGAGTGGTGTCACGGGCAATCCAGAGCGGCGCGAAGGGCGCCGGTTGAGTAACGGTCAGGGTGCCGCGCCGGGCCAGCTCCAGCAGCGCCAGCAGGGTGGACAGCACGTCAATGATGTTGGGCTCGGGTCCGAGCGCCTCGCGCCAGGTGCAGCCGTCCTGCTCCGCCAGGATCGCCTCGATCCGGCGCGCCGCGCGGTCCACGTCCAGCGGCCGGGCCACCACCTTGTGCAGCACCTGCGACGGGATGCCGGCAATCACGCGCTGCACCGCATCCAGCAACTGCATCATGTCGAGCGTCAGCGGCAACGGCGGCAACGCGGGCGGTGGCGGAAGATACCCGCGCGCGTGGTTCAGTGAGCGCCGCTCGGCGGCCCGCGCCATCCACAGCGCGATTTCCTTGATCTGCTGGTATTCCAGAAGCCGCCGCACCAGCTCCGCCCGTGGGTCTTCCCAGCCCTCGTCGTCGGTGTGCCGGGGCAGCAGCAACTGCGCCTTGAGCCGCACCAGCCGGCTCGCCATATCGAGATAGTCGGCAGCCTGGTTGAGCCCGAGCTCGTGAATGACGGCCAGAAACTGGTCGGCGATCCGCGCGATCGGAATATCGGCGATCTCGATCTGGTCTTCCCGGAGCAGATGGAGCAGCAGGTCCAGGGGGCCGGTGAACTGTTCCAGCTCCACCACAAACGCGGCCGCGCTTCCAGCGCCGTCGGACGGCGCCGACATGGCGAAAGGGCTCGTCACGAGAAGATCTGCAGGCCGGAGTCGAGCTGATACGGATACATCAGCCCGAAGAGAAATCGGAGGCTGATGAACGCAGGCGTCAGCAGCACGTTGGTCACACCGGGCAGGAAGAGCAGGATGACCAGCAGCGGCAGGAAGCCGAACCGGTGGAGGCTGCGATACTTCGCGCCGGCGCCCGGCGGCAGCAGATAGTAGAACAGGTGCGATCCATCCAGCGGCGGAAGCGGGATCAGGTTGAAGAAACAGAGCAGCAGGTTGAGCCAGACGCCCCACGCAAACATCCGCTGGGCAGCGTTGAACGCCGCCAGGTTGTCGCCCAGCATGCCGCCCAGCACTCCCACCAGCACGAACAGCACGGCACAGACCAGTGCGAGCCCGAAATTGGTGACGACACCGGCGGCGCTGACGATGATGTCGCCCTTCCGGAATTTGCGATACTTGCGCGGGTTGACCGGCACCGGCTTGGCCCCGCCGAAGGTGAACCGGCCTCCGCTGCCGAACCAGAGTATGGCGGGCAGCAGGATGCTCATCCACAGATCGATGTGCGGAATCGGATTGAGCGTCAGGCGCCCGAGCATGTAGGCGGTGTCGTCACCCTGGGCATACGCCGCGGCCCCATGCGCGTATTCATGCGCCACCATGGCGAATACGAGCATCGGGAGCGCAAGAATGAAGTTGCCGAGCTGTGCTTCCAGAATCCGTCCTCGCTGTCCGGGCGGTGGGAGTTTACACGCGCTCGCCCCTGCAAGTCAAAAGTTGTAGCCGCTTGACCTTACGACGGCCAGTGGCTACTCTTCCCAGCTACGCCGGAGCGGTGGGCGCTCTGGAAATACCGTGATGAGGAAGCCGTGCCGCGAATCAAGTCCTCCAAGAAGCGCATGCGTCAGAGCCGGGCCACCCGGGATCGCAATCGGACCCACCGCAGCCAGCTCCGCTCGGCCGTGCGCCAAGCTCGCGCCGCCGGTGCCGAGGACAATGCGGCTCGCGCCGCGGCGGACAGCCTGCTCGACCGGGCTGGACGGAAGCGCCTGATCCATCCCAACACCGCCGCCCGGCAGAAGAGCCGTCTCGCCAAGGCGCGGAACGCCGCCGCCAAGGCCAGTTGAACTTCTGGCAGTACCGGCATGTCAAAGGGCGCCCCTCGAGGCGCCCTTCTTGTTGGTCCTGGCTTAATATGTTACTTCATGTGGCATCGGCAACAGGCTATGCGGCAGTAACTTGCAGGACTCAATGCATCTGCACTTCCCGTCCTCCCGCCTTCCCGTCTTACAACGCTGCCAGCTCTGCACCACACCGCTCGCAATACCATTCGGTGGGTCGGTTGAGGGTGCCGCACTCCCCGCACTTGAGCGTCTTGGCCTGACTCGACGCGGAAGCCTGCGGCTTGGGCGCTGCCGCAGTGGTGGCGACCGGTGCTGGTGTGGGAGCCGAAGCTCCCCTGGGCGCCGCCGCCGCCGGGGTTGACTCCTCGGCGCTGGGCTGATGCTCGGAGGCGTTCTGGGGCGAGAGTGACGATGACTGCTCGACCGCGACCGACTTCAGGAAATCCAGTTCGTCATCCGAAGCCGCCGGTTTCCGCTCCCCACTGGGCGCAGGCTTTGGCGCAACGGCCACGGGGGCGGCGGCAAGTACAGGCTCCGGCTCCGGCGCCACCGCTTCGGGCGGCTCCGTTGTTTCCGGCGCCGGCGCATGCTCCGCCGCAATCGACTGCTGCACCTCGGTCAGGCGGCCGACCTCGTGGCGAACGCGGGCGAGTTCCTTCCGGATGCCGTCCAGCGACGCATTCTGCACCCGGCTGATCTCGCTCCACTTGGCATCAGTGTACTCGCCCACGCCATGGCGGAGTTCCGCCTCGGACATCGTTTCCAGTGCTTCGCTTTCGCGACGCTCGAGATCCGCCTCGGAGCTGTGGAACCGTTGGAGGTCGGCGGCGATGGCATCCGCGTGCTCGCGGAGGGACTCCATGATCTTGGAGAGCCGATTCTCGTAGTCGGCCTGGACCCGGCGGCGGACGGCCTCGGGCGCGTTGGAGGCGGCCAGCTTCGACAACCACTCTTCGAACTGGGATCGTTCGCCGAGCAGTGCCTGGACCGGATTCGAGCCGGATTCAGGAGACTTCCCCATCGCAGCAGCCTTTCTTCAGAGACTTCGTGTGGCGCGGTTGCAGGTCGCGACCAGCAGCATGTTTCAAATCCCATGCCCCGGCGCGCAGGACTCTGCAGCTTGGCCGTGACTGTCCGCTCGGCCAGCCCAGGCCCAGCTCGAACCCCGATTTTCCGATATAAGCCATGTGGCGGCAACGACTTGCTGCGCGATACCATGCCCACCAATCACCGGAATGGGTGGCGACGCTGCAAACCCGCGCCTGCCTAATCTGAAAGCGAGCCCAGCGAATCGCCAGAAGGGATGCGCTACGAGAGCCGGAAGACGACCTGCCCCCGGACGATGGTCGCCACGGCCCGACCACGCACTGACCGCCCGCCAAACGGGGTGTTACGGCTCTTGGAGCGAAAGGCGGAGGGCTCGACGGTCCACGCCACATCGGGATCCAGTATCACCACATCGGCGGGGGCGCCCTTGCCCAGCGAACCGCCCGGCAGGCCGAAAATGCGGGCCGGCACGGTGCTCATCCGATCGACGAGCTGCGGCAACGTGAGGATCCCGCGCGCCACCAGCTCCGCGTTGGCCAGCGGAAAGGCGGTCTCGAGTCCGATGATGCCGTTCGGCGCCTGGTCGAATTCACGCTCCTTGGCATCGTAGTGATGGGGCGCGTGGTCGGTGGCGATGGCATCGATGGTCCCATCGCGCAGCGCCTGGCAGATCGCCTCGCGATCCGCCTCCTCGCGAAGCGGCGGGTTCATCTTGGCGTTGGTGTTGTAGCCCTCGCACGCCTCGTGCGTCAGCGTGAAGTGGTGCGGGCACGCCTCCGCCGTTACCCGGAGCCCCTTGTCCTTGGCACGGCGGATCAGCTCCACCGACCCGCGGGTGGACATGTGGCACAGATGCACGTGCCCACCGGTCAACTCGGCAAGGATGATGTCACGCGCCACCATGATTTCTTCCGCGGCGGAGGGAATGCCCTTGAGGCCAAGCCGCGTCGAGACGATACCTTCATGCATGGCCCCGCCCTCGGCAAGCGACTTCTCCTCGCAGTGATCGGCGACGGGTATGCCGAAGACGCGGGCATACTCGAGCGCCGTGCGCATGAGATGGCTCGACATCACCGGATGGCCATCATCACTCACCGCCACCGCGCCCGCACCGACCAGTTCGCCGAACTCCGCCATCTGCTGGCCCTTCTGGCCCAGCGACACCGCGCCGATGGGATAGACCCGTGCCATCCCGGCGTGCTCGGCCTGGCTCACCACGAAACCGACGACGCCCTGGTTATCGCAGACCGGATCGGTGTTCGGCATGGCGCAGATCGCCGTGAAACCACCGGCCACTGCCGATGCCGCGCCAGTGGCGATCGTCTCCAGATCTTCCTGGCCCGGCTCGCGAAGGTGCGTATGCAGATCGATGAACCCGGGTGCAACGACCCGGCCGGTCGCATCGATGATGTCCGCATCGTCGGGCGTGCCGAGCGCCTGCCCCACGGCTTCCACCTTGCCAGCGGCGAGCAGCACATCGGCCACCTCGTCCCGGCCTGAGGCAGGATCAATGACCCTGCCACCCCGAAGCAGCACTGGTTTCATCGCTCGCTCCCATCCACCGCCGCGGGGTTGCCTGGACGCCCGCCGGCCAGCAGATACAGCACCGCCATCCGTACCGCCACGCCGTTGGTGACCTGCGGCAGGATCACGCTGTGCGGGCCATCGGCCACGTCGGAATCAATCTCGACGCCGCGGTTCATGGGGCCGGGGTGCAGGATCAGCAAGTCCCTGGGTGCGCACTTCAGGCGCTCGTTGGTGACGCCAAATACCCGATTGTATTCCCGGAGCGAAGGAATGAAGCCGGCCGTCATCCGCTCGAGTTGCAAGCGCAGCACGTTGAGCGCGTCGGCCCACTGGATGGCATCCTCCACCCGCGGCAGCACCGTGACGCCCATCTCCTCGATCCCGCGCGGGAGCAGCGAGCCCGGGCCGCACACCGCCACCTCGGCGCCCAGACGGGTGAGTCCCCAGATGTTACTGCGGGCAACCCGGCTGTGGAGTACGTCACCGACGATCGCGATCTTCAGGCCCTCGATGTGGCCGAAGTTGTCGCGCAGCGTCAGCATGTCCAGCAACGCCTGGGTCGGGTGCTCGTGCTTCCCGTCGCCGGCGTTGATGACATTCGAGTTGATGCGGTCGCCGAGAAAGCGCGCGGCCCCCGACGATCCATGGCGGATGACCACCATGTCAATCCGCATGGCCTCGAGATTCCGGGCCGTATCCACCAGGGTCTCACCCTTCGAGACCGAGCTGCCGACGGCGGCCACGTTCACGGTGTCGGCGGAGAGCCGCTTCTCGGCGAACTCGAATGAAATGCGGGTGCGGGTGCTGGCTTCGAAGAAGAGATTGACGATGGTCTTGCCGCGGAGAGCCGGGACTTTCTTGATCTGCCGTTCGCTGACTTCCTTGAAGGGTTCTGCGGTGTCGAGTATGAGTCGGATCTGCTCGGCGCTCAACGGCTCCAACCCGACCAGGTCCTTTCCGAGTCCGGCCGCGGCCGTCACGCCGCACCTCGCGCCAGTTCCACGACATCCCTTCCGTCGAGTTCAGAGACCAGGACATCCACGCGCTCATCCGGCGTCAGCGTCACCGTGACGCCGACCACGTCGGCCTGAATGGGCAGCTCGCGCCCGCCGCGGTCCACCAGCACCGCCAGCAGGATCCGCCTGGGACGACCGAAATCGGTGCACTCATCCAGCGCGGCGCGGACCGTCCGGCCGGTGTAGAGCACGTCGTCCACGATGACCACAGTGCGCCCGTCGAGGTCGGGCAGGCTGGTCTCGCCCACCACCGGCTTCGGACCGATGGTCTGCAGATCGTCGCGATAGAGGGTGATGTCCAGCTTGCCGCAGGGGATATTGGTGCGCTCGGTGGTGTCGATCAGGCGCTTGATGCGGTAGGCCAGCTCGACACCCCGGCGCTGGATGCCGACCAGCACCAGGCCGTCGGTGCCGCCGGAACGCTCCACCACCTCGGACGCCATGCGAGCGAGGGTGCGCGCGATGGCGCGCTCATTCAGGAGTTCAGTGCGGGTGGGCACGGCGACGGAAGCTACGCGGCTCCCCCTCGCGAAGCAACCGCGTCTGCCCCGGCCCGGGACATCGGCTCAACCAGCGCCCAGATGTACACGGACCACCCGGACGCTGTCCCCCTGCGTCCACGCAACGACGGCGGTCGAATCACCGAGCACCTCGAGTTGCGGGTAGCGGCCGTCCGTCGAGCCCGGCACGGAAATGGTTCGTGCCAGCCGTCCAGCGGCGTCGATCCGAGCCAGCTGGATCATGCGGTGTCCATCGGGACTCATGTCCCAGGCCGCCAGCACCCCGCCCTCACTGGCGATGGCAACGCTGGCGTGCGCCGTAGCCAGTGTGCGGGCCACGGCCAGGCCTACTGGCGCGGAGGGGGCGCTCCCGGGTGTAACGCGTGCGTAGTAGACGCCGGCCCGACCCTGCTTCCCGGTGTACCAGACGATATGCCTGGTGCCAGCGGTGTCCACGGCGATGGCAGGGCCGGTATGGGGGCAGCCGGGGTACTCCCAGCCATCCTCGGACACCCGGGCCGGCGCGGCGACCGGTACGAGGCTGGCCGACACGATGTCTCGGATGTTGCCGGGGAAGTGCTGCCGCCAGGCAGCGACAACCTGGCCATCGGACGTGGGCGCGAGGGAAACGCGACAGCAGGGGCAGACCGCGCCCCAGACCCCCGCATCGCGGCCCCAGTGTTCGCCGAAGTCGTCCGATCGCGCGACAAAAATGCGAGCATCCGCTTCGGACGTCGGCTCATGGCTGGTATCGGGAAGCCGATGCTGGTGGCCCGAGAGCGCCCCCGGCTCGCGCTCATCCAGCCACGCCGCCACCAGGGTGCTGTCTCCTACCGCTGCCGCCCCGAAAAATGTATGGGTGCCAGGCGCGCCGGTGGAATCGTCATTCAGCGTCTGCGCGGGCTGCCAGCGGGAACCGCCGTCGAGCGAACGCGCCATCCGCATGTTGCTGCCAGGCCACTGCCGGCCCGGCGCCGGAACGTCCCGGGACCAGAAAATGGCGAGCCGCCCGCCTCGTGCGGCCACCAGCCGAGGGGAGGACTCGCCGTGGGGCGGGCTGGCGTCGCCCGGCGCAGGGGTCACCAGCACGGGCACCGACCAGGTGGCCCCCGCGTCCGACGACCGCGCAAAGTGGATCTGCCAGGACGAGTCGGCGCGCGCAGCCCACGCAGCGAGCAGGTCACCGGTATCGGGGTCCCGTGCGAGCGCCACATCCCCCGCTACGGCGGCCCGCGCCGGTGTGCTGGCGTGCTCCAGCGTCATCGAGCTGCCTCCGCACGCCGCGACCAGCACGGCGCTCGCGGCCAGCATCATCGAGCGGTTCATGGTACGCCCTCCCAACGCATGCCGGCGTAGACGGCGCGGCCATCGGCCGGCTCGTAGTAGCGGCCCGCTGCGTTGTCCACCTGCACCGAGAGGGAGCGGATGGTGTTGGTCAGATTCCGGCCTTCGACGAAGATCGAACCGCCCACCGATGGGACCGTATACTCCGCCCGGGCAGCCAGCATCAGCCATCCGCGATTGCTCACGGTGTTGGCACTGTTGACGAAGAAGCGTCGCGGTGCCCATTCGACCGAGGGCGTAATGCGGAGACCCGCCGGCGCCTGCAGCGTCAGCGCCGCGTTGATCAGGTGGTTCGCCGCACCCGGGATGTTGTTGCTGCCATAGACCGGGTCATTGACGAACCGATATCTGCCGTACGTGTAGGCCAGCCGTCCGCTGACGCGGCGGCCGCGGGCTTCGAGGCCCAGCTCCACACCGTAGTGCCGGCTCCTCGGAGCGTTCCGGTACGTCGGCACGGTGAACGTGGCGCCCGGGAACGGCGCCACATTCTCGTTCAGGATCTCATTTCGCAATTCTACGTCGTAGAGCGAGAGGTCCCAGCCAACCATTCCGGTGCGCCCGCGGGTGCCCACTTCGAACTGCCAGGCGCTCTGTCCGTCCAGGTCGATGAAGCCGGGCTGGGTCAGGCTGTTGAGTTCCAGCAGGAGGGGCGGCTCGTACATGCGGCTGGCGTTGGCGAATACCTTCGCCTCGAGCGACGGGACCTCGGCGATCAGGCCGACACGAGGCGAAAACGCCCGGAATACCCGGCGATCGGACTGATCGCCGTCAGCCAGGAACCCGTCGGCGGCCTGTCGCACCGAATACTCATACCGCGCGCCGCCGATCACCGAGACGCCCGGGGCGACCTCCGCCAGCTGTTCGCCGTAGGCGGCCAGGTTGGTGACCTGATCGAGCTGGTCCTTGGCGAGGGCCCCGTGCTCGCCATTGACGTTCTGGAACTGGCGATCGTCCATGTTCATGTACGAAGGCTGGAACCCGAGCGTCAGGCGCGAGCGCCGGCCAATCGGCAGCACGGTGTTCTCATAGCGCACTTCGGCACCAATATCCCGGCTCTGCTGGTTGATCACGCGGAAGATCGGATGGTCAATGTTCCGGTACTGGAAGTACGGACTGACCTCCAGGCGCTGGCCCGCGCCCAGCTGCGCCCGGAGCTGGGCGCCGATGTGGTGCAGGTCATAGACGCGCCCGTAGCGGTTCGCCACGTTGTCGGGTGCGGCCTGGGTGGGACCGCTGTCGAACTCCGCGCCGGTCAGCGCCCCGGGCAGCTCCTCGTCCACGTGCGCATAGAAATAGAACGTGCGCAGGTCCACGCTGGGCGACAGCAGGTAGCCGCCATGGAGGTTCACCCGTTCGCGCCGCTGCCCGGACCAGTCGCGATGACCCGAGAGCCCGGTATGCGTGTAGCTGGCGTAATAGTCGAAACGCCCCAGCACATCGCCGGAGGAGAGCTGGGTCTTGAGGAATCCGGAGCTGCCGCCTTCCGCGACGACGGTGAGCGGCGTTGCGGTGTAGCCGGTGCGGGTCTCGACGTTGATGGCCCCGCCCATCGTGGAGCCGCCGAAACGGAGCGCGTTGGCCCCTTTGTAGACCTCGATGGCATCGGCGGTCAGCATCTCGATCGACTCGAAATCGGTGAAGCCATCCGCGTTCCGGTACGGCATGCCGTTGACCAGCAGGTTGATGCCCCGCGCATGGAAATTGTTCCGGAGGCCGGAGCCACGGATCGAAACCTGGCTCTCATCTGCGGCGCCGAAGCGCGGCTGGATGTAGACGCCGGGCGTAAACTGCAGGGCGTCCTTGAGGTTGGCGCTCCTCGTGGCCTTGAGGTCTTCGGCCTTGATCAGGGCCACGCCGCCGGGAACATCCGCCAGCCGGGCGTCCCGCTCGGCGCGGTCACGCGGTGTACCTATCACGGTGAGGTCCGCCAGCTCGACCGGCGCCCGACGCATGGCAAAGTCGAGCGTGACGATATCGCTGGAGAGCACGCTGAGTTCCGCACTGGTGCTGTCGTAGCCTGGTCGCCGCACCACGATCCGGCGGAGACCGGCGGGCACGCCGCGGAGCACATAGTGCCCAAGCGAATCGCTACGCGTCATCACGACGCCGGTCTGGTCCAGCACCAGAGCGTCCGCGACCGGACTTCGGGCGGAATCAGCCGTGACCACGTGGCCGGAAACGACAGCGCCGTTCTGCTGCGCCGCCGCCGGACGGCTCGCAGGCGCAAGCGCGATTCCGGCGCTGAAGAGCGCGACGGCCCATGGCCGAAGCGCCCGCTGATGAAACGGGTTCATGCATCCCCCTGACGGGAAGTTGAGCGCCCGGGACATGCCCGGGGCACAGCTGACAGCTGATTACGCCAGTGACAGCGGCGTCAGGGGTGGTGCAGTAGACGGTGGAAGCAGCTCGAGCAGCTGCTGCTGGACAGGATGGGAGGTTTCGCGCGGAGCGTCGGGAACGAACTGACTCTCTGCCACGGCCAGGATGCGTCCATCGGTCGGCGTGGCGGGACTGGCAGTGGCAGCACAATGGCTGATGCAGTGACAGACCTGGTCCGGGGTACCGGGCCCGTCATGCGCATGATCGGCGGGGTGATGCATCCCGCTTCCCTGCGCCGCCTGGTGCGCCGGGCAGGGGTGCAACGCCTGCACCGCCATGCCACCCAGTCCGGGCGACATGAGCAGCAGGGCGAGCGCAACAACCTTCGCGCGACGGAACAGACGCATCATGGGGGGAGAATCTAGCCCTGTTCCCGGGCGGGTAACAGCGCCGCGTGGTGCGGGCTGGCGGGTGCCGCCCTGCGCCGACGCACGAGCACCCGCACCACCAGCAGGCCGCTGAGAATCGCGCCGTACAGGAGTGGCTGGCCCACATCCAGTTTGACCGACAGGTAGAAGTGCACCACACCCAGCGGAGCGGCCAGATAGATCAGCCGGTGCAGCCGGTTCCAGCGGCGCCCGCCCAGCCGCCGGATCCAGCCAGTGGTTGATGTCAGCGCCAACGCCAGCAGCATCACGAACGCCGTCGCGCCGAGCAGCACCCAGGGGTGCTTGGCCACGTCCTCGGCGATCAGCGCCGGGGACAGCGACTGATCGAACACGGCATAGTCGAGCACGTGCAGCACCGCATAGAAGAAGGCAAACAGCCCGAGAAGGCGGCGCAGTCGTATCAGCTCGTGGAAGCCGGTGAGGCGCCGGATGGGCGTGACCGAGAGCGTCACGAACAGCAGCGTGAGCGTGGCAAGGCCGGTAGTGTGCGAGATCGTCTCGACCGGATCGGTGCCGAGGTCGCCACGGAACGCACCGGCGGCGAGCGTCGCCACTGGGTACAGGCAGGCGAGCCAGACCAGCGGCTTGAACCAGCTGATCACGCGATGCCGGGTGCTAGAAGTTGGCACGCAGGTCCAGGCCGGTGTACAGCGACGCCACCTGGTCGCCATACCCGTTGAACATCAGCGTCTTCCGGCGAAAAAGTTCGCCGATGCGGCGCTCGCGGGCCTGGCTCCACCGTGGGTGGTCCACCTCGGGGTTTACGTTGGCGTAGAATCCGTACTCGTTCGGCGCCGCGATGTTCCAGGTGGTTGCCGGCCGAGTCTCGAGAAACCGGATTTTCACCAGGGACTTCGCGCCCTTGAATCCGTACTTCCACGGAATGATGAGCCGGAGCGGCGCACCATTCTGGTTGGGCAATGGCTTGCCGTAGAGGCCGGTGGCCAGCAGCGTAAGCGGATGCATCGCTTCGTCCATTCTCAGCGCTTCGACGTACGGCCAGTCGAGAATCCGGCTTCGCTGCCCTGGCATCTGGTCGGGATCGAGCAGCGTGGTGAACTCGACATACTTGGCGCGGGAAGTGGGCTCCAGCCGCTGGATCAGGTCCCGCAGCGGGAAACCGAACCACGGTACCACCATGGACCACGCCTCGACACAGCGATGACGGTAGACGTGCTCCTGGGATGGATGGGGTCGGAGCAGATCGTCGATGGCGTAGGTGGCGGGCGACTTGATTTCACCCTCGATCCGGACGGTCCAGGGGCGGGTGCGGAGTGACTGCGCGTTCCGGGCAGGATCGCCCTTGTCGGTGCCGAACTCGTAGAAGTTGTTATAGCCGGCCACGTCCTTGAACGGCGTCAGCTTGTCGTCGTCGTCCCCGGCTGCACCCGAAGTACAGGCCTCCAGCGCGGCAGGCGCCACCAGCCCGGCGCCGAGCAGCACGGATCCCGCCCCGGCGGCCCGAATGAAGTCTCGGCGGGTCCAGTACAGCGCCTCGGGAGTGATCTCGGATGCGGCAATATCATCAGGCCGTCGTATCAGCACGTTCAAGGCTCCAGAAGATTGGCTGTCAAAGGTATACGACGGATGGGGCCCCCGGGTTCCGCACAGGGGGACGAGGGACGAGGGACGAGGGACGAGGGACGAGGGACGAGGGACGAGGGACGAGGGACGAGGGACGAGGGACGAGGGACGAGGGACGAGGCAAGCAGGAATCCAGCTGCGTGATGCCGGCATGAACTCAGAAGGACCGTGACTCCATGGGCCCACGTGGTTCGGATGCACGAGCCGGGATCACGCTCTGGACCCCCGCGGTCGCGGGGGTGACGAGCGGGTGAGTATCGCGACCTACGACTTACGACCTACGACTCTCGACGGACAGGGCGGGATTCGAGCCGAAACCCGCGCAGCGGGTGCAGGCCACCGGAGGGCGCGCAGCGACCGCAGGTGAACCCGCGGCGTCCAGCTCCGCAGGGCACGGAGCTCTTCCAGCAAGACAGCGGACAGGGCGGGATTCGAACCCGCGAAACGGGGTTGCCGTTTACGCGCTTTCCAGGCGCGCCTCTTCAACCGCTCGAGCACCTGTCCTGGTGGTTCTTATGCGGGCGGCGGCAACATAGTGGCCGCGGGTGAGACGCGTCAACCGGCAGCCGCCGCGGCGCTGCGGCGTTGCGCTGCCACCCGGGCAGCATGATCCAGCAGCGCATTGGACTCTGCATCGGTGTTCGGGCCGGAAACCAGGCTCGCCAGCCCGAACCCCAGGCCTTTCATGGCATTCCGCCACAGGATCGAGCCGGTCGAGGGATCCACCGCAAAGACCTCACCCCGAGTGCTGGCATAGAGCCGCGCGCCGTCACTCACGACGTGCACGAACTCCGTCCCCTTGAGCTTGGTGCGCCAGCGTTCGCTGCCTGTACCCTTGTCCAGCGCAACAACGTGTCCACGGATACCGGCGAACAGGATGTCGCGGGGGAGCGAGGCCATTATTCGTCCTTTCCCGGCATTCGCCGGCCGGAGCGATCGGCGCGCCAGATCGCCGTCCCCAGCGCGACGAGCCCGACCGCGAGAAACATGAATCCGGGTGCGGGACGCGGAAACCCGTCATCCGGCGGCGGGCACGTCCCGGTTTCCAGGCAGTATGATTCCTGGCCGATATCATCCACGGCTCGGGGTGCGTTCGGCACCACCGCCTGGGTGACGAGCAGCAACGAAAGGACGCTTCCTAGCATGAAGAAGAATTACTCAAATCTTCACAATATCGCGAGATGTTCGCGATCACTTTCCCCTCGATGAGTACCCTGTCGCCGCCTGCCGGCTCCCGCAAACCATTGCCGCAACAGTCCCCTGCGCCGTCGCCGCCGCCTTTCCCGCTCCTGGTCGCGCATTTCTCCCTGCTGGCGACCTGCCTCATGCTGGGAAGCGCGGGCCTCGTGGCCGTGGCTCCTCGGCTCGCCATGGGAGACTTCCTGTCGCCACGGGTGCTCGCCGTCGTCCATCTGTTCACGCTGGGCGTGCTCCTGACCGCAATCTCGGGCGTCATGCACCAATTCTACCCGATGGCGCTTGGCTGGGCCCTGCGCAGCGTCCGGGTCGCGGCCGCCGGTGTCACGCTGCTCATCCTGGGTGTGGCCTCGGTCGTCTCGGGGTTCTGGTTCTGGCATCCGGCCTTGCTCGCGATCGGCTGGGTGCTCGTCTTCGGCGCGGTGGGGTGCGTCTCATACAACCTGCTCCCGGCGCGGCGACGCTCACCGCAGGCACGCTACGTCGGCGGCTTCGTGAGCGCCGGGCACGTGGCGCTCGGCTTCGCCATGCTGCTCGCCGCGCTCCGGATCGGCGACTTCCTCGGCTGGTGGAGCGTGGACCGGCTCGGCACGATCGCCGCGCATTACCACCTCGCCGTGCTGGGCTTCGGCACCCTCACCGCACTGGGTGTCGGCTCCCGCATGATCCCGATGTTCCTCGTATCACACGGCGCGCCCACCAGGCCAGTGCCATGGATCGCCGTGCTGGTGGCGGTTGGCCTGGTTTTCTTCTCGGTCGGCGCCCCATTGCAGCTCCGCCCGCTCGTCTGGCTCGGCGCCTCGTGCATGATGACCGCGGTACTGCTCCACCTGTACGTGGCGCGCTGGTATTTCCGCCGGAGACTCCGGCGGACCCTGGACCCCGCCATGCTGTTCGTCCGGATGGCGTTCATCAACCTGGCACTGGCAGCGCTGGCCGGGACGGCATTGCTGCTGGTTCCCGGCTTCCACGCCGGGCTCTGGATCACCTACGGCATGCTTGGCATTCTCGGCTGGCTCGTGATGCTCATCATGGGAATCCTGCAGAAGCTGGTGCCGCACCTGAGCCGGATGCGCCTGTTCGGCCGAACCGGGCGCCCGATTCCCGATGTCAACGTCCTCATCAATCCCGTGGTAGCGCGTATCGCGCTCACGGCTGCGGAGGTCGGCCTCGGAAGCATCGCGCTAGGCGCCACGCTCAACAATGGCAGCGCGACAACTGCTGGCGCGCTCCTCTGGCTCACCGGCGTGCTGCTGACCGTCGCGCAGTTTGTTCGTCTCCCGCTCATGGCGCGTGGGTGGGTGCCGGTGCCTTCGGCAGTCGTGAGTCGTGAGTCGTAGGTCGTAGGTCGTAGGTCGTCCGTTGAGTATCGACGGTCGACGGCGAAGTTAAACCATTTAAGAGGTGAAGACATGGAACGGACGATTGCGGTCAAGGTCGAGCGATCGCTTACACTGCGGGAGCTGGTGGCCGCGCGGCCTGAGACGCTGGCAGTGCTCACCGAATATGGCATGGATGCCTGCTGTGGGGGTGACCTGACGATCGAGCGCGCCGCCAAGGCGCATGGAGTGGAGCTGGAGGTGTTGCTGGGGAAGTTGGGGGCGGGGCCTCGGTCTTAAGTCGAGGGTCGAGGGTCGAGGGTCGAGGGTCGAGGGTCGCGACGCTCGCCCACGTGTCATTCCTGCGCAAGCAGGAATCCATGAGGGCCCACCTGATGTCAGAAGCTCACCCCAGCCCCTCATGCCACGCGTCGGCCCCTTCGGTCGCTGCGCTCCCTCAGGGTGACACCGACTCTGAACTCTGAACTCTCGACTCTGAACTCTCAACGGACAGGGAGGGATTCGAACCCTCGATACCCTTGCGGGTATGCCGGTTTTCGAGACCGGTTCCTTCAGCCACTCGGACACCTGTCCTGGGACGGCCAAGTTACATAGTCGCCCGGTGCAACGGCAACCTGGGTCATGCGCGTCATGAATCCGGCGCCGGCGGCTCTGGCGCGCGGGCAGGGCGCCAGAGCCAGCCGGTTCCCGGCACCGCGGCCCGTCCGGAGGTCATGAAGCCGGCGATCTTAACTGCGGCAGAGTCGGTCACCCGTGGCATGCTCCGGCGAATGAACACCTCGCCCCGCACCGCGTCCAGCAACGCAACGTTCGCAGGCCTTTCCTCCGGCGTGCTGCAGAGTCATCGTACACACGTGACGGGGCGCTCGCCCGCCTCGCGCTGCCTTCGAGTCGTGGCTCCGCGCAGCGCGATCAAGGACCGAGGTATGCATGGCACGCATCTTCACCGACCGGTACGAGGCAGGACTCGCGCTGGCCCCGCTGCTGCGACCTTACGTCGCCGACGATCCGCTGGTGCTTGGCCTCCCGCGCGGGGGAGTTCCAGTGGCGTGGGAGGTGGCGCACGTCCTCAACGCACCACTGGACATCTACCTCGTGAGAAAACTCGGCGTGCCCGGCCACGCGGAGCTGGCGATGGGCGCCATCGCCAGCGGCGGCGTGCGGGTCCTGAACCACCAGTTCATCACGCAGTTCGGCGTCCCGGATCACCTTGTGCGCGAGGTCACGCGGCGTGAGCAGCACGAACTCGAGCGGCAGGAACGGGCATTCCGCGGCGACCGGCCGGAGCCGGCCTTCACCGGGCGGACGATCATCGTGGTCGATGACGGCCTCGCCACCGGATCCACCATGCTGGCCGCGGTGAGCGCGCTCCGCACCGGTCACCCCGCGCAGATCACGGTGGCGGTCCCGGTGGGGGCGGCCGACAGTTGCGCCGAGCTCAAACTCGTGGCTGACGACTGCATCTGTGCGACCACACCGGAGCCCTTCTACGGTGTCGGCGACTGGTACCTCGATTTCACCCAGACAACCGATGATGAAGTGCGGGCACTGCTGCAAGATGCCGGCCTTCCGCCGTCTGGCGCCGCACGAGGCGGCGCGAGCAGGGGGGCCTGGTGACGACCATCGACCACCGGCGCGGACCCACTCGCGTGCACCGACGCGCTGGAAACCAACCCATCATCGCTCCGACGGGCGCAGGCAGGTGACCGATGCATCGATCCATTCATGACATCCGGCAACGCGCCGTGCAGATTCGCGCGGCGGGCGCCATCCTGTGCGGCGACCTGAAACTGCCGGCCGATGCGGCGGGCGTGGTGCTCTTTGCCCACGGAAGCGGCAGCAGCCGGTTCAGCTCCCGGAACCGTGCAGTTGCGGCGTGGCTGAACGAAGGCGGCTTCGCGACGCTCCTGCTGGACCTGCTCTCGGACCAGGAAGAAGCGGTGGATCAGCAGACCGGCGAATTACGCTTCGACATGCCGTTCCTTGGCGAGCGGCTGGTGCGAGTGGCGGATTGGCTGGCGGCTGACCCGGAGACACGAGGACTGCCGGCCGGTGTGTTCGGCGCGAGCACCGGCGCCGCGGCGGCGCTCATGGCGGCCGCCGAGCGCCCGGCGCAGGTGCTCGCCATCGTATCGCGG
>SMFG01000022.1_pt1 | contig 24683 bp, 29 predicted proteins | sample 2456131 | NCBI WGS metagenome assembly SMFG01 (sample SAMN10132612, study PRJNA489261) | soil metagenome | isolation source: day120 antibiotic-silt loam soil ammended with raw manure from dairy cow... | place: USA | collected 2015-05-01
CGTCGTGGTCGTCTTCCCGTGGTCCACGTGCCCGATCGTCCCGACGTTCACGTGCGGCTTGGTCCGCTCAAACTTCGCCTTTGCCATTGCCCTGGCTCCCCTGAGGTCATACGTCGTATGTCGTAAGTCGTAGAACCGCGTCGCAAGTCGTACGACCTACGACTTACGACCTGAGACTGCTTCACAGAGCTCGCGATCGGGATTGAACCGATGACCTCATCCTTACCAAGGATGCGCTCTACCGACTGAGCTACGCGAGCGTCCCGACATTCAAGCGGGCGACGGGACTCGAACCCGCGACCCTCAGCTTGGAAGGCTGATGCTCTACCAACTGAGCTACACCCGCGTGTGACGAGTCGTACGTCATGAGTCGTACGTCGTAAGGCATGCGTTGCCCAACCATGGTACGCGTCGCACGCCCGAACCACAGGATGCTGCGACGTACGACCTGCGACTTACGACCCCATGGTGGGGGTAGGATTCGAACCTACGTAGGGCATAGCCCGGCAGATTTACAGTCTGCTGCCATTAGCCACTCGGCCACCCCACCGCGCACTGCCCATCGCTCTGTCCATATCCACAACCGAGCTGACGCGGGGACTCGAACCCCGAACCGGCGGTTTACAAAACCGCTGCTCTACCAATTGAGCTACGTCAGCCAGAAGGCCGAAAAAGACAGACTCTTATGATAGCGGGCGGCTGGACAAGAGTCAACAGGGAATGGGCTTAGGGGACGTGGGACACCGCGAAGCTGTCGTGCGCAGAGGCGGGCTCGCACCTGGGGCAGGGCGGAAGGGGCGAGAGCCCCGCCGATGCGCACGGTAGCGAGCGGAAGCATGGACAGGCCTATGGCTTGCGCCTGACTTCCACCCCGGTCTTCGTATCCCGCATTTCGTAGCCCGCCGCCGTTACAAAGTCCCTGATCCGGTCAGCTTCTCCGAATTCCCGAGCCAACCGGGCCTCCCGGCGCCGGCGGGCCCACGCCAGAGCCCAGCGGTCAGCCTCCGCCGGATCCGCCGGTACAGTGTCAGTCAGTTCTCCGGGGGCCTCGGCCACGGCTGCCGCCGCTGACGACAGCCGCCCCGCACCGCTCGGAAACACATCCAGGACTGATTCGGCCAACTCCAGCACCGCCAACGCACTAGGCCCTGCCGAACGACCCTCGTCCAGCAGCCGGTTGGCTTCCCGGCTGAACACGAACAGTGCCGCCAGTGCCCGCGGCGAGTTGAGGTCCTCATCCATCGCGGCGCCGAAGTCCAGCCGGAACGTCTCGAACAGCGCCACGAACGCCGGATCCTCCGGCTCGCCCGCCGCCGCCGACCGCCGGAGCCGCTCGGCCATTTCACCCAGCCGGCGCGAGCCTTCGCGGGCGTGCGCCAGCGATTCATCACTCCAGTCGAGGGGCTGGCGATAGTGAGTATTGAAGATGAGCAGGCGGACCGCACCTGGATCCACCTTCTCCTCCTCGAGGTCCCTGGCCGTCAGGATATTGCCGTACCGCTTGGACATCTTGGTGCCCGAGAGGGTCAGGAACTCTCCGTGCATCCAGACATTGGCAAAGTGATCCTCGCCGGTGAAGGCGCAACTCTGCGCGATCTCGTCCTCGTGGTGCGGGAAGATGAGATCCACCCCGCCGGCATGGATGTCCAGTACTTGCCGGTCCCACTTCTCCTGAAGCAGGCGCAGCGCCATCGCCGAGCACTCGAGGTGCCAGCCGGGCCGGCCCCGGCCGAACGGCGCCTCCCAGGCCGCTCCCACCGCCTCGTCCTCCGGCCGCGCCGCCTTCCACAGGACGAAGTCGCGCGCGTCTTCCTTGGAATACTCGTCCGCCGAGACCCGCTCGCTGGCGCCGCTCCTGAGTTCACGGGTATCGAGACGCGAGAGCTTTCCGTACCCGGGGAAACGCGCGATGGCGAAATACACCGAGCCATCTTCGCCCACGTAGGCGATCTTCTTGTCCAGCAGCGACTGGACCAGCGCGATCATGGCGCCGGTGTACTCGGTCGCCCGAGGGTAGGCCGAGGCATCTCGGATCCGGAGATAGCGGCGATCCTCGTGGAACGCGGTGATGAACCGCTCCACGTATTCCCGCAGCGGCTGGCCGGCCTGACCCGCGCCCTTGATGGTCTTGTCGTCCACGTCGGTGAGATTCATGACATGGAACACGTCGTACCCACTCGCCTCCAGCCAGCGGCGGAGCAGGTCCTCGAACAGGAACGTCCGGAAGTTCCCGATGTGAGCGTAGTTATACACCGTAGGGCCGCAGGCGTAGAGCGCGGCCCGGCCCGGCTCGACCGGTACAAAGGGCTCGACCGCGCGCGACATGGTATTGAAGAGCCGGAGACTCACTCGGTGTCTGCCTTCCGGAGACCGTGCATGACCCGCTCGGCGGCGACGGCGAGTTCGTCGTTCCGCGAGGGGAACCGCAGGTGGACCGTCTGCTGGGGGAACGGAATGTCGATATTCTCCTGGTCGAGCCGCTTCTTGATCGCCAGGCGGAAGGCGCGCGCCACTTCCCACTGTGCGCCCGGCTGGGTCCGCGCGAGCACCTGAATCACCACTGAATCGGCCGCCAGCTTCACGATGCCCGGAACCTCGAGTGGCGTTTCCAGTTTCCATTGCCAGTCGGGATTTGCCGAGAACTTCTCCGCTTCGTCCTCGAACACGGCGAGCGCCTTGTCGAGGTCCGCGTCGTACCCGATCCCGATCTCGAGTACGGCGCGCGACCATCCCCGGGTCATGTTGCTGACCGACTTGATTTCGCCGTTGGGAATGATATGCAGCGTGCCATCCAGGGCGCGGAGCTTGACGACCCGGAGCGAGATCTGCTCCACCGAGCCCGAGCGGCCAGCCGCCTCGATGACATCACCTACGGCAAACTGGTCTTCCAGGAGCATGAAGAAGCCGGTGATGATGTCCTTGACCAGGCTCTGCGCACCGAAGGACACCGCCAGCCCGAGGAGGCCGGCCGCCGCGAGGATGGGCGAGATGTCCATGAACACCCGCAGCGTGAGCAGCACGGCGCCGGTCAGCACCAGGGCCCGGCCCGCGCCACGAATCAACTGGGAGATGGTGCGGCCGCGCTTTTCCTTGGCCGTGGTGATGACGTCGTTCTGATCGTTGACCCGCGCCTCGACGCGATGGGCGATGCCCCGGACGATCCGGAGCGCCGCCCAGGCGAGGAGCCAGATGCCGGCGACTCGTGCGACGTAGGGCGCCAGCACCGAACCCTGGGCCGCGAAGAAATCCGCAACACCTTGCAACCAGCGGGACAACGAAACCAGCAGCAGCACGGCAACTCCCTGACAGACCAAGGGTTCTGGCGAAGGGCCGAAACCTATGGGCAGTCCGGCGAGGAGGTCAACCGAGGTAGCGGATGCGGGTGCGGTGAGGTGTCACCGACTGGTCGGAGAGGGTTGCTTCGGGCGACCGCTGGTCGAGCGGAATCAGCCGCGGTATCCCGGTTTCCGTCAATTCCAGCACTCGCGCGTCGCGCAGCTCATCGGCAGTGAGCCGAACTGGCCCCTTCCCAGCGTCCACCAGCGCGACATCCACCATGCTGAGCAATTGGCCCAGGTCGGGACCGATCAGGAGGGTGCGCCACCCGCCTGGCGCAGCAAGCCGCACCGGGATGGGCGCCGGCGTCTGTGCCCCCGCGAGCCACACCCCGCAGACGTGATCCGGCAACGCCAGCTCGAAGGCGGCAAGCAGCGACAGGTCCCGCGACACCGGGGCAAGGCATGTGACCATGCCGCCAGTGTACGCGAGCCCGTCAACCGAATGACAACCCGTTCCCCGCGACCACGGGCAAAAACCCTCAGTCTATCGTCCGGCGGCGGAACGCCCGGATACCGAAGCCGCCAAGGAGCAGGGTCGCGAGCACAAGCGCCGCCAGAAAGAGTGGCGCCGACATGTGAGGCAGTTCCGGCGTGAGCGCCGCCCGAAGCCCTTCACTCATGTAGACGAGCGGATTGATGAGCACCAGCGTCTTGAGCCAGGGAATGGGGCCCAGCGCCGCCCACGGATAGTAGACGCAGCCAAGAAAGGTCATCGGGACGACCACGACGGCGAACATGAGCCCGATCTGCCGCGGTTCCACCGAGGTCCCGAGCGCAAGCCCCAGCGCGCCGGACAGCAGGCTCGCGAGCAGGACCACCCCCGCCAGCAATGGCCAGGACTGTACATGGATTTCCACCGGCGTCGCCGGCACCAGGTAGAGCAGCGGGAACACCACCACCCCCGCAATCACCCCCTGTGCCGCCGCGAACACGATCTTTTCCGACGCCACCAGCCAGTTGGGGATCGGTGCCAGCACCCGGTCCTCGATCTCCCGCGTGGCGCTCAATTCCATGGCGAGCGGCAGGGCGACGGCCGCGATACCCTGGAAGACGATGGCCACGGCCACGAGCCCTGGCACCAGGATGGTCCCGAAGTCCGGGCCGTCCGCGCTGGCGAAATGCATCCCCTGCCCGATCTTGGGAAAGACGTAGGCAAAGACGAACACCGTGAGCAGCGGGTTCATCCCGGTGCGCGTGACGAACGGCCAGAAGGTACGCCGCAGCACCCGCGCGTCACGGAGGATCAGTCCCCAGAAGGCCCGGGCATACGAGGGACGAGCGGCAGCGTTGTCAGTCACGAAGCTCTCGCCCGGTCAGGCGGAGGAATACCGTTTCCAGGGTGGGCTCCCGCACCGACAGGTCATTGAGGCGGCCTCCCGCCACGTGCACGATGCGCTGCAGCAGCCCTTCACGGGACGTGGTGAGAAGCCGCACGCCACCGTCCTGCTCGGCGGCGCTGATGACACTGGGAAGCTCGGCGAGCCGGGCGACCAGGTCCGCCGGCTCGCCGCTCAGCCGGAGGTCCACCAGCGTCTCGCCGCCCACGCTCCGCTTGAGATCGTCAGGGCTGCCGGAGGCGAGGACCCGCCCGTGGTCCATGATGGCCAGGTGGTCGCAGAGCCGGTCGGCCTCTTCCATGTAGTGCGTGGTGAGCAGGACCGTGATGCCCCGCGATCGCATGCCCTCGATCAGCTCCCACAGTGCAAGCCGGCTCTGGGGATCGAGGCCCGCCGTCGGTTCATCCAGGAAGACGATGCTGGGGCGATGCGCGATGGCCCGCGCCAGCTGGACCCGTTGTGCCAGGCCACCGGAAAGCTGCATCGGCATCGCGCCGGCCCGGTCCGCGAGCCTGAATTGTTCCAGCAGTTCAGCCGAGCGCTCGCGGGCACCGCCGGCATTCATCCCATAGTAGCGGCAGTGGTAGTAGAGGTTCTCGCGCACGGTGCAGGCGCGGTCGAGCGTGTTGTATTGGGACACCACCCCGATCTGCGCCCGCACCGCGGGTGGGTCTGACGACACGTCGATCCCGGCCACGACAACGCGTCCGCGGCTCGGCCGCACTCGCGTGGTGCAGATGCCGACGGTGGTTGTCTTGCCGGCACCGTTGGGCCCCAGCAGCCCGAACACCTGTCCCTGCTCGACCTCCAGATCCACCCCGTCCACGGCCGTGACGGGAGGAGGACCGTCATATCGCTTTACGAGCGCCTGGACGCTGATGGCGCTCATCGGGCCAGCTGCACCCGAGCCTCCCTGCCCTTGAGGATCGCCTCGACCAGCGGCGCCCCATCGAAGCGCACCGGATCTGTGGCGGGGAGGCCGGTCTCGCGGGTGGCCGCCTCGCATGCTGCGCGCGCGGCCGCGTCGCTCATGTCGTAGGTATTTACTCTGACAGCGGCGGCATCTTGAGCCACGATGCCCGGCGATAGTCGCCGATGAACTGCCGGGACGCCTGGTGGCAGAGGATCATCGCATCGGGACAGCTGCCGTGCAGGAGGCCAAGAGTGACGCCGGAGTAGCCGGGATGGTTGATGCTCCCCTGCCCTTCCACCAGCACGACATCCGCATCCCGCGCGCCCTCCAGCGTGATCCGTTCGGCGGCGCCGGCGATGAAGTCCGCCACCACGGCGTCCACCGCGATGCCCCAGCCCTCGATCATGATCCCGGTCTGGCCGGTCGGAACGAACCGGGTGGGCACGCCTCGATCGTTCAGCGATTTCACCAGCTGCAGCTGGGCCGTCATCTTGCCCACATTGCAGTCCGTCCCGACGGCGAGCACGCGGTACGCTTCCGTGTCCTTGGCGGCACCGCTGGCAATCGGGAGGTCCGCCGGCGGCCGGCGGAGGTCCAGAAGCCGGCAGTCGTTGGCGCGGGCGCGCTCGACCAGGAGCGGATCGTCCGACAGGAACGTGTGCAGCCCGCTCCAGATATCGCAGCCGGCATCCAGCGCATCGGCCAGCCAGCTTCGCCACTCATCCGGCAAGCGCCCGCCCTGCGGCGCGATCCCGATCAGCACCGCCGTCGGCTTCCGGGCCAGGCCCTCGGTCATGGACCCGACCACCGGCGTCTCGCCGCCGAAGCCCAGCACCTGCTGCACGGTGCGGCCGGCCTGGGAGCGATCCAGCACCGCCACGATGCGGTCGGGCTGGAATCGGATCACCGAGTTGGCGGTCTTGGAGGTCATGGGGCCGAAGTCGCCGTCGGCCAGGATCAGGAAGCGGGGTGTGGGCATGGAGAGTCGCGGGTCGTGAGTCGTGAGTCGTACGCATTCAGGGGTTCATGCTTGGCGCTGAAACCTAATGTGTCATCCCGAGTGAGCAACGCGAACGAGGGATCTACTGATCCGGTCCGGAACCGGCCGGGTAGATCCCTCGCTTCGCTCGGGATGACACACCATCGGGGGGTCGGTCCGCCGGCCGCCCCTAGTCCGGCGTCTCCTCCTCCACCTCCGCATCCTGCACATCCTCTGCGCCCTTCCCCAGCCGGCGCGGATCCTTCCCGGCGCCGGAGCCGAGCAGCCCCATCTTCTGCTTCAATTCGAGCAGCTGCTGGTCGGCGCTGCCATGGTATTCCAGCACCTCGAACTGGCGCGCCAGCGCGTCGCCCGAGAACTCCTCGTTCAATTCGGCCGAGGCGATCGCCTTACGCTCGTTGGATTCGATCTTGTCGGCCATGCGCTCGAAGGACTCGAAGGCGCTCTTGTCCGACATTCCCGCCATGGTCTGCTGGATCCGCTGCTGCGCTTCCGCCCGGCGCGCCCGCGCGATCAGGATGTTCTTCTTGCGCTTGGCTTCCTCGATCTTGTCGTTCAGCTGGCGCAACGACAGCTTGAGCGCCTCGGTCTCCTGCTTGGACTTGACCCAGGTCTCGTGCAGCTGCTGGGCGCCCTGCAGGTTCTCGTTGTAGCGGGTGAGGGCCTGCTTGGCGAGGTCATCCCGGCCCTCCTGAACCGCGAGCATGGCGCGCCGCTCCCACTCCTCGGCCTGCTTCTTCATGCCCTGGGCGTCGGACTCCAGTTTCTTCTCGTCCGCGATGGCGCCCGCGACCTCCTGCTTGGCCTTGGCCAGCTGCGATCGCATGTCCGTGATCAGCTGGTTGAGCATCTTCTCGGGATTTTCAGCCCGGGAGATGAGGTCGTTGATATTCGACCGGAGCAGCGTCGAGAAGCGATCAAAGATTCCCATCGTGGTCTCTCACCTGTCTCGGTAGGGCGCCAGCGCGGACATGTGCGACGCCAGGGCGAGTGTCATTGAATCGAAGCTGGCTTCGAATTCGGAATAGTCCAGGTCCTCGAGCTCGAGCGTATCCGTCAGGACGACGTGATCACCCTCCAGCCCGTATGAGCCGTGTACCAGGTCGTGCGCGTTGAGCGTCAGCAGCTCGCGGAACAGCTCCGCCTGACGCGCTTCTTCCCGGGGTGCCTCCATCACGCGGACCCGGAGGATGATGACCGGCGGTGCATGATTGAGCACCACTTCGGCCCCATCCGAATTCCTGGCAATCCAGAGATTGGGCTCCGGCTCCTCCACCTGCAGCCCGCCGCCGTCCAGCCGGTCCAGCCAGGACTGGATGTCGTCCCGTGTGACCATGTGGTGCTCCGTGTGGGTCGTCGGTCGTCGGTCGTCGGTCGACTATCGACCGTTGACTAGTTCTCCGCCTTCAGCCGCTCGTCCTGCCCCCGCGCCAACATCCGTTCCGTAAAATCCAGCCGTTCCTCGAGTTCGGCAATCCGCCGCTCGAAAAACTCCGACGCCGCCATCTGATCGTCCTGCAGCTGGGCGACCATCTCGTCAAGCTTCCGGCTTTCGAGCACCGGCAGGTTCCGCATGGCATGGCGCCGCACAAATGCATAGAGCGTCCCTGCCACCGCGAATATCACGAAACTCAGTTCTGGCATGTCCGCCATGACGCCGAGCGTAATTCCGACGGTGATGGACACTGCCCAGAAGATGATGAACTCTACCGGATCCAGCCCGAAAACGCTGCGCCAGCTCATGAGCCCCGTCCGTCGCTGCGTCGCATGTCCGGCAGCAGTGCCGCATCCTGTGCCCGTGCCAGCAGCCGCTCCGCGAAATCCACCCGCTCCTCCAGCTCGGCCATCCGCTGCTGCTCCTGTTCCAGCATCTGCATCCGGTCCATCAGAGCATTCACGGCTTCGGGCGGGGGTGACGACCGGCGCTTCTGGTTCCGCGACATCTGATACGTCGTTGCAAGCAGGGCCCCGGCAAACAGCCCGCCCAGTCCGAACAGCGCCGCGGGTGGCTCCTCGCTCATGGCGATCGCCATGAAGATCATGAAGACCGCCATGACAACCACGGTCACACCCCAGAGGATCGTGAGGGCGCCGCCCTCGGATTCATCGGCCACGTCAGCCTCCTTTCAGGAGGTCGGCATCACGGGCCTTGGCCAGCAGCCGTTCGGCAAAGTCCACCCGTTCCTCCAGCTCCGGCATCCGCACGACCTGTTCTTCCAGCGTGATGACCCGCGCGCGCAACTCTTCCAGCTCTTCCTGTCCAGCGCCTCCGGTTCGTCCTTCGATGCGTCGTGCCAAGGCGCGCAGCACCGGAAACAGGATGATGCCGAGCACGATGATGGCCACGATGCTGATCGCCATGATCGCATCCGGATCCATCGGCGGCCCGCCGGTGCTGACGAACACCTGCGGCGGCACGGGCGGGACCGGTACTTGCAGCAGCATGCGCTCAGCCTCCGTGCCCGTGAATCCGCTCAGACTGCGGCTTGGCCAGCATGCGCTCGGCAAAGTCCAGGCGCTCTTCCAGTTCCGGCACCCGCATCGCCTGCTCTTCCAGCGTCATGACGCGGGATCGAAGTTCCTCGAGTTCGTCCTGCACCCCGCCGCCGACCTTGCCCTCGATCCGGCGCGCCAGCGCTCGCAATAGCGGGTAGAGCACGACGCCGGCGACAATCAACCCGACGATCGGAATCAGAAACATCAAGGCCGGTGGTCCGCCACCATCGATCATCCATGGCGGGATGTCAGGCGGAGCCGGCGGTGCCGGTATCTGAAGCAGCATGTACCTAGCCCCCGTCCCCGGACGTGCGCGCCGGCTGCGGCTGAGCCAGCATCCGCTCGGCGAAGTCCTGGCGTTCTTCCATCTCCGTCAGGCGGGCGCGGAGTTCGTCCAGCTCGGCATACAGCTCGGGCGGCACCGAATCTCCGGCATCAACCGCGCGGCCTGCCAGCCGGTCGGCGAAGGCCTTGGCCATGGGCGACTTGAGCAGCGAAATCACCATGAACGCCGCGATGGCCCAGATCGGTACCGCCACCGGCCCCAGCGTCGCGGAAGCCGCCGCCAGCGCGCCGAAGAGCGCCATCGCCCCCAGGCCGATGCCTACGAACGCCGAGCCGATCCACTCCTGCTTCTCTCTGCTCATGCATCGCCCTCCTGGCCCACTCGCAACCGGGGCTGCTCACGCGCATCGGTGACCAGGCGTTCGGTAAAATCCAGCCGCTCCTCCAGCTCCGCGATCCGGTCCTTGAGCAGGTCGAGTTCCACTGCGGCCTCGTGATCGGTTCCGCCGGTGCCGGCTTGCCGCCGGGCGCGCGCCCTGGACCAGGGAATCACCACGGCCAGCGTGACCGGGAGCAGAAACCCGAACAGCAGCGCCATCAAGAGACCGAACTTCTGATCGGCATTCAAGGCCGGCCACCCTCCAGCCGATTCATGTCGGCCTGCTGGGCGAGCACCCGTTCGGAAAAGTCGAGCCGCTCCTCCAGCTCTGCCACGCGTTGCTCCAGTTCGACGAGCTGCCCGTCATGCGCACCCGCCTTGGCCTTCGCGTCGGCGTCCATTCCCCTGATGGTCGCCATCGCGGCCCGGTACGCGAGGTACAGTCCCATGGGAATGCCCACGACCCCAAGCAGCAGCACCAGGAACATTACGACATCCCGCATTTCGTTGTTCATGGGTTACAACTCCCGCCCGCCATTGCCAGGCCGCGGCTCATTCGCCGCTCCCAACTTCCCGCGGCTCGCCCTGCTTGGCCAGCAACCGTTCGGCGAAGTCCAGTCGCTCAGCAAGTTCACCGACTTCGCGACGAAGGCCGTCAATCTCGTCATAAACTGCGGGATCGGACTCGACCAGCCGAGGCTGGGCTCCATGCCGGATGCGTTCGGTCAGCGCCTTGCCGATCGGCGTGAACGAGAGCGCGATCAGCCCGGGAACGCCGAAAATGAAGATGATCGCCAGCATGCCTTCCATCAGGACACTCCCTCGGCCGGGTAACCCGACCCTGTGGCCGGGAGAACGGATACCCGTACGGCGCGATGTTTCAGTTTGTTTCGTGGAACGAGTGGCGCCGTCAGACCAGTTCCACGGATGCAATAGCCCCGAGCGACACCGCGATCTCGGTATCGTCTGCGCCGCTGGGGCGGAGATAGACCTCGTGTGCCGTGATATGGGTATCCAGGCTGGTCGGGACCCCCACGACCTCGGTCTGGTCCGAGGTCAGGATGCGCACCGGCTGGTCGTGGTCACCAGCATATCCCAGCAGGGAAAGGATGTCATCGTAGCGCATGGGATCTCCTTCGGAGGGGCCAGAGGGTTCAGGGATCAGGGGCTAGGGTGAAAGCGCCGACGCTTCCCTCTGAACCCGAACCCCTAACCCCTCTCACACGTGAGCGCTCCACTCGGACACCGATTGACCTGCGCCTCGATCGCGTCCGTCGAGGCGGCGGCCATGTCAATCCAGGGCCTGCGGCGGGGATCAAACACGGCGCCAAGGCCGCGGACGCAAATACCGGTGTGCTGGCAGAGCGCCGGCTTCCAGAGCACTTTGAGTTCCCCGTTGCTGTATGTATGGGTGTGGGTGTCCCGCATCGTTCGGCCCCCGTGTAGCGTCTTTCTGGAAGCTAGTCAACGGGGATGGAGGCGCCAGCGGGTCGGGGGACGAGGGTCCAGGGTCCAGGGTCGCGTAAAGGTGTGTCATTCCGAGCGCAGCGAGGAATCTACTGTGCCGCGTCCCGACGCCGATGAGCAGATCCCTACGGCCGCTGTGCGGCCTCGGGATGACATGGATTCCTGCCCGTCCTGCCCGCCTTGCCCGTCCTGCCCGCCTTGCCCGTCCTGCCATGGCCCTGCCCCGACCGACCCACGACGTACGACGTACGACCGTCGATTCTCGTCCCTCGTCTACCTCAGCACTCTCCTCAAGTACTCCCCCGTAAAGCTTCCCTCCGTGCGCGCCACATCTTCCGGCGTGCCCGCCGCCACCACCCTGCCGCCGTCCTCGCCGCCCTCGGGGCCCAGGTCAATGATCCAGTCCGCCGTCTTGATGACATCGAGGTTGTGCTCGATGACGACCACCGAATTGCCCTTGTCCACCAGCCGGTGCAGCACTTCCAGCAGCAGCCGCACATCCTCGAAATGGAGGCCGGTGGTCGGTTCATCGAGGATGTAGAGCGTGCGGCCGGTGTCCCGCTTGGCCAGCTCCGCCGCCAGCTTGACGCGCTGCGCTTCGCCGCCCGACAGTGTGGTGGCGGGCTGACCCAGGCGGATGTATCCCAGCCCGACGTCGTTCAGCAACTCCAGCCGGTCTGCGATGCGCCGCTGGTTCTCGAAGAAATCCAGCGCGTCGGCCACGGTCAGCTCCAGCACATCCGCGATGCTGCGCCCCTTGTAGCGTACTTCCAGTGTCTCGCGATTATAGCGGCGGCCCTTGCACACTTCGCACGGCACATAGACGTCGGGCAGGAAGTGCATCTCGATCTTGACCAGGCCATCGCCCTGGCACGCCTCGCAACGCCCGCCCTTCACATTGAACGAAAACCGCCCCGGTCCGTAGCCCCGCATCTTGGCTTCCGGCAGCTGGGTGAAGAGTTCCCGGATGGGCGTGAACAGGCCGGTGTAGGTCGCCGGGTTCGATCGTGGCGTCCGCCCGATGGGGCTCTGGTCGATTTCAATGACCTTGTCGAGCTGGTCGAGGCCCTCGATGCGCTGGTGCGCCCCGGGCAGCACCCGCGCGCGATAGAAATGCCGGGCGAGCGTCTGATAGAGGATGTCGGTGACGAGCGTCGACTTGCCCGATCCGGAAACCCCGGTCACCGCGGTGAAGACGCCCAGCGGAAACGCGACCGTAAGGTCATGCAGGTTGTTGGCCGTGGCGCCCACGACCGTCACGGCGCGGCCGTTGGCGTTGCGGCGTTCCGACGGAACGTTGATCCGGAGCTCGCCCCGGAGGTACCGGCCCGTCAGTGAGTGGGGCGTGGCGGTCACCTCCTGCGGGGTGCCCTCCGCCACGATGTGCCCCCCCAGCCGCCCGGCGCGCGGGCCCAGGTCGATGACGTGATCGGCCGCGCGGATGGTGTCTTCGTCGTGCTCGACGACGATGACGGTATTGCCCAGGTCGCGCAGGCCGCGCAGCGTCTCGAGCAATCGCGCGTTGTCCCGCTGGTGGAGCCCGATGCTGGGTTCGTCGAGAATGTAGAGCACGCCGACCAGTCGCGACCCGATCTGGGTCGCCAGCCGGATCCGCTGCATCTCGCCGCCCGACAGCGATCCCGCGCCGCGGCCGAGGGTGAGATACCCCAGTCCCACATCCTTGAGGAACCGGAGCCGGTCGGCCACTTCCTTGAGGATCGGGCCGGCGATATCGGCATCGAGCCCCGCCGTGCTGCCGTTTCCACGCAGCGGCACCGACTGGAAGAAGGCCAGGGCCCCGTCCACCGCGAGGTCCGTGATCTCGCCGATGTTCCGGCCGTACACCAGCACGGAGAGCGATTCCGGCTTGAGCCGGTGCCCGCCGCAGGTGGTGCATCGCATCTCGACCATGTATTGGTCGAGGGTGGTGCGTACCGCATCGCTCGACGACTCGCGGTAGCGGCGCTCGATGTTCTTGAGGATGCCTTCCCACTCGGAGTCGTAGGCAGTCCGGCCCTTGGCTCCGTCGGAAGCAAAACGGATGCTGCCGGCGGCACCGTGCAGCAGCGCTTCCTGCGCGGCTGGCGGCAGATCGCCCCAGGGCCGGGCGGGGTCGAACTTGAAGGTCCGGGCCAGCGTCGGGATCACGACCTTGCGGAGATAGCCGCTCGGCTCGCCCCACGGCAGCACGACGCCTTCAAGGATGGAGATGCTCGGGTCCCCCAGGATCAGGTCGGGGCTGACCTCCTTCCGGGTGCCGAGACCATTGCAGTCGGGGCAGACGCCGTAAGGCGAATTGAACGAAAACTGGCGGGGCTCCAGTTCGGGAATCGAGAGGCCACATACAGGGCAAGCCAGCCGTTCGGAATAGAGCGTGGAGCCGCTTTCTCCTCCCGCCTTCCCGCCTTCCCGGCTTCCCGGCTGTCGCACCACCTCCACGATTCCGTCCGCCTCCTTCAGTGCGGTCTCCACCGAATCGTGCAGGCGCGAACGGTCCGCCGCCCGGGCGACCAGCCGGTCCACGACCAGGGCGATATCATGGTTCTTCCGGCGATTGAGCTTGGGCACGTCCGAGAGATCGTATGTTTCGCCATCCACCTGGACCCGGACGAAGCCGCGGCGCCGCGCGTCCTCCAGCATCTCGCGGAATTCGCCCTTGCGGCCCCGGACCAGCGGCGCCAGGACTTCAATGCGGGTCCCCTCGGGGAGGCCGAGCACGGCATCCACGATCTGCGCGGCGCTCTGACGGGCAACGGGGCTTCCATCATTGGGACAATGCGGGATGCCGGTACGGGCCCAGAGCAGCCGCAGGTAGTCGTAGATTTCGGTGACGGTGCCGACGGTGGAACGCGGGTTCTGGCCGGTGGTCTTCTGCTCGATGGAGATGGCCGGGGAGAGGCCTTCGATGGCATCGACGTCGGGCTTTTCCATGAGCCCCAGAAACTGGCGCGCGTAGGCGGACAGCGATTCGACGTACCGGCGCTGTCCTTCGGCGTAGATTGTATCGAACGCGAGGGAAGACTTGCCCGACCCGGAGAGCCCCGTGATGACGGTGAGGCGGTTCCTCGGGATGGACACGGAGATGTCCTTGAGGTTGTGCTCCCGCGCGCCCCGGACAACAAGGTATTCTTGAGCCATAGCCCCGAAAGATACCCGAAGGTCCGTCCGCTCTCAACAGTCTGGTTGCGGCCTGCGTGGCTGGTGCACCTTCCAGCGCGGCATGGGATTTTCTACTGTTCGACGTTTCCTCGCTTGCCCGGCAGTGGCCGGCACCTGGAGTTGTCATGGATCAACCCAGCCCCTCCGCAGTTCCCGAGGAGCCGGTCCAGCATACAGACCCGAAGCACCTGGCGGCGGAGCAGGCGTTCCGCGCCGCCGAGAGCGCGTGGCGTGAAGGCCGGTTTCCCGACGCGGTGACGCTGTACGCCAAGGCGCTGGCCGATGCGCCCACCTTCGTCGAGGCCCGGATCGGACACGCCCGGGCGCTGGAGCTCTCGGAGGAACCGGAGGCGGCGCTGCGATCGCTGGATGAAGCGCTGGCGGCGGCGCCCGACCAGACCGAGTATCTGGTCGTACGGGGCGCGCTCCGTGGCCGGCTCCGCAACTATCCCGAAGCCGAAGCCGACCTGCGCCGGGTGCTGCGTCTCCACCCGGCTCACGCACCTGCGCTGCACGAACTGGGCGTCGTGATGATGAATCGCGGCCTGGTGACCGAGGCCGCCGAGTTGCTGCAGCGAGCGATGTCGCTCCAGCCTGACCGGCCCGGCATCTATGTGGCACTCGGCGATGCGCTGAACCGGGCCAGCCAGCTGCCGGCCGCCGCGGAAGCGCTGGCCAAGGCCACCGAACGCAATCCCTCCGACCGGCGGGCATGGCACATCTACGGCCGCGTGCTTGACCGCTTGCACCGCCCCGACGAGGCCGCCCAGGCGTACCGCAGGGCCCAGGGTTTCGATCAGTGATCACCTGCGTGGTGGATGATCTCGCGTTCGTCGAGGCGGATGCGGTGCTCCGGCCTGCCAATGACCGGCTCGAGCCCGTGACACCGGCGGCGGTGCGGCTCGACCGGCAGGCTGGTCCCGCGTTTGCCGAGGCGTGCCGCACCGGCACGCCCCTCGACGCCGGCTCCGCGGTCATCACGCGGGCGGGCGACCTGCCATCGAGCTTCGTGCTCCATGTCATCCTGCAGGATCACGACTCCCGGACCACCCCGGAGATCGTACGCCGCGCGCTCGAATCGGCGTGGCGCCGGGCCAGCGAATGGGGATTCGAGCGGCTGGCGAGCGCGCCCATCGGCGCCGGGCCAGGGCTGCTGGATCTCGATGACGCGACCGCGCTGATGCTGGCCACACTTCGATCGGCCCCCGCGCCCGCGCCGGAGTTGACGATCGTGGTGGAACGCGAGGCGGATCGCGAACTGGTGGACGCAGCCATCCGGCGCAACTCGACGTGAGGCCCCGGCGTCTCCACGTGGCGGGCGCGGTCATCATGCTCTCGTGGTTTGCGTCACTGGGCTGGCTGGTACAGCGCCAGTATTACTCCACCGGATATCCCCCGGGCGTCACCACGTCCGACCGACTGGCACCGGGGAGCCGGTTTTACGCCGTATTTGGCGGCGGAGTGCAACTCGGCACCGCGTCACTTACCGCGGACACGCTGCCCGATGGCGTGCGCATCAGTCAGCGCCTCGATCTCGGCCAGCGCGACAACCTCGAGAGCCACCTGCTGAGGCTCGTGCTCACGCCATCGCTGGCGGTGCGGACATGGACGGCGGACATCAGCGGCGGCGCCAATCCGCTCTCGGTCACCGGCGCGCGGGATAGTGCCGGCCGGTTCCGGGCTACTCTGTCAGAGCGCGGCCAGCAGATGCAGGCGCTCGCCATGGAGCCGGGCCAGGCGCTGCCGCTCTTCAGCGCGGTGCTCCGCGCATCGCTCAATGGCGTGGTGAAGCCGGGTGATACGCTCTCCCTCCGCGTCCTCGACCCGTTCAGCGGTGCGGTGAGCACCGTCAGCCTGCGGAGCATTCCCGCGCGCAACGGGATGATCCTCACGGACAGCGCGCGGCTCGATCCGGTCTCGGGCCGATGGCTCCCGGCGCTGACCGACACGGTGGACGCCCGGCTCCTGATCCAGCTCAACAGCAGCCGGCCACTCTGGCTCTGGGTTGACCGCCAGGGATTCCCGCTGCGGGCCGAATTGCCCAACGGCCTCGTGCTGCAGCGCACCGCGTTCGAAATTGCGCACCTGAATTTCCGCAACGGCTTTCCCAACGCCCCGCCGCCAGCTTCGCGGCACCGCGTCCGGACACCGGCGGCGGACGTACCGGTGCCGGGCGACACATCGGCAACGATCTTCTTTCCCCCGGCCGATTCTGCCATGACGGCGGTGCTGCCGTCAGCCTTTCGCGGTGCGACGAGCCGCGCCGACTCGGCGGCTCACCTGGCCCGCTGGATCTCCAGGCGGATCCGCTCCAGCGACACCGGTGATGATGCGGCGGCGGCCGCCGTCCATGGGCACGGCTCCGCCCTGGGCCGGGCGCGGCTCTTCGTGGCCGCTCTCCGCAGCCAGGGCATTCCCGCGCGGCTCGCCATTGGCTCGGCCCGGACGGGGAATCGCTGGACAGCGGCACTGTGGCCGCAGGCCTATGCCGGACGCTGGCTCACCGCCGACCTCACGCGCGGACGGATGACAACCGATTCCACCGGTACACTTCTGACGACTCGATCCAGCGGGCTCCGGTTCGAGTACGACGCCCTGCTGGCCTCCCTCCAGCCACCAACGCCATGATCGAAGTCGAGCATCTGGTAAAGCGCTACGGCGCATTCACCGCGGTCAACGACCTGTCCTTCCGGGTGCCGCGCGGCACGCTGTTCGGCTTCCTGGGACCCAACGGCGCCGGCAAGACCACGACCATGCGCATGATCGCGCAGATTCTCCGTCCCACCGCCGGGGAGATCCGCATCGGCGGGGTGGCCACCTGGGAGCGGCCCCAGGTCATCAAGCAGATGATCGGGTATATCCCGGACCGTCCCTACGTCTATGAGAAGCTCACCGGAGCCGAGTTCGTGCGTTTCGTGGCGGCGCTCTATGGCCAGGAGGGGGCCAGCGTCGAACGGCGGATGAACGAGTTGCTCGAGGTCTTCGAACTCACGCCGTGGCGGGACGAACTGACCGAGAGCTACAGCCACGGCATGCGGCAGAAGCTCATCATCGCGAGCGCGTTTGCCCACCGGCCCGAGGTCATCATCGTGGACGAGCCAATGGTGGGACTCGACCCCCGGAGCGCGCGGACCCTCAAGGACATTTTCCGGGCGTACGTGAACCGGGGCGGTACCATCCTGATGAGCACGCACACGCTCGAGGTAGCGGAAGGCCTGTGCGACCGGATCGCCATCGTTCAGCGGGGCCAGCTGCTGGCCGAAGGCACCATGACGGAGCTGCGGGCCCAGGGGGCCTCGGGCGACGAAAGTCTGGAGGCGTTGTTCCTGCGGCTGACCGGCGGCCTGCAGGAAAGCGAACTGGGCGCGCTCTTCGATGAATGACCTGCTGCCCGTCTCGGTACGGGGCATCCCCAACCAGCCCAGCCTCGGCGATGTGCTGGCACCCAAGTGGCGCAGCGCCCTGGCACGCAGCAAGGCGGGTGGCCGGGGTCGCGGAGCGCGGACCATCCTGTTCCTGGTTGTCGGGGGCCTCTTCTGGGCCGCCGCCTTCGGCATCTGCTACCGGGTCCTCAAGTATGTGGATACCCAGGAAATCGGCGTGCTGCTGGCGTCGAAAATGCTCGGGGTCATCTTCCTGGCCTTCGCCGCCATCCTGCTGCTCTCCAACCTGATCACCGCGTTGTCCAGCTTCTTCCTGGCCCGGGATCTGGACCTGCTGGTGGCGGCACCGTTGCATTGGTTCCGGCTCTACCTCGCCAAGCTGCTGGAAACGGCCGGCCACAGTTCGTGGATGGTGCTGCTCATGGCGGTGCCGATCCTGACCGCCTATGGCATGGTGTTCGATGGCGGCCCGCTCTTCCCTTTCGTTGCCGCGGCGGCACTGATTCCCTTCGTAATCCTGCCGGCGGTGATCGGCGCCGCGATCACGCTGCTCCTGGTGAACGTCTTCCCGGCCCGGCGCATCCGCGATCTGCTGACGCTCGTGGCGCTCGGCGCCGTTGGCGGGCTTGCCCTGCTCTTCCGGCTGGTGCGGCCCGAGCAGCTGGTGCGGCCCGAGGGTTTCGAAAGCCTGGTCGAATTCCTGGCGGTGCTCCGGGCGCCCACCAACCCGTTCCTGCCGACGCAGTGGGCGGCGGACATGATCATGAACTGGCTGCGGCACATCGCCGACCCGCTGCCCATCCTGCTGCTGATCACCACGGCGGCGGCATTCGTGATGATGGGCGGCTGGCTGCACGGCAAGCTCTTCCGTGACGGGTACAGCAAATCGCAGGAGGGTGCCGAGCGGTTCGTGCGGGGACGGTCGTGGTCGAACCTGATGGGGCAGGCGCTGGGCGGCCTCACGCCCGCCCGGCGCGAGTTCCTGCTCAAGGACATCCGGATCTTCTTCCGCGACCCGACGCAGTGGAGCCAGCTCATCCTCCTGGGCGTCCTGGTGGTCGTCTACATCTTCAACATCCGCTCGCTGCCGCTCTTCTCGGGCGAGCGGGTGCCGTTCTTCCTGGTGACGGTCATCGTGTTCCTGAATCTCGGGCTCGCCGGGTTCGTCCTCACCGCGGTCGCCGCGCGGTTTATCTTCCCGTCGGTGTCGCTGGAAGGGCGCCAGCTCTGGCTCATCCAGTCGAGTCCGCTCCGATTCCGCACACTGCTCCTCAGCAAGTACTGGCTCGGGACCATCCCGCTGGTACTCCTGGCGCTTGGCATCACGGCAACCACCAATTTCCTGCTCCGCGCCTCGCCGTTCATGATGCTGGTCAGCTGCGGGACGATCATCGCGTTCACCGTCGCGGCCAGTGCACTGGCCCTCTGCCTCGGCGCGTATTATCCCAAATTCGATACCGAGAATGCCGCCCAGATTCCCACCAGCTTCGGCGGCCTGATCTTCATGATGGCCGGGATCGCACTGCTCGGGCTGCTGATTGCGATCGAGGCACTGCCGGTGGGTGCCTACATGCGGGCCCATCGGACGGGTGAGGCATTCGTGCTGACGCCGGCACTGGCGGGCGCGCTCACAGCGGTACTGGCGGTCTGCATCGCCACCGCAATCATAGCGCTGCGGCTCGCATCCCACCGGCTGGACCAGCTGGAACACTAGGCTGTGGCTGACGAAGCGTCGTGGGTCGCGACCCGCGGGCCCTGCGGCGCATCCCATCTCCCGCGACTCGTATCCCGCCTTCGTGTGCCGACAACTTGCCAGACGCCCCAGGCTGCGGCGTCCCTCATCCCTCGTCCCTCGTCCGTTCCCTCGCTGAACGCCGACTCAGAGGCACGATCTGGCTGGCGGGCCCCTCTTTTTTCGCCCTGATCCGCATTAACCCGGTACCAGCGTTGTAGGCGGTCCTGCCGACCTTGGGGCTTCACTCCACGGGAGGATCCCATGAACAAGACACTGTTGCCGTTGCTGCTCCTGGCCGCGGCCTGCAGCAATGGTACCGAAAGCCCCACCAGCCCGACCGATGTTCCGGCAGCGGCGCGAGCGCCGGTGGCGAGCATGGATGCACACCGGGAACAGCTGGCTCGCAGCCTGGCCCGCGCCCTCCGCCAGCCCGAATTCCGGAGCTATATCCGTCAGGCGCTCGACACAGCCTCGGTGGACGAAGGCAAGCTTGCGGTTGATCGGTTCCTGAATGCGAACCAAGGCAGAGGGGCACGCGCGCTCCGCGAGGCCGACTCCACCGAGCCGGATGATGCCACCGCGGCCCGCCTGGAAGTGTACTTTCCCGTCCCTGCCCACCGTGCCGCCTGGCACGGGGACGACCAGCTGCTGGTCGGCACGATCGGCGCGGACGGAACCGTGCCGGTGGCGTTCACCCTGGGGGGCCGGCGGGTGGCGCTCGATCCGACCCAGCCACCGTCGACCCCGGTCCTGGCGGTGGTTCCCCGCGAAACGGATTTCGACGGCATCGGTCATCGTAACATCGCTTTCGCCATGTGCGTCGATTGTGACGGCGGAGGCAGCGGTGGTGGCGGCACCGGCGGCGGCGGCAGCGGCGGTTCGACCACCAGTCCCGCGGGTCTCTATCTCACCCAGAGCCACCTGAACGACACCTTCGAATCGTGGCTCAAGGGCAAACCGGAGATCGAGATCTCGGTCCTGGGGCAGAAGGGCACGACCGACTCGCTCACGTCGTACCAATGCATCAACGAGCAGGCCGTGTGGCCCTACAATTTCAACCAGGACAGCAAGGACTGGAGCGGCTCGGCTCTGCTCATGAGCCAGGCGCAACTCGACAATTTCAAGGCGGCACACCCCAACCAGGCGTTGCGCCTCTTCTTTGTCGAGGACGATGACACGCCGTGCGTCATGAAGGCCAACACGACCGATCTCAAGTCCCTGATCCAGGCCGTGGATGCAGTCGTGAAGGGGCTGGCCGGCGGGCATGATGTAACGACCTGGTACGGCAAGGCATGGAAATACCTGCCGGTGGTCCAGCAGGTCGTCTCGCTCGGCGCCTCAATCATCAAGACCAACGACGACCTCATTGGCAACGCCGTGGAGGATATCACCACCACCGAACGGCACGCCGGCTACAACTGGGTCGTGAAGGGACGGAACGCCGAGACCAACGGATACATCGCGCTGGAAATGCGATGAGCATGCGCACATACCTGTGTGCCATCCTGACGCTGCTGGCCGTGCCGATCTCCGGCTCGGCCCAGCAGCCGGGCGCATGGCGCATCACCGGATCGGCGGAACAGACGTGGTTCGGTCCGGCCGCCGAGAACGATGGCACCCGGTTCGCCCCATCCTCCGGGTTCGGCCTGGGGCTCGGCATCAGCCGGTCCCAGTCACAGTGGGAGATGCGCCTCGACCTCGAGTCACGACCATCGGTGCTCCGCGCTTCGGATTCGGCATCGGTCGTCCAGATCGCGTCGGTGTCATTCGGGCGGTCGAGCGCTGTACTCGGGGCCGCGCGGGTGGTGGCGCATGTGGGCAGGGCCGCCGTCGTCGCCGGCGCCGGTCTCCGCGCCGACCTGTGGACGTTGAGCGAGGCCGACAATCGCCTCCGGCTCGGTGGCGAGATGCGAACGGGCCTCCGGTTCGATGCGGGGCCGTTCCTGGTCGAAAACTCGGTACGCGCGGGACTCTCAGCGAGCCCGCTCGATGCGGGCGACCTGCCGGAGGGCTATCGGAGGCGGGCGCTGCGATGGATTGGCGTCGGGATGACGGTGTCGGTCGGGTTGTGATGAGTTGAGAGTTAAGAGTTAAGAGTTGAGAGTAAGAGTGATGGATCGTCACCCTCTCTCAACTCTCAACTCTTAACTTCTAAGCTGCCTTCGCGCCGCATCGCTCGCAGAAGCGGCCGTCCGATGGGATCGCCGCACTGCACGCGCTGCAATAGCGGCCAGTGGGAACGCGGAGCCCGCAAGTGGAACAGAACACCGCATCGGGCTCCGGCCGGGGGCCACAGGTGATGCAGGTGTTCCCGGCCGCACCTTCCCGCCGGGCCGCGATCATGGCTTCGATGTCGGCGTCGTGCGGTGCCGCGGCGCGCTCGTCCCGCATGGCCTGGACGGCCAGGCCGGTGTAGCGGGTCTTGAGAGTGGCGTAATCTTCGTCCGAGAGCTTGCCGGTCGCGCGGTCAAACTCGATCTCGCGAAGCGCGTCCACGGCCCGGCCGCTCCGCGTCTCTTCCGCATCGAACGGATCCACGACCCGCGCAGCGGGAAGCCCGGGCCGGCGCATCGGCGCCACGATGAACCAGACCGCGCCGATGCCCAGCACCAGTGCGGCCAGCAGTTCCCAGATCATCCGCCGTCCGAATCCGCGATGGCGCGCTCCAGCTCGGCGAGCTCTTCGTCAGTCGCGCCGACCGGCGGCGGCAATGGGGCGCCCGCCGGGGCTACGATGGCGCGCCGGCGGAGCAGCACCCACGCGAGTACCGCCCCCAGCATGAGGATGAGGGCACCCGGTACCAGATACCCGGCCAGGTTGAATCCCCTTGCCGGCGGCGCCATCAGTGCCTTCTCGCCGTACTCCTGGACGAATGTGGCAATGATCTGGTCCGCGGTCTGCCCGCTGTTCCAGAGCTTCATGATTTCCCGATGGAGCTCGGGCGAATAGGTGCAGGTGAAATCCGTGGTGCGGCAGGTATAGATGTCGAGCCCGCAGCCGCAGGAGCAGCGGAGTCGCTTCTCGAGCGTCTGGATGGCGAGATCATTTTCGGCGGGCGTCGTGGGCGCCATCGGGCGGCCAGCGAGCCCGGGAGCGCCCAGTTTCCCGATGGTGCCGCCGCCGGCAAGGCTGTCCGCCGCCTGTGGCGCGGGCCCCGTGGCCTGGGCGGCCAGCAGGCCGGCACCAGCCACGGTGAACATGGTCGTCAGCATGCCCCTGCGGGTCACGCGTTGCGAATAATCAAGCGGCACCTGCACCTGCGCCTTCCAGTGTCACCGAGTAACCAGCTTGCGAGCGGCGCGGCGCCGAGCCCGGCGGCTCGCCCGGCCACATGGTGATGAGGCCGCCGATGGCCAGCAGGACGCCGCCATACCAGACCCACCACACCAGGGGATTGATGGTAAACCGGTAGACGGCTTCCTCGGTTCCATCCACCGCACCGGCGAAGACGATATAGAGGTCTTCCTGCAGGTCGCTCCGGATGGCGACTTCGGTGCTGGGTTCGAACGACGCGACCTCCTCGCCGTTCTGCAGGGTGAAGTGCTGGCGCTTTTCCGAGGTCATGATGCCGAGATCCTTGCCATCTCGAGTGACCCGGACGCTGGCGGCGGTCACGAACCGGTTGAGCGCCTTGTACTGGGAGACGCCGACATGGGTCAGCGTATAGGTGTGCCCGAAGGGACTGGCAAGCTGGATGCTCTGGCCAGGCTTGAGCGTGGCTTCACGCTCGCGCTTGAACGCCATGCCGGTGAACGCCACGAAGTAGATGACGATCGCTGTGTGGACGAGATAGCCACCGTAGCGACGCCGGTTGCGCGCCACGAGGTGGAAGAGCGCACCAGCCACGCCTTCGCCATACATGCGGCGCCGGGCACGCACGCCACGCCAGAACTCCTGGGTGACGGTACCCACCACGAAGCCACCCAGGGCCAGCGCCATGACGGGATAAGGATCGCGCATGCCGGCGATCAGCAGCACCAGCGCAGTGCCGGCCCCTGCCGCCAGCGGCGCCGTGAATTGCCGCTTGAGATTGGCCCGTGAGGCGCGACGCCACGCGATGAGGGGCCCGATGCCGGTCAGCGCGAGCAGCAGCAGCCCCAGCGGGATGTTCACCTTGTTGAAGAACGGCGGACCGACGGTGATCTTGGTCTCCCGCACCAGCTCCGAGATGATAGGAAAGAGCGTGCCCCAGAGCACCGAAAAGGCGATACCCACCAGCGCGAGATTGTTGAAGAGAAAGGCGGCCTCGCGGCTCAACATGCTCTCCAGCTGGCTCTCGGGCTCGAGCGAGGGCCAGCGGGTGTAGAGCAGCGTATACGCAAACGCGCCCGCCACCACCAGGAAGCCAAGGAAGAAGTAGCCGACGTTCGACTGGGTGAAGCTGTGCACGCTCGCGATCACGCCGGACCGGGTGATGAACGTGCCGAAGATGCTGAGCAGGAACGACCCCACCACCAGCCCCAGGTTCCAGCGCTTGAGCATGCCGCGCTTTTCCTGGATCATCACCGAGTGCAGGAATGCGGTCATCGTCAGCCAGGGCAGGAAGCTGGCGTTTTCCACCGGATCCCACGCCCAGTAGCCGCCCCAGCCCAGTTCGACGTAGGCCCACCACATGCCCAGCGTGATGCCGATGGACAGGAACAGCCAGGACACCAGGGTCCACTTGCGGATCGCCACGATCCAGCCCGAATCCATCCGCCGGGACAGCAGGGCCGCCACCGCGAACGCGAACGGGATGGTGATGCTGATGTAGCCGAGGTACAGCATGGGCGGGTGGATCACCATGCCGACGTTCTGGAGCTGGGGATTGAGCCCCCGGCCATCGAGCGGAGTGAATGCCAGACGGGCGAACGGATTGGCCGCGAAGATCATGACGCTGACGAAGAACACCGTCACGGCCTGCGTCACCCCGGCCACATAAGGCAGCAGGTGTGCATGGCGCCGAGCGGTCAGGAGCTGGGCAAGCGCGGCAAAGGAGGACAACACCACCGCCCAGAACAGCAGCGACCCCTTCTGCCCCGCCCAGAACGCGGATACGACGAAATAGGTCGGAAGGTTCCGCGAGGTGTAGGCCCACACGTATTCGATGTTGAAGTCGTGTGAGAGGAGTCCCTTCCACAGGCAGATCGATGCCACCACCAGCGCCGCGCAGACCACGAACACCGAGCGGCGAACGCTCCGCGCCAGTTCC
>SMFG01000027.1_pt1 | contig 24342 bp, 19 predicted proteins | sample 2456131 | NCBI WGS metagenome assembly SMFG01 (sample SAMN10132612, study PRJNA489261) | soil metagenome | isolation source: day120 antibiotic-silt loam soil ammended with raw manure from dairy cow... | place: USA | collected 2015-05-01
CCCGCGGTAGGCAGCACGAGGCCGGCCGCGCCACCGGCGCGGGCGCGGGTGACCGCGGCGGAGATGCCCCGTGACTTGAACGAGCCGGTAGGATTGGCGCCCTCATCCTTGATCCAGAGGTCCTCGAGTCCAAGCAGCGCTCCGGCTCTCCGCACAGAGAGGAGCGGCGTATCGCCTTCCCCCAGCGAGACCGGTTCTTCACCCGGTACGACCGGGAGCCAGGAGGCAAACCGCCACATGCTGCGGCCGCGGCGGACGGCCGCCCGGTCCTTCAGCGTGTGGCGCCGTCCGGGGTAGTGCACCAGCCATGGATGCCCGCAAGCGCAGAGAGTCGGAAGGCCCTGCGGGGGCGCGGTCGCGCCGCAGGCGGGACAGGTCAGCTGCCAGTCGAGGTCAGGTGTCATTGTTTGAGGTGTTCGAGGATGCGGGTGGCGAGCCCGTCGGAAAAACCGGGAAGTGCGGCGATCTCCTGCCGGGTTGCCGTGCGGACGCCGGCCAGGCTGCCGAACCGCTTCAGGAGCAGGCGCCGCCGGGCGGAGCCGATGCCCGGAATGTTGAGCAGCTCCGACGTGATGGTGCGCGCGGTGCGGCGCTTCCGGCTGAACGCGAGGCCAAAGCGGTGGGCTTCGTCGCGCGCCCGCTGCAGCAGGCGGAGTGAGGGCGCCCGCCGCCCCAGCCGGAGACTTTCCGGGCGGCCCGGCATGAATACTTCTTCGTCCTTCTTGGCGAGGCTGACGATCGGGAGCTCGGCAAACCCGAGTTCATGGGCAGCGGCCAGCGCCGCGCCGAGCTGGCCCTTGCCGCCGTCAATCACCATGAGGTCAGGCAGCGGGAGCTGTTCGTCGCGCCGGCGGGTCAGGAAGCGCGTCACGACTTCATGAATCGAGGCGTAGTCATCCTGCTGGGCGAGGCCCTTGATGCGGTACCGGCGGTACTCGCTCTTGCGGGGACGGCCCGCCTCGAACCAGACCAGCGAGCCGACGATATCGCGTCCCTGGTTATGGCTGATGTCAATGGTCACGAAACTTCTCGGCACCACGTTGAGGCCCAGGTCGCGCCCGAGCGCATAGACCGGGTCTTCGGCCCGCTCCTCGGTCTCGAACGATTCGATCCGAAGACTCTCCATCAGGTGCCGGGCGTTGTCATCGGCGAGCGAAAGCCAGCGGGCCGCGGTGCCTCGCTGCGGAGTGCTCCACTGGGAGTCCGGGAGCAGTGCCTGCAGCGCCTCCAGATCGGCCGGCGGAAACGGGAGCACCACACGCCGCGCCCGGTCTTCAGCGGCGGCATAGAAGCGCACCAGAAAGGCCGAGAGCACGCCGTCATCGGGCGCCTCATCCACGCTCTCGAGAAATCGGTGCTCGCGGCCCACCACCCGCCCGTCGCGCACCCGCAGCAGCACGCCGACCGCGTCATCGCCATCACGCGCATAGCCGATCGCGTCGGCGTCGCCGGTGCCGATCACTTCGACCGAGGCGGGCTCCTCCAGTCGCTCGAGCCACTTGAGCGCGTCGCGGAGTTCCTGCGCCCGCTCGTAGTCCTCCCGCTCCGCCGCGGCGAACATCGCCGTGCGGACCCGTTCCCGCACATCCACCGTCCGGCCTTCGAGGAAGTCGAGGACCTCATCGATCATGGCGCGGTAGTCGGCTTCGTGCTGCCAGCCGACACAGGGCGCCTTGCACCGGCCGATGTAGAAATCGAGGCACGGTCGTTCCCGGCGCTCACGGGGAATGTCGTCGGGACAGCTGCGTACGGTGTAGAGCCGGCGAATGATGGCAAGCGTCCGGCGGAGGAGTCCCACGTCGGTGAAGGGCCCGAAGTATCGAGCGCCGGGAATTTCCCGGCGGCGGGTCACCAGCACCCGCGGAAACGGCTCCCCCATCGTGACGGCGATGGACGGATAGCTCTTGTCGTCCTTGAAGACGACGTTGAAGCGCGGCCGGTACTCCTTGATGAGGTTGTTCTCGAGCACCAGCGCCTGCGCTTCGTCGGGGACCACGATGGTCTCCACATCGGCGATGCGAGAAAGCAGCAGCTGGTGCCTGGGACTCTCGACGGGGTCGGCGCTGAAGTAGCTGCGGACGCGGCTCGACAGCCGCTTCGCCTTGCCGACGTACAGGATGGCGCCCCCGGTGTCCTTCCAGAGGTAGACCCCGGGCGTGTCGGGCAGTGTGTCGAGCTTGCGCTGGAGTGTGTCGTTCGGTTCCGTCATGGCTGCAGGCGGCCCATCAGCGCGCGTGCTTCCGGCACACGCAGGGCGAATGTAATAAACAGGTAGACTGTACCGAAAGTTCCGGCGACGACAATTCCGGTGAGCTTGGGGCCGGGCAACGGCACCCATGTCAGCACCGCCCACGCGACCGCCGCAGCCACCAGTGCCGACCCCCAGAGCCGGGCCACGAACGCCGCCGGGATGCCGGTCGGGCCGATCCGGGCATTCAGTGCTCGCCGCAGCAACGTGAATTCGATCCACGCGGCGAGCCCGGCGGACGCCGTGAGACCCGCCGCGCCCCACCGTGCGTCGAACCCGAGGAGCGCGGGGAGCCGCAGTGCCGCGAACCAGCCGAACGCGACGGTGAGCGCAACACGGAGGACGCCAAACCGGAGCGGTGTCCGCGTGTCCCGAAGCGCATAGAAAGTCGAGGAATAGAGCCGCCCCAGCGTCCCGGCGAGCAGGCCGACGGCTGAACCCGCCAGGATGCTCCAGACCGTGATGCTGTCGTCGGCGGTGAAGCGCCCGCTCTGAAACAGGAGCGCCGCAAGCACATTGCCGAGCGCAAGGAAGGCCATGGCGGATGGAACGACGAAGAAGGCGATCTGCCGCAGCCCGCCGGTGAGCCGCTGGCGCAGGTACCCCTGCACCGCCACGGCATCGCCGGCCGCGCTCGACATCGCCGGCAGCTCGGCCGCGGACACCGACATCCCGAAGAGGCTGATCGGCAGGGTATAGAGCATCTGCGCGTACGCGAGATTGGCCACGGCACCCAAGGGGAGGAATGACGCGATCAGCGTGTCGACGTAGGCCGATATCTGCGTTACACCGCGCGCCACGAAGGCAGGGCCGAAGTTGCGCACGACGTCGCGTACATCCGGATCCCGGCGCGACAGCGCAAGCCGCACGCCCCCGAGCAGCCGCAATACCCACGGCAGCTGGACCACCACCTGCAGCAGGCTGCCGGCCACCGATGCCCAGGCGGCGTACACGGCGAGGCGTTCCGGCGTCTCGCCCGTGCCGAACCCGATAAGTGCTGCGATGATGGCCAGGTTCCAGACGATGGGTGCCGCATACGACAGGAAGAACTTGCCGTGGCTGTTGAGAATGCCGAGGCACCAGGCCGACAGGACCAGGAGACCGGTGCCGGGGAAGATGATCCGGACGAGGGTGATGGTGAGAGCCCGGCGGTCGCCGGCAAAGCCGGGCGCGATCAGGTCGATGAGCCACGGCGTGACCAGGATACCCGTCACGACCAGTACGGCGATGACCATGCTCAGCAGCGCGGCCACCGCGCCCGCCACCCGTCGCGCGTCGTCCCGCCGGTTCTGGCCGAGCAGGCCGGCATACACGGGAATGAACGATGCGGAGAGCGCGCCTTCGCCGAACAGGTTCTGGAGGAAATTGGGAATACGGAAGGCGGCCTGCCACGCATCCGCGGCCCCGCCCGCGCCCAGGAAATGCGCGATGATGGCGCCACGCAGAAAGCCGACCACCCGGCTGGCAAGAATGCCGGCGGCCACCATCACCGCCGGCCGCTGGCGGGCGCTCAGGACCCGCTCGGAGGTGGCAGCGGAGGCCGTACCGGTGCGTCCTCGATGAGCCGTTGGAGGAACGCGTTGTCTTCCTTCAAGGTGTCGACGCTGCGGGTCAGGTCATCAACCTCGGATTCGAGCAGCTCCACCTTGCGCGCGAGTTCCACCAGTTCCGGCGGCCCGGTCTCGGGCCCCTCCAGCCGGCGCGCGATGGCCCGGCCGATCGGGGAATCCAGCAGGATTCCCAGAATCGGGATGAGCAGGGCCAGGAGCAGGACAAGCGCGACGATCCACATGATGCCCGAGTCTAGGCGGGAACGAGTGGGCCTTCAAGTGCCGCGCGGTACCCGGATGCCGCAGCCTCCAGCACGACATCGAGCAGGGGTAGTCCGAATCGGGCGAGCGGTCCGGCCACACAGAGCACCCGCTCCTGTGGACGCCCGGCCGGCAGCACCGACGTCCGGGCTCGTACCAGCTGGCGGAGTTCGGTTTCGTGGCGCCGCTTGAGGCTCCGCACGAGCCGCCGCTCCAGCCGGTCCACCTCGAACAGCACCCGACGTTCCGAACCTTCCGCCGAACGCACCAGCGGTGGTGCGATCCGGCCCGCCTCATCTGCCACCATCTTGAAGCCCTCCGCAGCCCCCGCGCGGAGTTGCTTGAGGGCCGCAAGAGCGCGGGGGGGCATCCGGTCCGCAGCCGCACGGGCGAGCACGTCCTGCTGGGGGTCCCGGAGCGCATCCAGGGTCAGCCCGAACCGGGTGAGCATGCGGTCGGCGTAGGAATCCACGATCAGCCCACTCCAGCGTGGAACGGGAGCGGGACGGGGAATGCCAAGCGTCTCGAAGACGGTCTCGGCGAGCCGCAGGTAGCGGAGTTCTCCCGGTCCGGCGCAGTAGGCGACCGTGGCCAGCAGCTGGCTCTCCAGCACCGGCCGCAGCAGCACGTTGGCTGACAGCCGTTCCGGCTCCTCCGCCGCGATGCGGTCAAGCTCCGTCGGAGAAACGGAGAGGCCGGCACGCCGAAGACGGAATCCCTGCCCGGCCTGAACCAGCCGGTCCCGCCCGTCGGGGCCGTCCAGCATGACCAGCGTAGCATCAGCATCGTGCTCGATGCCCGGATCCCGTCCATCCCGCCGCAGCTCATCACGCCGGTTGCGAATGGCGGTGCTGAGCGTCTCGCGCTCGCGAATCGCGCGGACAAGGAGCGGGGCCGCCGCCTGCTTGAAGGCGGGATGGGTACTGTCGAGCACCAGCACTCCCAGCGGCGCCAGCAGCTCGGCGAGCATGCCGCAGCTGGCAGCGGACACGGTGGCGTCCGGCCGGAAATGGCGTTCCAGCAGGTCCACCGCGATGCCGGCCGCTGCGGACTCGCGATGCGAACGGCGGAACAACGCCAGGGCCCGGGCCGCCTCGGCCCCGAGCGGCTCACGCCAGAGCGGCGTCATGGCGGCATCGGGGTCCCGCTCACGCAAGGCGGCGGTTGCTACCTCACCGCTGTCGTCCAGCCAGTGCGCGGAGCGGGCTTCATCCCAGTCATGATCGTCGCCGGCTACCCAGAAGACCGGGAGGACGGGTCGGTCCCACCGCTCTTCGAGGATGGCAGCGAGCGCGGCCGCAGAGAGCGCCTTGTGGAGGGTGTACAGCGGGCCGAGAAAGAGCGCCGGCTGCTGCCCGGTGGTGACCGTCAGCGCGCCGGGGAGCGAGAGCCGGGCCTTCAGGGCGTCCACGCCGGGAGCGGGGACCGTTGCGGCGGCGACGGCCGGCGAAATGGCGTCATCGCGCCGGGTCACCGCGGGCATGGCCGCCAGCGGGCGGTTGGACACGATGCGGAAGGTCACTCGCGCACCTGCCCCACCAGCACGACGCGGGGCTCGAGCGGGCCGGGTGGTGCGCCGTCGTAATTTCCCATGCGGAATCTCATCTGCACTCCCTGCGCCTCCAGCATGGTTACGAGTTCGTCCGCGTCAAAGAGGCGCACCCGCTCGAACCAGGATCGCCCGTCCCCGCTCCGGAGCGACTTGCACACGAATCGCCCACGATCGGTCAGCCGCCGGTGCACCTCGACCGGTGTCCCGTGCAGGGACAGGATCTCGTCCGCCACGAGCGATCGCCGTACCAGCTCGGAGTTGAGGAAGTCGAGTACGAACCATCCGCCCGACCGCACGGTTCCCACCATTTCGGCCAGGGCGCTGAGGTGCTCGTGCTCCTCGTCAAAGTAGCCGAAACTGGTGAACAGGTTGACGGTCAGGTCCATGGACCGGGGCCGGATCGGCAAGGCGCGCATGTCGGCGCGCACGAACGGTCCATTGGTTGCCTCCCGCGCCCGGCGCAGCAGCGCCATGGACAGATCTACCCCGATGCAGCTGACGCCGGCTTCCTCCAGCGCCCGTGCGTGCCGGCCCGGCCCGCAGGCCACGTCCAGCACCCGCATGCCCGCGCGCCAGGGCAGGCGGCTCCGCAAGGCGGCCACGAGGCGCCCCGCGTCCGCATCGTCCCGGTGGGGATACAGCGCGAGGTACTCGTCGTTGAACCACTGCTCGAACCATTCCGCCATGGTGCCTACCGATCCCGTCGCGCCTTGTGGTACGGCTCGCCCTCCCAGGCTCCAGACCGCCCGGGACTTCGCGAGCAGCGGATCGGCGAGTCCGGTGGAACCGCCGATAAGAATAGCCACCGGCCGGGCGTGCAACTGCCACTCGCCGACCCGGCGCGCCAGATCGGCGCTGCTCCACTCGCGGCCGCTCCGGGCCAGGCTGACCAGCTCGGCTCCGGCCGGGACCCGGGCCTCGAGCCGGGCCGCTTCCTCCCGGCGCTGGACGTCGGGTGTGGGAGCGCGCGACGCCTCCCGCACTTCCACCTCGTGCATGGAGGTGTAGCGCGAGAGGCGCCGCATGTAATCGTCACACGCCTCGCGAAAGCTGGGCCGCAGGCGGCCCACCGCGAGGAGCGTGATGTCCATCAGGCATAGATCCCGCGGAGCCGGTGCACTTCCGCGACGCGCTCGATGGCCAGCATGTAGGCACCGATGCGGTTGCTCGTGGTGTACTTGTCCGCCATGCCGGTGACCTCGTCGAACGCCTTCACCATGATCCGTTCGAGCCTCGAGTTGACGGTCTCTTCGTCCCAGAAGTAGCCGCCCCGATCCTGCACCCACTCGAAATAGCTGACGGTCACGCCGCCGGCATTGGCCAGGATGTCCGGGATGACGAAGACACCCTTTTCATCGAGAATCCGGTCGGCGTTGGCGGTGGTCGGCCCGTTGGCGCCTTCGCAGATGATCCGTGCCTGGACGTCCCGGGCGTTCTTGCTGGTGATGACGTTTTCCAGGGCGGCCGGCAGGAGCACTTCGCAGGGCACCTTCAGCAGCTCGTCGTTGGTGATGGCGTCGCCACCGGTGAAGCCGGCCAGCAGCCGATTGGTCTTGATGTGCGCCTGGGCGGCGTCGAGGTCCAGCCCCTTCTCGTTGTACACGCCCCCCGACTTGTCGCTGATGGCGACGATGCGCGCCCCCTGCTGCTGCAGCAGCCGCGCCGCCACCGAGCCGACGTTGCCGAACCCCTGGACAGCGATGCGTGCGCCCTCGATCGGCATCCCGTGCCGGCGGAGCGCCTCACGGGTCATGAACATGCAGCCGCGGCCAGTGGCCTCACGACGTCCCAGCGAGCCACCGAGGGAGATCGGCTTTCCAGTGACGACCGCCGTCACGGTGTGGCGCTTGTGCATGGAGTAGGTATCCATGATCCACGCCATTACCCGCTCATTGGTGTTCACGTCCGGCGCCGGCACGTCCGAATCGGGGCCGAGGATCTCGATGATGCTGGAGGTGTACCGCCGGGTGAGCCGCTCGATTTCCGTGGCGGACATCTCGGCGGGATCACAGATCACGCCGCCCTTGGCGCCGCCGAACGGGATATTGACGATGGCACATTTCCAGGTCATCCACGCCGCCAGCGCCGTGACCTCGTCCAGGTTCACGTTCAGGTCGAAGCGGATGCCGCCCTTGGCCGGTCCGCGCGAGGTGTTGTAGAGCACGCGGTACCCGGTGTAGACCTCCAGCTCGCCGTTGTCACGCGGCACCGGGATGGAGACGGTGATCTGCTTCTCCGGGTTGCGCAGCAGCTTGTAGAGCCCGGCATCAAGGTTGAGTTTCTGGGCCGCGTAGTCGAACCGCGACATCATGGCCTCGAAGGGGTTCTCCTCGGAGAGGAAATGATCCTTGTCGGGACGGATGATCGGACGGGATGAAGCAGTGTTGGGGCTGGTCATGGATGCTCCGGACAACGCTCCGGCGGAAGGTGAGGTCCAGCAGGTGAACACGACATGTCAGCCGTTCCCGGCCGAGGTGGCAACTGCATCGAGAACCGCGGTCAGACCTTCCCCGTTCCGCTCCCAGGTGAGATCCATGATGGCCACCAGCGGCTCCGGCACGCGGGCGGGCCATCGGTCGCGAAGCTTGACCGCATCCTGCTCGGAGACGACCACGTAATCGGCCCGGCGGGCGGCGTGGGCCAGCCACGCCACGTCCTCATCACGCAGTTCGCCGGGCGCCTCCCAGCTGGCCACCTGCACCGCGGCACCGGCGGCCTTGACCTGAGAGACGAATGCCCCGGGGTCGGCGCTGCCCGACGCCGCCACCACCCGCCGGCCCGCGAGCACGGTGGCGGGTTGTTCGGTGCGGGAGACCAGGCCTTCGAGATGGCGCATGCCCAGGTGCGCAATGGCGATCGGCGCTGGCACCCCATCCTGCAACGCGCGGGCGAATGCTTCCGCGGCTTCGCTGGTGGCGCGCTTCCGGGTGATGATGATTGCGTCCGCGGCGGCAAGCACGCCCCAGGCCTCCCGCCAGGGCCCGGCCGGCACCGGCCAGCGCACCGCACGCCCTGCCTCGGCGCCGATCACGACGATGCTGACATTCGGCACCAATTCGCGCGCGGGCATGTCCGATTCAACGATTGCCAGGCCGGCCCCGGCTGCGGCGAGTCGCGCCACCCCCTGCAGGCGGCTGCCCGAGGAGGTAATCGCGATGCCCGGCGCCGCGTGCTGGATGGCCGCGGAGCGCCATGGGGAGGTGCCGCGCAGCACCACCCCGGGCCGGGCGCCCGACGCCTGCAGGTGACGGGCGATCCAGGCGAGCACCGGGCCCTTGCCCGAGTCACCGACGGTGAGGTTGGCGATAGCGATGGTGGGAAGAACGGGACGGGAGCGCGGCAGCCATCCGTGGTCGTAGGCGGTGTTCCGCGCAGCGGAGCCCACGCGCCACAGCCCTGCCGCGGGAAGCAGCGCGAGACGCGTCAGGCGCGCGTCCAGCCGCCTGCTCGTCCACAACCATCGCACCAGCCGGTGGGTATTGCCCCTGCGCGCCAAGCCTGTTCCCTCTGCGAGTTGGGGCGAAATGTACCAGCGCCGGGGTTACCTATCTACTACCCGCGCGAGCATTCCGGCTTCCGCGACGAGCTGGCCCTCCACGAATGCCTTGCCGGCGAGCCGCACGGTGCTGCCTCGATTCTGCACCACATCCACTTCCATCCGCAGCTGATCGCCAGGCACCACCGGCCGCCGGAACTTGACATCGTCGAGCGCCATGAAATAGACGACCTTGCTGTCCGGATCGTCCAGCCGCGACAGCATGAGCACCCCGCCGGTCTGGGCCATGGCCTCGACGATGAGTACGCCTGGCATGATCGGGTGTCCCGGAAAGTGGCCCTGGAAGAACGGCTCGTTAATGGTCACGTTCTTGAGGCCCACGACCCGCCGGTCGCCCTCCACCTCCAGGATCCGGTCCACCAGGAGGAACGGATACCGATGCGGCAGTGAAGCCATGATGCGGGCGATGTCGAACATGCGGACTCCCGGAAACGACCAGCGTGAATGACGGGCAGGCAGTGTCCGGTCTGGCCGGACACTGCCTGCCCGCCGCTGCCCGGCGCGCGTTACTTGCCCGGGGGCGCCTTCAGTTCGGCGATGGCCTTGTCACTCAGGTCGAGCGAACGGTCGGCGGTGATGATCGAGTTGGACTGGCTGCTGACATCGAATACCATCGCATAGCCGCCCGCCAGCCGCAGCTTTTCGATGACTGCCACGGCGCGGGTCTGCAGTGGCTCCAGCAGCTCCTGGTTGCGCTCGGCGATCTTCTGCTGGAGCTCGGTGCCGCGCGATTCCAGCTGCTGCTGCTGCTGGGTCAGTTCTGCCCGCTTGGACTGGCGCGCGGCAGGGCTCAGCAGGGTAGCCTGCGATTCGAATGCCGATGAGGCGGAATCGAGCTTGGCCTGCAACTGCTGGAACTCGGAGCGGTACGACGCCATTTCCTTCGTGAAGGTGGACTCTGCCTGTGCATAGCCCGGTGTCTCCGACAGGATACGCTGCATGTTCACGAACGCCACCTTTGCCGGCGCGCCGGTCTGCTGGGCCGCGGCTGTCCGTGGAAGCGCGACAAGCAAGGGCAGGACTGCGAGGGCAAGAAGGCCCCGGACGACGTACGTCATGCGACGGTCACTCCAGTTGAGGTCAGTCAGCGGCCACATCAGAAGAAGTTGCCGACCTTGATGTGGAACATCCATCCCGGGTTCGGTTTCCCGTTCAGGTCTTTCTTGTCAAAGCCATACGCGAGATCCACGCCAATCGGCCCGAGCGGCGAAACCAGCGCGACGCCCACCCCCGCGCCCCGGAACAGCCTGGTCGGATCCCACTGGCGCGCCGTACGATACACATTGCCGGCATCCATGAACGCATTCACGTATAATGACTGGTTGAGTCGTGCGCCCGTTTCAACCGTAAACGCAGCGTAGGATTTTCCGAAAGCGCCCGGGGAGGCGTTGCTGCCGCCAGCCGTCGGGTCAAAGCCGTCCGGCGTGATGGAGAACTCCTCGTATCCCCGGAGGGGAATGCCGAACTGGACGCCGCCGAGGGAGTACTGTTCGAAGGGGAAGTTGGCGGCGTTACCGAAAATGAAGCCGGACTTGGCGGTGAAGCCCAGCACCAGCTGGATCCCGCCACCGAACTGACCGCTGCCGCCGATCGTCCCGAGTGGCGCGTACCAGTGCCCCTCGGCGTCCACTTTCTGGTAATCGCCGGTTCCACCCAGGAACCCGCCATTCAGCTCCCCCGCGAGGCTCACCTGGGTGCCGCCGGTCGGAAACGGAAGGCCGACTCGCGTGTCACGGATGAGCCGCGTACCCAAGGTGGATCGCGTGCAGTTGTTGCAGATGAACGCCTGCTGAATCTCCGCCGAACCGTCGGTATAACGCACCCGCTGGAGTCCGTAGGAGCCGAACAACCGGGTATAGCGCGAGCCGAGGAAGGGGAAGCCGAACTGGATGCTGCCACCGGTCTGGCGCCGGCGGCCCAGGTCGCGGATGATGAATCGCTGGCGCGAGTCGAAGAGCGAGACCTGCCCCGAGATCTGGCTCTCCTTGATGGCCGGATCGGTGTAGCTGATCACGAAATCATTGATATTCTTGCCGAACTGCCACTGCAGGCTGCCCCTCTTGCCCCGCCCGAACAGGTTGGGCTCTTCCAAGCCCAAGAAGCCGCCGAGGCCGGTGCCCTGGCCCAGCGACGCGCCGAAGTTGATGTTGCCGGTGCGCTTCTCTTCCACCCGGAAGGTGATGTCCACGTCAGGGCCGGTATCGTTGCCATTGCTGACCGGGTCCACCGATGGAGCGGGCATGGGCTGCTTGAAGAAGCCCAGGTTGCCGATATTCTGGTACGAACGCAGCAGCGCATCCCGGCTGAAGACCTGGCCCGGCAGCAGCACGATCGCGTCCCGGATCACGCGCTCGTGCGTCACGTCGTTGCCGACGATGTTGATCTTGTTGATCGTGGCGAGCTGGCCTTCCTGGATGCTCCAGCTCAGGTCAATCGTGTGAGAACCATCCGGCAGGGTGTGTCGCGTTTCCTGTGGGTGCACCTGCGCATAGATATAGCCGGTGTTGGCGTACAGATCCTCGATCTTTCCCGTCGCGCTCTGCCACGCGGTACGGTCGAAGACAGGATGGTTGTCGTCCGGCGGCATCGGGAAGTAGTTCCGGAGTTCGGTCTCCGAATAGCGCCGGTTGCCCTGGATCTCGAACTTTCCGATACGATATACGGGGCCTTCGTCCACCGTCAGCTGGAGGACGCCCTTGGTGTCCGAGGTGTCCGCCAGGAGCGTGTCCCTGGTGACCTGGAAGTCGATGTAGCCCTGGCTGGCGTAGAAGGCCGGGAGCCGGCTGCGGGTGTCCTCGTCCAGCTGGTCCTCGTCGAACTCGCCGGAGCGGAACCACCAGAAGCCCTCGGGCTTGCTGGCCATGTGCTCGACCACCTGCTGGTCCGTGAACTGCTGGTTGCCGTCCACCAGCACCTGGCTCACCGCCACCCGGCGGCCTTCCTCGATATTGAAGGTGACCCGGACACCCTGCCCCGAGTCCGCCGCCGACTGATTCGCCGCAACCCTGGCGGCGTAAAAGCCGCGCTGCTTGTACATGGAGTCGATTGCCGCACGGCTCTGTGCCACGGCGGCGCGGTCGAGCGGACGCCCCTCCAGCAGCTTGACCCGTTCCCGGACGTCGCCCAACGGGATGCGATTGGCGCCATGCACCTCCCACCCCGCGAGCATCGGCCGCTCCTTGACGGAGAAGACGACCACGTTCCGGCCGGCGGCCAGGCGCTGGGCCACCTGCACGTCATCGAACTGTCCGGTGCGGAACAGCGCCTCGACCGCGTGCTGGATGTCCCGGTAGGAGATGACCTGCCCGGTCACGAGATTGGCAGTGGCGATGATCTGGCTGGTGGACACGCGGGCGTTGCCGGTGACGGCCACGCTGTCGAGCGGCGGCGGGGTGGGCGCGTCCTGCGCGGCAGCTGGCGCCGCGAGCGCGAGGCCCAGCGTGGTCACGACGGCAGTAATCAGTCGCATGCGGTCAATGAGGCGTTGGCACGTCGTGCCGGGGAGCCCGGCACGGCATAGTTCAGGCCTTCTGGCTGGTCAGTGCGCGGAATACGAGGCGTTCCTTGTCTTCGGAGACATCCACTTCGATTTCGTCACCCCGTCCGATTTCGCCCAGCAGGATCTTCTCGCTGAGCGGATCTTCGATGTGACGCTGGATGGCGCGGCGCAGCGGCCGGGCGCCGAAGTTCTGGTCGTACCCCTTCTCCACGAGGAAGTCGAGTGCGGCGGGGGTCAGGCGCACTTCATCGCCCAGGCGCCGCTGCACCTCGCGCATGAGGATCGTGACGATCTGCGAGATGTGCTCCCGATCGAGCGGGTGGAAGACGATGATGTCATCCAGCCGGTTGAGGAACTCGGGGTTGAACACCCGGTTGAGCTCGTCCTTGATGCGCTCCTGCATCCGCTCGAAGTCCTGCTTCGCGTCAGCGCCATGGAAGCCCATGGTCTTGCCCGACATGATGTCCCGTGCTCCGACGTTGGACGTCATGATCACGACGGTATTCTTGAAGTCGATGACCCGGCCGTAGTTGTCGGTCAGGTGCCCCTCGTCCAGCACCTGCAGCAGGATGTTGAACACATCGGGGTGCGCCTTCTCGATCTCGTCGAGCAGGACGACCGAGTACGGCTTCCGCCGCACGGCCTTGGTGAGCGTCCCGGAATCTTCATAGCCGACATATCCCGGGGGCGCGCCGATGAGGCGGCTCACCGAGAATTTTTCCATGTATTCCGACATGTCCACGCGGATGAGCGCGGTGGAGTCGGCGAAGAGGAAGCGCGCCAGCGAGCGCGCCAGCTCGGTCTTGCCCACTCCGGTCGGGCCGCAGAAGACGAAGGATCCGATCGGGCGGTTCGGGTCCTTGAGGCCGGCGCGTGAGCGTCGGATGGCGCGGGCCACGGCCTTGATGGCCTCATCCTGACCGACCACCGACTCGTGGATCTCGTCTTCCATGCGCAGCAGCCGGGTGGCCTCCGCTTCCTGCAGCCGGGTGACGGGAATGCCGGTCCAGCGGGAGACGATGAACGACACCGCCTCGACGTCGATGACGGGGCGACGCGTCTGCCGCTCCTTTTCCCACTCCTCGTTGGCCTGCCGGATGCGGCCCTGCAGCTCGCGCTCCTGGTCGCGGAGCGAGGCGGCGCGCTCGAAGTTCTGGTCGCGCACCGCTTCTTCCTTCTGCAGGTTGACCTTTTCCAGGTCGGTCTTGAGGTCGGCGATCTGCGGTGGCGGCGCCTGGGAGGCGAGCCTGGCGCGTGCCCCGGCCTCGTCAATGACGTCGATGGCCTTGTCCGGCAGGAACCGGTCGGTGATATAGCGCTCCGAGAGTTCCGCGGCGGCCGCAAGGGTATCGTCCGGAATCGAGACCCGGTGGTGGTCCTCGTACTTCTTCCGGAGCCCCTTGAGGATCTCGACCGTCTCCTCGACGCTGGGCGGTTCGACCATGACGGTCTGGAACCGGCGCTCCAGCGCGCCGTCCTTCTCGATGTACTTGCGATATTCGTTGAGCGTTGAGGCACCGACGCACTGGAGTTCACCGCGCGCCAGCGCGGGCTTCAGCATGTTGCTGGCGTCAATGGCGCCCTCGGCCGCGCCGGCCCCCACCAGCGTGTGCAGTTCGTCAATGAACAGGATGATGTTCTTGTTCTGGGCGATTTCGTTCATGACGGCCTTGAGCCGCTCCTCGAACTGGCCGCGGTACTTGGTCCCCGCGATGACCGCCGCCATGTCGAGCGACAGCACCCGGTGGTCCCGCAGCACATCCGGGCACTGGCTGTTGGCGATGAGCAACGCCAATCCCTCGACGATGGCGGTCTTGCCCACGCCCGGTTCGCCGATGAGCACGGGGTTGTTCTTCTTGCGTCGGGCCAGGATCTCCATGACGCGCTCGATTTCCTTGGCACGCCCGATGGTCGGGTCCAGCTGGCCCTCGGCGCCCAACTGCGTCAGGTCCCGGCAGAAGTGGTCGAGAGCCGGCGTCTTGCTCTTCTTCTCCGCCTTGGGCTGCGCCGCCTGCTGGGGAGGAGCAGCGCCGGCACCGGCCGGCTGCGGCATGTCGCTTCCAAGGAGGCGGAGCGTCTCCGCCCGGCTGGCCTCGAGGCTCACGCCGGCATCGGTGAGGACCTGTGCCGCGATGCCCTTTTCCTCGCGGAGCAGCCCCAGCAGCAGGTGCTCGGTGCCCACGTAGGAGTGGTTGAGTTCACGCGCCTCGGTCATGGCCAGCTCGAGCACCTTCTTGGCGCGGGAGGTATACGGCAGATCCGGGCCGGCGGCGGCGGCCGCTTTCCCCTTCTTGACCGTCTCCTCGATCTTCTGCTGGATGTCGTCGAGATCCACGTTCAGGTTCTGCAGCACGGCGGCGGCCACGCCCTCGCCCTCGCGGATGAGGCCCAGCAGGATGTGCTCCGTTCCTACATACTCGTGGTGAAGGCGTGCAGCCTCCTCCCGCGCCATCTGCAGGACCTTTCGCACCCGATCGGTAAAATTGTAGCCGTTCATGCGTGGTGTCTCACCTTCTGCCGGCGCCGGGTTCAGCCCCGGCGCTCTACGTCAGCCTCAAGCACCCTGCGGACCAGTGCGGCGCGCCGGAGCGCGAGCGCAGGATCACCGAGGGGCAGATTTTCAGCCACGGCCAGATGGGCTGGTTGCGACTGGATCATCAGTTTGTTGAGCGTGTACATGCCGATGGCGGGGATCAGCTCCAGTCCGACACCGAGCCGCACGGCGCTCAGGAGATTCATGGCCTCGTCGAAGGACAGGTTCCGGGCGTAGCGCAACAGCCCGTAGGCACGCCAGACCTTGTCTTCGATGACGGCAGGCGCGCTCTGCAGGAGGACCTGCCGCGCCTGCTCTTCGTATTCAATGACCTGACGCACGACCCGCGCCAGATGGTCGAGCAGCTCGGTTTCACTCTTGCCGAGCGTGGTCTGGTTGGACAGCTGGAAAAAATTGCCGACGACCTCGCTGCCCTCGCCATAGAGCCCCCGGAACGTCAGCCCGACCTGCGCCAAACCCTGCAAAACCCGGGAGACTTCCTTGGTGAGGACGAGGCCGGGGAGATGGATGAGAACGGATGCTCGCAGGCCGGTGCCTACATTCGTCGGGCAGGCCGTAAGATAACCGAACTCCGGGTGGAACGCGAAGCCAAGACGCCGCCCCAGCTCACCATCCAGGCGGTCCACCTCAGCATAGGTGGCGGCCAGGGCAAAGCCGGAATAGAGCCCCTGCAGCCGGAGGTGATCCTCCTCGTTCAGCATCACTCCGATCCGGTCCTGGTGGAGCAGCGCAGCGCCGTAACGCACCCGGGCACCGGCCTCGAGTCCCGCCAGTTCCTTGCTGACCAGGTGCCGCTCGTGCAGCACTTGCCGGTCGGCTTCATCGAGGCGGTCCAGCCGGAAGCTGACTGCCCGTCCCAGCAGCACGGTATCCCGGGCGGCTGCCTCGACCTCGCGGAGGATGCGTTCGCGCTCGGCGTCGCTGCTCCGGCCCTGGAACGGGAACGCCGCAAGGTTGCGGGCCAGCCGCACCCGGGTCGAAAGGACGAGGTGGCTCTCGGGGCCGCTGGCGTCCAGCCACCCCATGCCGCCGTCCGCCATCAGCGAAAGGTCAATCATTTCCGTAGCCGGTCCCGCAAGTCGGCCGCCAGCTCGAAGTTTTCGGTCTCGATGGCGATGCGCAACCGCTCCCGCAGGTCATCGTCGGTCCGGGCGGCTCCGGGCGTTCCTCCGCTGACATAGCGCTCCCCCACGTGCACCGTTGAACCGTGCAGTCGCCGCACCAGGTCGCGCAGGGGTGTCTCGAAGGCGCTCCAGCACTCCGCGCACCCGAGCCGGCCCGTTTCCCGGAAGTTGGCAAAGGTAGCGCCGCAGCCGGGGCAGCGCTCGAGCCGGGCATCGTCCTGGTCCTCGCTCTCGCCAATGGCGGCGAGGAAGCTGCCGAGCGGGGTTTTCCCCGCGGGCTGCGGCTCCACCCCCCGTTCGGCGGCGCAACGCTCGCACAGGTGCACGGTCGTGACCTGGGCATCCTCGATCTGGGTGAGATGCACCACCGCCTCACGCTCGCCGCAGTTTTCGCACATCATGAAGGCATCGCCTCCCAGCCAGGATGCGGCACCAGCCGGCCGCTCTCCATCGAGAGGATCCGTTCCGCCCGGCCCGCCAGCTGCCGGTTGTGGGTTACCACTACGAGCGCCGTCTCGAACTCGCGCGCCAGCAGCGCAAAGAGGTCATGGAGCTGCTCCGCGTGCGCGTAATCCAGGTTGCCGCTCGGTTCGTCCGCCAGCAGCAGCACAGGGTCCATGGCCAGCGCGCGGGCCACCGCGACCCGCTGCTGCTCGCCGCCCGAAAGCTGCGCCGGGCGGTGGCTGTGCCGGGCGCCGAGGCCCACGGATTCGAGCAGGGTCCGGGCCCGGGTCCTCGCCGCGGTCTCATCACGCCCGGCGATCAGCATCGGCATCATCACGTTCTCCAATGCGGAGAACTCCCGCAAGAGGTGATGAAACTGGAACACGAATCCGATCTGCCGGTTCCGCAGGGCGGCAAGTTCCAGTTCGCCCAGCGTGTCATAGGCCACGCCGTCGAGCCGGACGGCGCCGTCCGTAGGCGGGTCGAGGGCCCCCAGGATCTGCAGGAGCGTACTCTTCCCCGCACCGCTGGCTCCCATGACCGCCACGAACTCGCCACGTGCCACCGCGAGATCCACGCCCGAGAGCACCTCGATCGGCTCGCCGTCGCCCCCCAGGAAGACCCGGCGCAGGCCGGTTGCCTCGAGCACGGGCGTCATTCGTGCCGGATCGCTTCCACGGGCGTGAGTCCCGCGGCCGAGCGCGACGGGTAGATCGTCGCGACCACTGCGAGGAGGACGCTCGCCACCACCACGACCGCCACATCGGAGATCTGGGTCCGCACCGGGAGGTGGTCGATGAAATAGATGCTCGGATCGATACGGATCATCCCCGACGAATCCACGATGTAGGAAATGGCGAGCCCCAGCGCCAGGCCCACGCTGGTGCCGATGATCCCGATGATGGCGCCCTGCAGCAGGAAGACCCGTCCGATCGCCGGCGCGGTCAGCCCCATCGCGCGGAGGATGCCGATTTCGCGGGTCTTGTCGGTCACGACCATGGTGAGCGACCCGACGATGTTGAAGGCCGCGACGACCATGATGAAGAAGATGATGAGCCCCATCGCCAGCTTTTCGAGCTGCAGCGCGCTGAACAGGCTGGAGTTCTGCGCCTGCCAGTCGAGCGCGCGATACGGGTACCGGAGCGCCTCCTCCAGCCGGCGACCCACGACCGGGGCTTCATCGGGATTCTCGACCCGGACGGCGATGCTCGAGACCGCATCACCGAGACCGGTGAACCGCTGCGCGGTCTGCAGTGACATCACCACGAACTGGTTGTCATACTGGAACATGCCGGTGTTGAACAGCCCCGTTACCTCGAACCGCCAGAACTTCGGTGTGGCGACGCCGAGCGCCCGGTTGACCTTGGCGGCGGTGGGCGGTATCAGGGTGATCACATCACCGGGGAAGGCGTTGATGCGCGACGCCAGCCGCTCGCCCAGCAGGATGCCGCCATCCACACTGTCCGAGGTGGTGCGGAACGAGAGGTCGCCCTTGACGATGGCTGACGGCAACGAGGTGACGGATCGGGTGCCGGTATCCGGATCGACGCCCAGGACGTTCACCGCTTCGGCGTAGTCGGCGCCCTTGGTGATCACGGTCTGGGAGATCACCTCCGGCGCCGCGGCGACGACATCCGAGTCCTGGCGGATCGTGGCGATCGCGTCCCGCCAGTCGTCGACCCGGAGGCCCGCCCCGTAGGTGAGCACGCGCAGGTGCGGACTGGCGACGAGGATCCGGTCGCGCAGGTCGTTCCGCAACCCATTCATCACGCCAAGCACCACGATCAGCGCCATCACGCCGACGGTGACGCCGCCGATGGAGATCAGCGTGTTGAGCGACGCGCCGCGCCGGGATCGGCGGCCGCGGAGGTACCGGATGGCAATCCGGCGTTCCAGCGCCGATGGCCAGCGGAAGAGCGCGAACGGCCGACCGCCGTTCACCCGCCCTCCGGCCGCATGGCAGGAAACAGGATCACGTCGCGAATCGACGCCATACCGGTCAGCATCATCACCAGGCGGTCCACGCCGAGCCCGAGCCCGCCGGCCGGCGGCATGCCGTATTCCAGGGCGCGGATGTAATCGTGGTCATAGGGTTGGGCTTCGTCATTGCCGGACGCGCGCTGGCGCACCTGGTCTTCAAAGCGCGATCGCTGGTCGTCAGGATCGTTGAGTTCGCTGAAGGCGTTGGCCCACTCCGTGCCGTTCACGATCAGCTCGAAACGCTCGACCAGTCGCGGGTCGTCCCGGTGGGTCTTGGCCAGCGGGGACAGCGCCTTGGGGTGGTCCATCACGAAGGTCGGCTGGATGAGCGTTTGCTCCACGCAGGCCTTGAACAGCTCATCTTGGAGCTTGGCGCCGCTCCAGGATGCGGCCTCGTCAGCCGCGACACCGTGCCGGACCAGGGCGGCGCGCATGGTTGCGTCGTCCGCCGAGCGGACATCCACGCCGGCCCGCTCCGCAAGCGCGTCCGCGAACCGGATACGCGCAAACGGCGGCGCGAAGTCGAAGACCCGACCCTCCCGTTCGAGGGTGGTGCTCCCGGTGGTTTCGCGCATCACGCCACTGACGAGGGCTTCGCACAGCTCCATCATGCCGTGGTAATCCGTGTAGGCCTGATAGAGTTCGAGCATGGTGAATTCCGGATTGTGCGTACGGTCCATGCCCTCATTCCGGAAATCATGGCCGATCTCGTAGACCCGCTCGAACCCGCCCACCAGCAGCCGCTTGAGGTAGAGCTCGTCCGCGATCCGGAGATAGAGCGGCATGTCGAGCGCGTTGTGGTGCGTCACGAACGGGCGGGCCGCGGCCCCGCCGTAGAGCGGCTGCAGCACCGGCGTCTCCACCTCCAGGAAGCCTCGCTCGTCGAGGAAGCGCCGGATCCAGCTGAGCGCCCGCGCCCGCAGGCGGAACACGTCGCGCACATCCTGGCGTACGGCGAGGTCGGCATAGCGCTGCCGGTAGCGGACCTCCGGATCCACCAGGCCGCCGTGAATCACTTCTTCCCCGTCCACCACCTGGGTCTTGCCCCGTGGCAGCGCCCGCAGCGACTTGCTCAGCATGCTGATGCCGGTCGCGCGGACGGTGACCTCGCCGGTCCGGGTGCGGAACAGCGTGCCGGTCACGCCGACGTGGTCGTCCAGGTCGAGCAGGGCGACGAGGGGCCAGGCCGCGTCCAGCGCGTCCCGCCGCAGATACGCCTGGATGCGCCCCGACCCGTCCTCGAGGTGCGCGAACGCGGTCTTGCCCTGGGAGCGGAGCGACACGATGCGTCCGGCAACGGCGACCGCGGGACCCTGCTCGCCCATGGCGTCATCCCAGGCCGCCAGCGCTTCCGCCGCCGTATGGGTCCGGTCATACCGGTAGGCGAACGGAAGGATGCCCAGCGCCGCGATGGCGTCGCGCTTGGCGCGACGGTGTTCCTCGACGTAGGTGCGGCTGGCCGGCGCTTCGCTCACGCGGCGGTCCCCCCGAACTGCTTGAGATAGGCCTGGATGAACGGTTCCAGATCGCCGTCCATCACCCGCTGGACGTCGGAGACCTTCACTTCGGTGCGGTGATCGTTGACCATGGTGTAGGGCTGGAAGACATACGAGCGGATCTGGTTGCCCCAGGAGATGTCGGTCTTGGTGGCTTCCACGACCGCCTTGGCGGCCTGCTGCTCCTCCAGCTTGCGCTGATAGATGGCGGCGCGCAGCATCTTCATGGCCGTATCCTTGTTCTTGTGCTGGCTGCGCTCCTGCTGGCACGAGACCACAAGCCCGGTCGGAATGTGGGTGAGCCGCACCGCGGACGACGTCTTGTTGATGTGCTGGCCGCCGGCACCGGATGCACGGAAGACGTCCATCTTGATGTCTTCGTCCCGGAGGTCCACCTCGATGGTGTCGTCAATGTCCGGATAGACGAACACCGACGCAAAGGACGTGTGGCGGCGCGCCTGCGAATCGTAGGGGGAGATGCGCACCAGCCGGTGCACCCCCTTCTCCGCCTTGAGAAAGCCGTACGCGTATTCGCCGGACACCTCCAGCGTGGCGGACTTGATCCCCGCCTCTTCTCCCTCGATCATGTCGAGAACCCGCACCGCGAAGCCCTGGCGCTCGGCCCAGCGCACGTACATGCGCATCAGCATCTCGGCCCAGTCCTGCGACTCGGTGCCGCCCGCGCCCGGGTGGATGGTGAGCAGCGCGTCTCGCATGTCGTCGGGGCCGCGCAGCATCGTCTTCAGCTCGAACGCTTCCAGGCGGCTGGCCACCCGTTCCACTTCGACGTCCAGATCCGCCTGCAGCGCCGCGTCGGGTTCGACCGCGAGCAGGTCCGCCATCTCCCGGGCGGAGGTCAACCGCCCATCCAGATCATCAAATGGTGTGACCCAGCCCTTCAGCTGCTTGACCTCCTGCACCAGCTGCCGCGCCCGTTCCTGATTGCTCCAGAACGCAGGATCGGCCTGCTGGGCCTCGAGATCGGTTATCCGCGCGCGCTTGGCGTCCAGGTCAAAGAAAACCCCGGAGTTCGGCCACACGCGTGGCGAGGTCGTCAAGTCGCTCGGTCAGGTCAGCCATGCAGCACTCCCAAGGTGGTAACACATGAGCCGCCCGTCCGCCCGGCGGCGGAGGAGCGGCTCCGGGTCTCCCAAAGATAGACGGCCTCAGAAGATCTGGCGACCGTCCGCAAGTATTTCGTTCAGCGCGTCGCGGAAGTGCGTCGTCCCCTCGGCGATGTCGGTGCCGACCTGGTCGGTGTATTCCTCCCAGCTCTTCTTGATCTCCTCGTCGAACAACGTCTTGAGGTTGCCGTCCCGGAGCCCCTCGCGCCGCTTGGCCGGGTGATAGACCACCATGTCGGAAATCAGGGCTCGCGCCAGCCGCCGTGCCTTCTGCGAGGGATCCTGCGACAGGAACGGATTCACCGGCCGTCGCGGTGTCGGCTCGGGGGACCGCTGCGGCGCCACGCCTGCGGGTCTGGGCGGCATGCCAGCCGGCCGCGCGACGGCGGGCCGTGGTGCCATGGGGCGATGAGGGATGGCCGGCGGCACGCCCGGGTGAACCGGCTGCGCGGGTGGTGCAACCGCGGGACGCGGCAGATCGGGATGCGGCGCGGTGGCCACGGCCTCGGCCGCTGGTGGAGCCACCGGCTCTGGTGCTGGCTCCGCCTTGGGCTCCGGCGCCATGGAAGGTGTCGGCTCCCACGGCTCGGCTGCGGCGGCGGGCACCGTTTCGAACCGGGCGGGAGGCGCAGCCGGGGCGGGCACCGACGCTGAAGCCGCGTCCGCCGTCATCGTTCCGGTGGCCGGCACGTTGCCCACCGCGAAGATGGCGCTGCAGACGGCACAGCGCGCGCGAATCCCTCCTTCCGGCACCTTCCGGGGGTCCACCCGGTAGATGGTCGCGCAGTTGGGACACGTCACGTTCATCGCTGGTTCCTCATCGCTGTTCCCGCCGTCCGGCGCCATCGCCGCTCTGGCGGCGGTCCACCACGAAAATTGATCCCGGCAAGGTCTTGGCGTAGCTCTTCATCTCAGTGGCGAACTCGCTCACCTGCGCCGGATGGGCAAACTGGCGGTGCCGGTTGGTGACGATTCCGATGGAGAGCGTCATGAGCGGCACCCGGTGAAGCTGCCCCCGGCGATCCTTGCCGAAAAAGTACCCTGCCCGGCGGTCCTGCTCGTTGTACTGCAGCGGAATCAGCGTGTCGAACACCGAAAGCACCTCGGTGCAGACGCCATGGATCTCGCTGCCGGGTATCACGAAGATAAAGTCATCGCCGCCGATATGGCCCACAAACCCGCGCGACCCGGTCATCCCCTTGACGACGTCGTGCAGGATGCGCGACAGCAGGTAGATGACGCGGTCGCCGTCGTAATACGAATAGCGGTCGTTGAATTCCTTGAAGTGGTCGAGGTCGGCGTAGCAGACCGCGAATTCGCCGGTGCTCTCCAGCCGCCGCCGGATCTCGCGCTCGATCTCCGTCGTGCCGGGGAGCCGGGTGGACGGGTGCACCGACACATCCCGTTCGGTCCGGAGCGACATCGCCGAGATGCGGGCTTCCTGCTCCGCGGTGGAGAACAGCCCGGTGAGCACCTCGTCGGCACCGGCCTTGAACCAGGCCTCGACTGCCGCGGCCTCATGAGTGGCGATCAGCGCCGTCACGGGAATGATTGCCGTGAAGGCATCGCCCTTGAGCCGCGTCACCAGGTCAATGCCGGCGCGGCCCGAGCTGTCGGCATTTACGACCAGGATGCCCGGATGGCCGCGGAGGATGATGGCCTCTACCTCCTCCGCCGACCGATACTGCTTCACCGGCAAAGCCTGCTGCTGCGCCCAGCGCTCGATCAGCGCGGGGACGGGCCCGCCATCCGGCGAAAAAAAGAGAATCGTCGGGCGAGTGCGCACCCAGTCCCTCAGGTAAAAGGCGAAACCACGCTAACTTACGAGCGCATCACAGGCAAGTCAAACGAAAAACGCAGCGATGCCGACGAGGGCGTACACCGCGAGGAGCATGACCCCCTCGAACCAGTGCGACTCGCCATCAGTCGTGCCAATCGCCGTAATCCCCACGGCCAGTCCGACCGCCATCACCTCGAAAGGCGTGAAGACCAGGTTCATGTCCTGCCCCATCAGCACCCCTGCAAAAACCAGCACTGGCGCCACCAGCAGCGCGATCTGGGTGCTCGATCCGTAGGCTATCTGCAATGACAGGTCCATCTTGCCGCGTCGGGCCATCATGATGGCCGACGCATGCTCGGCGGCGTTACCGATGATCGGGATGATGATCAGCCCGACGAAGATCGGCGTCAGCCCCAGCGCGTCGCCCGCCTCCTGCACACTATGCACCAGCATTTCGGAGAGATAGGCGATCCCGGCAGTCGCGATTGCCAGAACCGGGAGCGCCTTCCCGATGCCCCAGGCCCGGCGCGGGACTTCATGCGGATCGCCGCCCATCAGCCATTTATGGGTCTTGAGTGTGAACAGGAGCGAGAATCCGTACGTCAGTGCCAGGATGACCGCGACACCCTCGGAGAGGTGCAGCTCGGCAAGCCGCTCCTGGGCTGGATGTGTCCCGTGCAGGAGTGCCGGGAAGACCAAGCCGACCACGGCCGCCGCGAGCATGCCGGCACTCATGCCAGAGGCCGTCCGGCTGAAGCGGAGTTCGGTCGAGCGAAGTCCTCCCGCCACCAGTGAGAGGCCCATGATCAGGAGGAGATTGCCGAGAATGCTTCCGATGATGGAATACTTGACCAGCGGGATGAGGCCGGCGTTCAGCGCTACCAGGCCGATGATCAGCTCGGCGGCGTTGCCGAAGGTGGCGTTCAGGAGGCCGCCGACCGTGGGGCCGGTATGGGCGGCGAGGTGCTCGGTCGCGTCACCCATGAATCCGGCCAGCGGCACGACGGCGGCACAGGCCAGCAGAAACACCATGAGGGGCGATTGCTGGGCCGAGTGGGCCCAGACGGCGGCAGGTGCCGCCAGCAGCAAGAGGCGGCGCCACAGCGGGCCCCAGGCGTCGGGGTCCTTCCGAAGGTGCTTGAGCGGCCGGCGCGGCATAGGCTGCAACAACGGC
>SMFG01000032.1_pt1 | contig 24265 bp, 26 predicted proteins | sample 2456131 | NCBI WGS metagenome assembly SMFG01 (sample SAMN10132612, study PRJNA489261) | soil metagenome | isolation source: day120 antibiotic-silt loam soil ammended with raw manure from dairy cow... | place: USA | collected 2015-05-01
CAGAACGGGTCGGGCAACCAAGGCGGCCAAGACGACCAAATCCGCCAAGGCGACCAAGGCGGCCAAGACGGTCAAGGCCGCGGCGGCGCCGGCAGAGCCGGGGGCGGCGGCGAAACCAGCCGCGAGGGGCCGGACCCGGACGCGAGTCAAGAAGGCGAGCGCGCCCAAGGTAGCTTCGAGTGAGGGAGCGGTGAAGTGAAGACCCGACGGGCAGCTCCGCTGCCCGTTCGTTTTTTCCTGCGTTCCGCCGAAGTCGTTGCCCGCGACCTGATCGGGTGCCTCATCGTGTCGCGAGTCAACGGCGAGATGACGGTCGGCCGGATTGTCGAGACCGAGGCTTATCTCGGAGTGGATGATCCGGCGTCACATGCGTGGAACGGGCGTCGTAACGAGCGGAACGCCTCGATCTACGGGCCGCCGGGCATCTGGTACGTATATCGATCGTACGGCATCCACTGGTGCGCCAACCTGATCTGCCTGAAGAAGGGCGTCGCGGCCGCCGTGCTGCTCCGCGCGGTACAGCCGCTCGAGGGTCTGGAAGTCATGCGCGAGCGGCGGGGTGGGCTGGCTGACCGGCTGCTCGCTGCCGGGCCGGGGCGCCTCACCATGGCACTGGGAATGACGCGCGCGCTGGACGGGCTGGCCATGCGAGGCTCGGACGTCACCGTGCACGCGGGCGATGGCACCGTGGCGGACGTAATAGCAACAGCGCGCGTGGGGATCACGCGCGCTGTCGAGTGGCCACTCCGTTTTGTCGAACAGGGTTCGCCGTGGGCGTCGGGCCCCCGGCTTATAACTCTTCGCGGGCCGCGCCGAAGCTGACCCGGACGCCGCCGGCCAGCGAATGGACGGTCCCGTTGATGAGCCGACCCTGGCCGCCGCTGTTCGCGCCGAAGCCGGGGATGGTCTGAATCTGGTACTGCCCGAAGGCGCTCACACCACTCACCTTGAACTGCAATCCCGCCATGAAGGTGGCGAAGCCTCCGCTGCCGAGGTCGGCGGCGAACGGGTCTTCCGCCCCGCCCGCCCCCTTGGGACTGATCACATTCATGATCCCGCCGCCCACGCCGAAGTACGGTGTGGCCGGCCCGCGGACCGGGAAGGCCATCAGCGCGAAGGTGAAGCGCCGGACATCATTGAACGTGACGGTCTGGGTTCCACCCAACGAGTTGGTGTAGCTGCTCTGCTGGTTCTTCTTGAACGCTTCCTCGACTCCGATGTACAGGCCGCTGCGTCGTGCCTTGATGAGCATGTGGCCACCGACCATCGGAATGCCACCGCGGGTCTGGTTGGGGGTGCGGAAGATCAGGGCGCCAGCCTGGCCGCCGACATACCAGCGGAAATTATCGCTCGCAAGGTCCTGGGCCAGCGCATCGCTTGCGGCGACCGCCACCAGAAGGGCGAGCATGGAAATGCTGCGGCAAAGCCGGCTCATTGCGCCTGTCTCCCTCGAATGTGCCGCCCGTGCCATTGAATTGCGCAGGGGCCGTTGGAAATCGCGAGGCCTGCTGGGGGCGCCCCGCTGTGGACTAACCTGTTTTAAGGTAAGGCTTTGAGAGCTGACGGGCTGCACGGAGCAGCCCGTCGTCCAAGGTGGGGTAGCAAGGAGAGGGCCAGCCGGTCAGATGAGGCCGAGGCGGCCTCCGACCTTCCGGAATGCAGCGAGGGCCTGGTCGAGATCCTGACGGGTGTGGGCGGCGGAGATCTGGCAACGCACCCGGGCCTGCCCCTGTGGCACGACCGGGTAGCCGAAGCCGGTGACGAACACCCCCTCATCGAGCAGCATGCTGCTCATGCGGATGGCCGCCGCGGTTTCGCCGAGGATCACGGGAATGATCGGTGTCTCGCCCGGCAGCGGCTTGAAGCCCAGCGCGAGCAACTGTTCGCGGAAGTAATTGGCGTTCTCGCGCAGCGTACGCACCCGCTCGGGATGCGCTTCGAGCACACGCACGCTCTCCAGCGCGCTGCCGGCGACGGTGCAGGGGAGGGCGTTGGAGAAGAGCTGTGGCCGTGCCCGTTGCGTGAGGTAGTCGCAGACCGATTCCGACGCGGCCACGAACCCGCCGGCGGCACCGCCCAGCGCCTTGCCCAGCGTCGAGGTGATGACATCCACCTGGCCAAGCAGGCCGAAGTGTTCGGCGGTGCCCCGGCCGGTCGCGCCGAGCACACCGGTGGCGTGCGAGTCATCCACGACCAGGACGGCGTCGTGCGCACGGCAGATCTCCAGCAGGTCGGGGAGAGGCGCGATGGCGCCCTCCATGGAAAAGACGCCGTCGGTGATGACCATGCGGGTGCGCCGGTCCCTGGCTTCGGAGAGCAGCTGGCGCAGGTGCGCCATGTCGCCGTGGCGGTACACCGCCGACTGGCACTTCGTGATGGACTTGGCCAGCCGCACGCCGTCGATGATCGAGGCGTGGTTGAGCTGATCGCTGATGACGATGTCGTCCTCGCCCAGCAGCGAGGCGGGCAGCGCTTCGTTCGCGTTCCAGCAGCTCACGAAGCTGAGACTGGCCGCGGTGCCGACCAGTCTGGCCAGGCCGGCCTCGAGGTCGCGATGGATGTCGAATGTGCCGCAGATGAACCGGACAGAGGCGGTGCCGGCACCGTACCGTTCCAGGGCGGCCTGACCAGCCGCCACCACCGACGGCTCGTTGCTCAGGCCCAGGTAATTGTTGGACGAGAGGATGATCACCTCGCCCCGGCCCTCCATCTGCACCCGGGGCCCCTGGGGGCTGGTGAGATGGTTGAGCCGCTTGTACACGCCGTCGCTGCGGAACTGCTCCAGTTCGGCGGTGATACGCCGGTCGAGAGTGGTGCTCATGCGCCGATCTCCAGGATGACCTTGCCGGCCTGGCCATCCTTGATCACCTGGATGGCGTCGGCCATGCGTTCGAGTGGAAAGCGGTGCGTGATGACCGGGCGGGGGTCCAGCTGCCCCGAGGCGAGAAAGCGCCGCATGACGTCCCACGTGTCATACATGCGGCGGCCGGTCACGCCGTACAGCGTGAGGCCCTTGAAGATCACGTCCCGCGCGAAATTGACTTCCGTCGGCCGGCTGGGCGTGCCGAGCAGGTTGATGCGTCCGCCCAGCCGCGCCGCGGCAAAGGCGGTGGCGTGGCCGGCAGGATGGCCGCTCATTTCGCAGACGAGGTCAGCGCCATCGTCGCCGGTCAGCTCGTGCATGCGTGCGGGGACGTCATCGGTGCGCGCGTCCAGCGTCACGTGGGCGCCCATGGCGCGGGCCAGTTCCAGCCGCTTCGGGTTGAGGTCGCTGGCCACCACGAGCGAGGCGCCCGCGGCCCGCGCCACCCCCACCGCGAAGCAGCCGATCGGTCCACACCCGATGATCAGCACCCGCCCGCCCGTGGCCATGCCACCCTGCAGCACCGTGTGCACGGCGTTGCCGGTCGGGTCCATGATCGCGCCGACCTCCGGCGGGATGCCGTCCAGCTTCATCACGTTCGACGCCGGCATGACGATGTATTCGGCGAAGGCCCCGTCCCGGTCCACGCCGATGATCGAGGTCCGGTGGCAGAGGTGACTTTCGCCGATGCGGCACTGCAGGCAGTGGCCGCAGACGATGTGCCCCTCGGCGGTCACGAGATCCCCCACGCTGAGGAGGCCGGCCGCCTGCGCTTCCCGGCCCAGCTGGGCCACTTCACCGGCGAATTCGTGGCCGATCACCACCGGCGGTCGAAGCCGCGCCGATGCCCATGCGTCCCACTCCCAGATATGCAGGTCGGTGCCGCAGACGCCGGCATAATGCACGCGGATCAGCGCATCACTCGGGCCGCACTGCGGCACGGGGACGTCGCGAAGTTCCATTCCAGGGCCTGCCGATACCTTCACCAGGGCGCGCATGAATCCTCGTGGAAAAGTGCTTGGCTGTTGCGGTCGCGCAAAATATAGGCGATTCGGACGGCGCCGTCGGAGCGCGGCGTCCGAGGGCGGCGGACTACTTCGGCGTGAAGAAGAGGCCGTTCGCGGAGGAGTCGGCACGCTGGTAGCGGGACCGGAGCGCCGACTCGAGAGCGGGATCCCAGCGCTCGGCGTTGAGCGCGCCGGCGTCGAGCTGGATCATGGCGAAATCACCGGCCGAGATACGGCGTGCCAGCGCGGCGCGGTCGAGGCGGCCGGTGGTGAATCCCTGTTCCGCGTTGAAGAGGTCTGCCTCCTGCGGCAGGCCTGCCCAGTAGCAGAGCGAGAGGGTCTCGCAGACGACCGGGCCGCCTGCCCCGGCGAGCCGGCGCACGTCGGCCGGGGTATCCCGCCTGGCAGCTCGTGCCTCACCGTCCACCCAGTTCCACTTGAGCGCGGTCAGTCCGGGCAGCAGGCCGAGGGCCGGCGCGACGCAGAGCACGATGGGCAGCATCCCGGCCGTGGCCGAGAAGGGGGTACCTGCGGCGTGCCGCAGCGTACGCGTCACCGTCACGGCGGCGATGACGGTGCCGGCGATCAGTGTGTCGAAGTAGATGTTCTCGCGCACACCGGCGCCACCGGCGAGGACCACCGCCAGGGGCAGCGAGATGAGGGCGTAGAGGAGGAGCAGCAGGTCCGGGCCGCGCCAGGGCCAGGCGCGGAGCGCCACGACGAGGCATGCCAGCAGCAGCGCGAGCGGCAGCAGCCATGTCGTGATGCTTGCGACCGCGGCATACGCTGACCAGGTGCGCGGTGCGAGCAGGTTGGCAAGGAATGATGGTCCGAAGAGCAGCGCCATCGCAGCGACCGCGGCGCCGGCGAGCCCGATGCCGCCCAGCGTCACTGCCAGCCCCCGCCGCGGCCCTGCCGTCCACGACACGATCGCCAGCGCCAGTGGCAGTGCCAGCAGGTTGTGCTTGGTGAGCCCGGCGGCAAGCGCGAGCAGGAGCGCCGCGGCGACCGCCCGCGGCGAATCCCAGCGCCGGATGCAGAGCACCAGCGCCGTCGTCATCAGCGCATGCGCCAGCAGCTGCGGGTCATCCATGCCGAAGTAGCGGCCGTAGAATACCCCGAACAGGGCGGCGAACAGCGCACTGCCGAACCCGCCCGCTGCCCGGGATCGAGCGAGGCTCGCGGCGGCCACGCCGATGTTGAGCACCACCACCGCAAAACTGACGACAGCGACGAGCCGCCCAGCCAGGACCAGGTCATGGGTCAGGCTGCCGACGGCGGCGACGACGTAGAACGAGAGCGGCGGATAGTTGTTGAGCAGGAGGCCGTCCACCGGCGGGTAGAGCGCGCGACCCTGCAGCACCGTCAGGGCGTGATAGGCGTTCCAGCCCTCATTGTAGCCGAGCGGGATCCGGAACATGGCGAGCACCAGCCGGTCCGCCAGCATGGGGAGGGCGAGCAGCGCCGCGACCATCGTACCGAGCAGGAGTGGCCGGCGGCTCTCCGGTTGCGGGTCGGGTGCCGCATCCGCCGTCACGCGGGGGCCGTCACGTCCGCGCGGTCCACTCGCACGGCGCTCACCTTGAACTCGGCAATCTTGGCGTAGGGATCCAGCGCGGGATTGGTCAGCAGGTTGGCGGCCGCCTCCCGGAAATGGAATGGGACGAAGACCTGGCCCGGCGCCTGCCGGTCGGACGTGCGGGTACCGATGAGCATGGAACCGCGCCGGCTCGAGATCCGGACGGTGTCGCCATCGCTGATGCCGAGACGGGCCGCGTCGCCCGGATTGATTTCCACGATGGGCACCGGTTCGCGCGAGTCCAGCCCCCGCGAGCGCCGGCTCATGGTTCCCGTGTGCCAGTGGTACATCTGACGACCGGTATTCATGATGAACGGATACTCCTCATCCGGCAGCTCGGCGGGCGGCAGATACTCTACCGGCACGAAGATACCCTTGCCATCGGCCGTGGGAAAACGCTCGGCGAAGAGGAACGGCGTACCGGGGTGCCCCGGCTCCGGCACGGGATACTGGATGCCTGATCCACCGATGGCGTCGTAGGTGACCCCGCGCCATGACGGCGTGACGGACGCGATCTCACGCATCACGTCTTCCGCCGAGCGCCAGGTGGTCTCGAGGCCCAGCCGGTTGCTGAGCTCCTCGATGATGTCCAGGTCCCTGCGGGCATCTCCCGGAGGCGGAATCGCGGGTTCGGAGAGCTGGATACGCCGTTCGGTGTTGACGAAGGTGCCCTGCTTTTCCGCGAATGACGACCCGGGCAGGACGACGTCGGCCCAGCGCGCTGTCTCGGTGAGGAAGAGATCCTGCACGGCAAGGAATTCGAGCCCTCGCACCCAGTCTTCGGCGTGCGAGATGTCCGGATCGGAGATGACGGGGTTCTCGCCCATGATGAAAAGACCCCGCACGCCGCTGTCCGGGCGGGTCATTTCCGTCACCATCAGTCCGTCCCGGAGTGACAGGCGTTCGGCGGGCACGCCCCACGCCGCGGCATATTCGGCGCGGTTGGCAGGGCTCGTGACGGTGCGATAGTCGGTGTACGCAAAGGGAATGGCGCCGACATCACTGGCACCCTGCACATTGTTCTGCCCGCGGATCGGCATCATCGGCGCGCCCCACTTGCCGATCATCCCGCATGCGAGGAGCAGATTCAGCAGGCTGGCGACGATATCAGTGCCGGTGGCGTGCTGGGTCAGGCCCATCGCCCACAGCGTGGCGGTGCGGGGCCCCCGGGCATACAGCTCCGCCGCGCGAGCGATCGTTTCCGCGGGAATGCCCGTGATGCGGGCGCCCAGATCCAGGGTGTATGGCTCGACGGCCGCCCGGACTGCATCGAAGCCGGTGGTGCGGCGCGCGATGAAGTCGCGGTCTTCCAGGCCCGACGCGATGATGTGGTGCAGCATGGTATTGAACAGCGCCACATCGCTGCCGGGCTGCATCTGCAGGTGGATGTCGGCCATGGCGGCCAGCTCCACCGTGCGCACGTCCGCCACGATGAGCCGGGCCCCGCGCCGCACCGCGCGCTTGATCAACGCGCCGAATACGGGATGGGATTCGGTGGTGTTGGCGCCGGCAATGAAAATCACGTCCGAGGCTGCTTCGATTTCCCGCATCGACCCGGATGCCGCTGAAGTGCTGAGTGCCCGGCTCATGGCGCTCACCGACGTGGAATGACAGAGCCGGGTGCAGTGATCCAGGTTGTTGGTGCGGAAGGCGGCCCGCACCATGCGCATGAAGGCGTAGTTCTCTTCGTTGGTGCACTTGGCGCTGGACAGGGCGGCCAGCGAGTCGGGTCCGTGCCTGTCGCGAAGCCGGGCGAGTTCCTGCGCGGCGAGGCTGAGCGCTTCGTCCCAGGTGGCGGGCCGGAACCGCGCGTACCACTCGGACGGGGTCGCCACCCGGTCACGTACGTCGTCCGCACCACGCTTCCGGAAGCCGGTGCGCGGGCCCTTGCCCTGGGCACGCTGCGGCGGCCGCGGCTTCTGGTCCTGTCCCATCTCCTCGATCAGATCCCATGGGCCCTCGCGGCGCCGGGGCTGTTCGCCGGTCCAGTGCCAGGTGCCGGCGGCGTCACGCTCCCAGCCGAGCCGGATGAGCGGCGTCGTGAGGCGGTCACGATGCTGGGGGAAATCGTACCCGAAGCGCCCCTTCACGCAGGTCGAGCCCTGGTTGGGTGTGTCTTCCTCTATCCACGGCGAGGTGACGCGCATCAGTGCGTCGTCCTTCACGTGGAGATCCAGCTGGCAGCCGACGGCGCAATAGGGACAAACCGAGCGCACCACGCGGTCGGGCGTCCGGACGGCTGCCTCGCCGAAGCGGTCGCGCGGGATGAACTCGAAGATGGCGTCGGTGGGACACACCCGGACACACTCCCCGCACCAGGTGCAGCTGGCGTGGTCGGGATCGCCGTCGCCACCGACGATGATCTGTGCACCGGCCCCTCGGTCGGCGACATCCAGCACGCCGACTTCCTGGATATCGGCACAGGCGCGCACACACCGGGTGCAGAGGATGCAGTGCGACATATCATGCCGGATCATGGCATCGCCGGGCCGCTCATCGCCGGTGCGGAGCGGCAGTTCGTGATCGGCGGCTGGGCGCACCCGGGCGCCGTATTGCACCACGTAGCGCTCGAACTCGTTGCGCGGAGCCTGGCGCCCTCCGTTCCGGAGATGCTCGCCCGGATAGCGCTCCAGCAGCAACTCCAGTACGCCACGACGCGCCGCCATCACCGACTCGGATTCGCTCTGCACCACCATGCCCTCCACGGCCGGGGTTGCGCAGGCGGGGACCAGCTTCGGCTGGCCCTCGACGGCCACTAGGCAGAGGCGGCAGTTACCGACGGTGGGCAGTCTGGGATACCAGCAGAGTGTGGGGATGCTCAGGCCTGCAGAGCGGGCGGCGTCGAGGATGGTGGCGCCGTCGGCCGCGGTGACGCGGCTGCCGTTCAAGGTGATGGTAGGCATGGTGGATCAGGCCTCCGCTCCAGCCTCCGCGCCGTCGGGTGCGTCCGGCTTGGTCAGCACAACGCCCTTGCTGGGCCGGGCCGCGCCTCGGCGCCGGCTGCGGGTCAGTTCGTCGCGCGGCCAGTTGTCATACCACGCGATCACCGCTTCGGGTGCCATGCCTCCCGAGCCGGGGAGGATCAGGTGCACCCCGCCCGGTGCCGTGACGGACTGGAGCTGCCGGATGAACACGGCACGATCGGCCGGCTCGACGTCGCCGAGCGACGAGGCATCCAGCACCAGCAGGTCGAGCGCCGATGCAAACGGCGGCAGCCAGCAGCCCGGCTGGACAAAGAAGCACTCGGCCGTGCTCGCGAGCGCTTCGCCGGCCAATCCGGACTCCACGCGCTCGACACTGCCGAGGTCGGCCGCGATGAAGGTGACGACGGCGTCGTGGGCCGCGAGCAGGTACGCGGCTGGCGCCGCGGCCGGCCCGGCCACCAGCACCATGTCCTCGGCCTCGATCCGGGGCAGGAGGGCCGCCAGGGCGCCGTCGGGTTCCAGTCCCCAATGGGTCGGTTCGCGCTGGGCGCGGCGGCGCTTGGCGTGCTGCAGCTTCCACTTGCTGAACGCCGGCAGGCGCAGCCGCTTCATGATGAGGCGGTCTACTGCTTCCTGCATCAGCACCTCGGTCAGCAGGAACTGGCCGGAGAACGCCTCCTGCATGTCGGTCGCCGCCTCGCCGCCGATCTCCAGGAGCCGGTCGCGTCCCAGGGAGTTCTTGTAGCTCTCGATCCGCTGCAGCACGTACTCATGGTACTGCTGCTTGAGCGACGGTGGCGGCCGCCGGGCGCGGGTACGGCGGGTCTCGGTCCCTTTCAGCATGGTTCCACGTGGACCACGACTTCCTGGAAGTCCAGCGCCTCGCGCAGGCGGGCCTCCACGGCATCGGCGATGCCGTGCGCGCTGGTCACATCGAATGCGCCGTCCACCGCGATGGTCAGTTCCGCGAACAGGGTATTGGCCGCGCCGCGCGAGCGGATGGAGTAGGCCGCCTGGACGCCGGGAATCCGCTCCGCCTCGCGCTGGATCGTCTGGGCGTCGTAGACGCGCTGGTCCACCAGCGTGGGCAGTGCCCGGCGCACGATGCCATAGCCGGCCCGGCCCACCATGGCTGCGACGATGATCGCGAGGACCGGGTCGGCCCATCGCAGCCCGGCGCGGCTCAGCACCAGGCCGCCCAGCACGGCGACCGTGATCAGCACATCGGTGCGGGTATGGACGGCGTCGGCAACCAGCAGTTCGCTGTTGAGGCGGCGGCCGGCCCGGCTCTCGACCACGGTCACCATGATGTTGAGTCCCAGCGTCACGACCAGCAGCGCCAGGCTGCTGGCTGACACCGTGGGTGGCGCCGAGCCGGCCACGAGGCGCGCCACGGCGCCGCGCAGCAGCTCGAAAATGGAGACCGACAGGAATACGACGATGAGCAGCGCACCAAGCGTCTCGAATTTGGCGTGGCCGTAGGGATGCTCAGCATCGGGCCCCTTGGTCGCGACCGCCATGATCGCAAGCCCGAGTCCGTTGTTGACCGCATCGAGCGACGACTGGATGAGGTCGCCCAGCACCGCGAGCGAGCCGGTGGCCATCCCGACCACCACCTTGATGGCTACGACCAGCAGGTTCGCGCCAAGGATGATGAGCAGCACGCGACGGATCTGGTGGTCGCGATCCGGATATGCGGTGCCGGGCATGGCTAAAGGTGGGCAGGCCGAGGAACGGCTGTCAATGTGGTTCCGCGCGAGGCGTCATCGGGGCATCTTCCAGCATCGCCCTGACAAGGAGTGCGCATGCGACGTCTGATGCCCGGCTTTGCCCTGCTGCTCGCCGCGCTGGCCTTTGGCCTGTGGGCCATGCCGCACCTTCCGGCGCGGGTGACGTCGCACTGGAACATGGCGGGCCAGCCGGACGGGACCATGGGCCGGGCCCTGGCCGCCGTCTTCCTGCCGCTGTTCGGCATGGTGCTGGGGCTCGTCTTCGCCTTCCTGCCGCGGGCCGACCCGCGGAAGGACGGGCTGCTGCATGGAGGCATCTGGTGGACGCTGACGAATGCCATCATGATCTTTCTGGCGTGCCTGCACATCGCCATGCTGGGGTACAACCTGGGCTGGCCCATCTCGATTGCCGGGGTGGCGCTGGTGGGTGCGGGGCTCCTCTTCATCCTGCTTGGCTTCCTGATGCCGCGCATGCGCTCCAACTGGTTCATGGGCATCCGCACGCCCTGGACGCTGACCAGCGACACCGTGTGGCGGCGCACCCATGCCCTGGCCGGGCGGGTGTTCGCGGCGGCCGGTGCCGTCCTCGTGGTCCTGGCGTTCCTCCAGCCGGAGCATGGCGCGGTGATCCTCGCCGCGGTGATCGGGGTGGCGGTGGTGATTCCGGTGATCGCATCCTATCTGCTCTGGCGGCACGAGCAGGCCGGCGACTCGACGGGCAGCTAGGCGATGGCACAGCGATCAACTGCGCACACGAAGACACGAAAGCACGAAAATACGAAAACACGTATGGGAGTGGTGCGTTCCCTGGTCGCAGGGCTGCTGACTCTCGTGGTTCCTGCGGTGGGGATGGCGCAAAGTGCCGATTCACTGCCCGCCGGCCTGGTCGAGCGCGCGGTCACGGTGGGGCCCATGAACCTGCCCGGTACCCTCACGCTGCCCGCCGGCGGGACCCGCCTGCCCGGCGTCGTGCTGGTGCATGGGTCGGGTGCGCACGACCGGGATGAGACGCTTGGCCCCAACAGGCCGTTCCGGGATCTGGCGTGGGGCCTGGCCGCGCGCGGTGTCGCGGTGCTGCGATATGACAAGCGGAGCAAAGTGAATCCGTTCTCATTCCTGGGCCGCGCGTTCACCGTGCGGGACGAGGTGATCGAGGACGCCGCGGCCGGGATCGCGCTGCTGCGCACCACGCCGCGGGTGGACTCGTCGCGCGTGGTGGTGCTGGGGCACAGTCTGGGTGGAACCCTCGCCCCGCGGGTTGCGCGGGCGGCGCCCGGCACGGCAGGGATCATCATCATGGCCGGTCCCACCGCACCGCTGACGGATCTAATCCTGCGCCAGGGGCATTATCTCGCCGCGCACGCCGGCGCCGATTCAGCGCAGGCGGCGCGTCAGGCGACCGCCATGGGACAACTGGTGGCGAAAATCCAGGCGCTCACACCCGCTGATTCCAGCTCAGCCGCACTCGTCCTGGGTGCGCCGGCCAGTTACTGGCTCGACCTGCGCACCGTTGATCCGGTCATGGTGGCGGACTCGCTGGACCTGCCCATGCTGGTCCTGCACGGCGGCCGTGATTATCAGGTGACGGCGGACGAAGCGTCGGGGTGGAAGCGGGCTCTGGGTGGCAAGGCGAATGTGACCTTCCGCGATTACCCCGATCTCAACCACCTGTTCATCACTGGCAGCGGTCCCTCCACGCCAGCGGAATATGCCGTTCCTGGCCATGTCGCCCAGCAGGTCATGGACGACATCGCGACGTGGCTCACGGGGCTCAGAGCGCCGTCATCACCGCACCCTTCAGGTAGCCCGTCTCGGGGACGGTGAGCAGTTCGGGGTGGTCCACGCCCTGGCCCAGCATCTCGCGCACAGCCAGGCGCCGCCCCGAGTCGCCGGCGGCCATCACCAGCATCTCGAAGAAGGTGGCGCGGCTCACGTGGAAGGAGCAGGAAGCGGTGACCAGCACGCCGCCCGGCGCCAGCAGGCGCATGGCCCGCAAGTTGATTTCGCGATAGCCCCGGAGGGCCTTGGGCACCGCGCTCCGCGATTTGGCGAATGCCGGCGGGTCCAGCGCGATGATGTCGAACCGCTCCCGCGCCCGCTCCATGGCCCTCAGTTCCTCGAATGCATCCGCCTCCCGCCATTCGATGTTCGTCATGCCGTTGAGTGCCGCGTTGCCGGCGCCGCGCTCCAGCGCGTCGGCGCTGCTGTCGAGCGCCACCACGCTCGCGGCGCGCCGGGCGAGGTGGAGCGCGAACGAACCGTGATAGCTGAAACAGTCCAGGGCACGACCGCCATCCGGCGTCAAGGCGCCCGCGAGGACTCTCGCGGGACGCTGGTCCAGGAACGCCCCGGTCTTCTGTCCGGTCCACGGGGCCGCGAGGTAGCCCACGCCGCCTTCCCGGACTTCGACGGTATCGGGTACGGTGCCGTGCACCAGTTCCACCTGTTCGTCCAGCCCTTCCTTCCGCCGCACCGCTACGTCATTCCGAAGCAGGATGCCCTCGGGTGCCAGTACGCTGATGATGGCGTCGAGGATCAGGCTGCGCTGCGATTCGATGCCGGCCGAGAGCAGTTGTACCACCACCGATCGGTCATAGCGATCCACCACCAGCGACGGCAGCCCGTCGCCCTCGCCATGCACCACGCGATACGCCGATGCGTCGATGCCGTTGCGGCGGGCGAGCGCGTTGCCCAGCTGCTCCCGCCACCACGCCGCATCCACCGGGCGGCCGCTCCGCTCGAGCAGCCGAAGCCGGATCTCTGATCGGGGCGAGTACAGGGCCTGTCCCAGCGTCCGGCCGCGCTGGTCCGTGACCGTGACCAGCCCGGGCTCGGGCGGCTGGTCCAGCACGTCGCTCCTGAAGATCCAGGGATGACCGCGGACCCACCGTTCGCCGCCGCGCGCGGTGACCCTGACGATGGTGTCGCTCATGTGGCCCAGGATCGCAAGTGAGGTTTGATTCCGTTCATGCGCGTAAATGTAGCGGCCGCCGTTCGCCTCATGCTGGTGACCGATGACCGGTTCCTGCCGGAGGCACGCCTCGTGAGTGCCGTGGCGGCGGCGGTCGAAGGCGGCGTCACGTCGGTGCAGCTTCGCCTCAAGACCGTGTCAGCGCGCGAGCTGCTCCGGATCGCCCGGATCATGGTGGAGCAGCTTCCCGTGCCGGTGATCATCAACGACCGCCCGGATGTGGCGCGCGCGGCCCGGGCCGCCGGGGTCCACCTCGGGCCCGGGGACCTGTCGGTGGCCCTGACCCGGCGCGCATGGCCCGAGGCGCCGATCGTCGGCGCATCGGTCGGTCTGGCGGCGGAAGCCGCCGCGGGTGAAGGCGCGGACTACTGGGGCGTGGGTCCCTGGCACGTGACCGGGACCAAGTCCGATGCTGGCACGGCGATCGGGAGCGAGGGGTTTCGGGCTATCGTCGCTCGCGCGGCGGGAAAGCCCTGCATCGCCATCGGTGGCATGCAGCCGGACGATGGGCCCGCGGTGCTTGCCGCGGGTGGCATCGGGATCGCCGTAGTATCAGGGATTCTCGCGGCGGATGATGTCACCGCCGCGGCGCGCGCGTACGCTCGGCAACTGGGCGGTGCTGGAGCTTGATCTCAGTGCTCGTGGCTTGGTGCTCTGGAGGCGGCGTTGTCAGCGGGTGACAGCGGGCGGCCCTGCCGGAGGCACCGTGGACGATTCCCTGGCGGCGGAATCCACCGCCGCCTCGCTGCGTACCGCGCGGATGGCGCGCAGATGTTCGGGGTAGGTGCGCGAGAAGACGTGGTGGCCGTCGGATCCCGCCACGAAGTACAGGTAGGGGACCTGGGCGGGGTAGAGCGCCGCTTCGATGCTCCGGAGACTTGGTGAATTGACCGGCCCGGGCGGCAGCCCGGGATGCAGGTAGGTGTTGTACGGCGATGGCGTGCGATAGTCTTTCGTAAACAGCCGTTTCTTCCGTTCTCCCGTGGCCAGCTCGATGGCGTACTGTACCGTTGGGTCGGCCTGCAGCGCCATGCCGATCCGCAACCGGTTGTGGTAGACGCCGGCGATGGTCTCGCGCTCTTCGTCAGCCCGCGCCTCGCCCTCGACGATCGACGCCAGTGTCACTACCTGCAGGCGCGTCAGGTGGATGGAGTCGAGCCGGGCGGTCCACTCCGGTTTCCAGCTCTGCCGGAACTCCTGCACCATGCGCGATACCAGATCGGTGGCGGAGGCGTCCTGGGGCAGCAGATAGGTATCGGGATGCAGAAACCCCTCCAGCGAGCGGCCGGGTACCCCGAGCGAGTCCGCCAGCGTGCTGTCGTGGGCTACGCTGATGACGGAGTCCGCCGGGATGCCCAGCTCCCGCTCGGCAAGATCGGCGATGTCGGCGATCGTCAGCCCTTCAGGCACGGTGAGGCGTACGGAGGCGGTTCGTCCCGCGGCCAGCATGTCGAGCAGGTCTCCGGCCGAGATGCCCCGAGGGGCGACATAAGGACCGGCGTGCACCTTGCGGTCAACCCGCCCCAGTCTCGCGCGCAGCTTGAAGAAGAAGCGATTGGCGATGAGCCCGTGCGCGTCGAGGGTGTCCAGCACCTGGCTGAACGTGGCATGCTCGGGGACGGTGAAATGCTCGGCCTTGCCAGCGGAGCCCGGGCCGGAACAGGCAGTCAGGACGATGAGGACGGTCAGGACGGGCAGGAGCCGCTTCATGGTGTCCGGTTCCGGCGGGAATCAAGGAACTGCTGCAGCAGGACGGCAGCGGCCAGCGCATCCACGTCCTGCTTCCGGCCGCGGGTGGAGCCGTGCATTTCACGGATGGTGCTCAGGGCGCGGGCGGTCGAGAAACGCTCATCCACGAAATGCACCAGGAGTCCGGCGCGCTCCGCGGCCAGCATCCCCATGTCGCGCGCGCTCCGCGCGGCAGGGCCTTCGTCGCCCTCGGACGTGAGGGGCAAGCCCACCACCAGCGCCACCGGCGCTTCCTGCCGGACCAGCTCGAGGAATCGTGGCATCGGAAACCGCTTGCCCGCTCGGCGTGTGAGGGTGTGCAGCGGGCTGGCGATGAGCTGGGTCTCGTCGCTCACGGCGACCCCGATGCGCACCTCGCCCCAGTCCAGGGCGAGGAGCCTGCCGGTACGCGGGACGGTCATGGGGATCGCGCGGCGACCCTACTGCTGCATGGACGCGAAGAATTCCTTGTTGTTCTTGGTGCGCTTCATCCGCTCCAGCAGGAACTCGATGGCCTCCACCGGCGGCATGTCCGCGAGGAAGTTGCGGAGCAGGTAGACGCGGTTGAGTTCGTCCTTGTCCATGAGCAGTTCTTCCTTGCGGGTGCCGCTCTTCTGGATGTCGATGGCCGGCCAGATGCGGCGGTCGGCGAGACGGCGGTCGAGCACCAGTTCCATGTTGCCGGTGCCCTTGAACTCCTCGAAGATGACCTCGTCCATCCGGCTGCCGGTGTCCACCAGCGCGGTGGCCAGGATGGTGAGCGAGCCGCCCTTGTCGATGTTGCGCGCGGCACCGAAGAAGCGCTTGGGCTTCTGCAGCGCGTTGGCGTCCACACCGCCCGAGAGGATCTTGCCCGAATGCGGCACCACCACGTTGTGGGCGCGGGCCAGCCGGGTGATGGAATCGAGCAGGATCACAACCTCGCGGCCATGCTCCACCAGGCGCTTGGCCTTCTCGATGACCATGTCGGCCACCTGGACGTGGCGATCCGGCGGCTCGTCAAAGGTGGAGGAGATGACCTCCGCCTTGACGTTCTCCTCCATGTCGGTCACTTCTTCCGGCCGCTCGTCAATGAGCAGAACGATGAGCGCGATTTCGGGATGGTTTTCGGAGATGGCGTTGGCCAGCTTCTGCAGCAGGATGGTCTTGCCGGCCTTGGGCGGTGCGACGATGAGTCCGCGCTGGCCCATGCCGATGGGCGAGAGCAGGTCCACCACCCGCATCGAGAGATCGCCACTGGCGCGCTCCAGGCGGATCCGGCGGTCCGGGTAGCGCGGTTTGAGGTTGTCGAAGGCGATCCGGTGCTTGGTCTTTTCCGGTTCCTCGAAATTGACCTTCTCGACCTTGAGCAGGGCGAGGTAGCGCTCACCTTCCTTGGGCGGCCGCACCTGGCCCATGATGGTGTCACCCGTGCGGAGATCAAAGCGCTTGATCTGGCTGGGACTCACATAGATGTCATCCGGGCCGTAGAGATAGTTCCAGTCCTGGCTCCGGAGGAAACCATAGCCTTCAGGCAGAATCTCGAGCACGCCCTCGCCCCGGATGACCGTGTCGCGATCCAGCAGCGACTGCTCGATCTTGAAGATGAGATCCTGCTTGCGGAGGCCCGAATAGTTGGTGATGTTGAGTTCTTCGGCCAGGGCATGCAGTTCGGCGACCGACTTCTGCTTCAGTTCAGCGATATCCACGGAAGGGACTCCGGCGAGGAGCGCCGGGCATCAGGTGCCCGGCAAACGAAAAGGTGACAGGAGACAGTGCTCGGATTTATGCGGATCTTCGTTCCGGGGGATTCCCGGTGTGCTCGATTAATCTGGCATGGGGATAAGTGGCCGCGCAGGGTCTGGCGTGCAATGCTTGAACGTACGATGCGCCGTCGGCGCCGTCAAGAGGCTTGTTGAACGCCCCCGGCTTTGACGAGCTGAGCCGGACGTTCGAGGCCTGGCGGGTCGTGCGCCTGGGCGGTCGGGAATACGTGGATGCCGTGGTCGCTCCCGGGCATCGCGGACCCTCGCCCGAGCTCCGGCTGGCGCTCAAGCGCTGGCCCGGTGCCCACTACTGGACCGACCGGGGTCGGGCGGGCCTGGTCCTGGTCCGGCCGGTGGCCGGCGAGCGGGGGGAGCGCTGGTGGCTGCATGTCGGGCTGGCGTTCGTCACCGTGGTCTGCGCCCTCGGAGCGGGGGCCACCCTCGCCGGGGCGTGGGCGCCCGCCGCCGAGCTGTCCCGCTACGGCGCGCTGGGTGGTGCCATTCTCAGCGGGTTCCATTTCTTCGGCGAGGTCATGCAGGGCGGCTGGCGGGAAATCCTTCCCGGGGCGAGCTTCGCCTTCCCGCTGCTCGCCATCCTGCTGGTGCATGAACTCGGGCATTACTTCACCGCCCGCCGCTATGGCATCGATACGTCACCGCCGTTCTTCCTGCCGGTACCGCCCTCGCTCTCGCCGATCGGAAGTCTCGGTGCCTTCATCCGGATGCGCTCGCCCTCTGGCTCGGCTACGCCCACAGCGAGGGACTGACCCTCGGCGCGGAAACCGCCGGTGAATTCGTGACCTACGCCGGGCGTCACATCTACCTCGGAGACTCGCTGCTCACCATGGCGCTCCGGGAGCATTTCTTCCCCGGTGCCGCCGCAGTGTACCTGAGCCCGATGGCGTTCGCCGGCTGGGTTGGCGCGTTCGTGACCGCCCTCAATCTCGTTCCGCTGAGCCAGTTGGACGGAGGCCACGTACTTTATGCCATGTTCGGCCGGCGACAGACCACGATCGGCGCCGCAGCGCTGATCGCGCTCCTGCTGCTGGGCCAGTCCTCACCCAGCTGGTGGATCTGGGCCGTGCTGGCGCTCCTCATCGGTGGTGGCCGCTGGACGCACCCCTCCGTGCTGACGCCGGAACGGCCGGTCCCGCCCGGCCGCCGGTGGATCGGGTGGGCTTGCATCGTGGTATTTGTCCTCACGTTCGTCCCGGTGCCGTTCCGCCTGTAGTCCGTCCGCGTATTGCGCATCTCATTGTGGCATATCATCTTTGGACGTGCCGGACGACTCCTGCGCCGGCTATCCGATGCCGGAATCACGAGGAGGTGTCATGAGCTTGCTGAGTGCTCGCTCGCCATCCCGGGATCCACGAGAGGTCCGGCACTACGATCTGGACGTGTTGCGGCTGGACGGGCGCTCCGTAGCTCTCGCCTTGCTGGTGCGCCGTGACGATGCTGGAACCTGGCGGGGACGGCTGCAGTTCACCGATCCCGAATCGGACGACGCACGCACGACGGCCGAAATCTTCTGCGGTTCACTCGAGGATGATGTGTGGAATTCACTGCAGGGACTGCGCGAGCATCACATCCGGGACCTGTATCGGTCGCTGGCCTGAATGGATGACCTCGAGGGTATTTCCCGTCTTCGCCACGACCTGGCCAACCCGCTCGCGGCGCTGCTCGCCGAGACGCAGCTGCTGCTCCTGAACGAAAGCGCGTTGGACGACGAGACGCGCACCAGCCTGCGTGACATCGAGAAGCTCGCCGTTCGCATGCGCGCCATCCTGCGGGAGACCGTTACGCCGCCTGACAACGCTGCGGGTTAGGTCGCGGGTGATAGGTCGGGTGGTGTGCCGACTTTTTGCGCACGAAAACACGAAAAGACGAAAACGCGAAATCACGAAGATCGTTCTGTGCTGGGATCTGTTCGGCGGTTGTGAGTTTTCGTGCTTTCGTGTGCCATTGATTTGTCGCAATGCGGCCGGCCCATGATGCACCGCTGGCCGAGACCAGTCCTTCGATCATCCCCGCCACCAGCAGACACACGACCGACGCCCCCAGCATCCTGATGGCGCGTTGCCCGGCAAGCACGAGCGCGTCAGCACGGCTCAGCTCGCCCGGGGCGACGAGGGTACGGCCCAGCATGAACCCGGCGCCGCCGGCGATCCAGATGGCGGTGAGCTCGAGGATGCCGTGGCCGATGATGAACTCGCCGAGGTAGGCTCCCAGGCCCACATTGACGAAGTGGCCGAATGAGGCGCCGAGCTGGAGGCCGTTCAAGGCGAGGAGCACCAGTGCTCCCACACCGAGGAAGATGCCGCCGGCAAAACAATAGAGTGCCACGCGCACGTTGTTGGTGATGATCGCCGACGCCATCGCTGGCCGGATGCGCGCCGCCACCTCGACATAGCGCTGGCCGGTTCCGCGGGCCTGTCGCCCCGCCTCGGCGCGGTCCAGCATCACGTCGGGCAGCACTTCTTCCGCCAGCCGGGGCTGTTCCCGCAACATCCGGTATCCCACCGCAGCGGGAATACTGAACATGAGACAGGCGAGCACCACCTGCCGCCACGCGCCGAGTACCGCGGCGGGACACTCCCGCGCCACGACTGTCCACAGCTGGCTCAGCGCGCGCCCCTCGCCGCGATATGCGAAGCCGGGCCAGATCGGCCGCGACTTCGCGGTAGCGCGCGGCAAAATCGGGGAGCTCGGCGGCGGCCAGGTCATCCAGGCCGCGCTGCTGCACCCTCGAGGCCAGGGCATCGAACTCGTCCCACCGCGCTGACTGCCGCGCGATGAGCTGCCAGGCCGGCCCGCCGCCGCGGGCGGCAAGACCGGTCGCCCGGCGCCCGCGCTCGGCGTCGAGCAATGCTTCCAGCCGGGAGAAGAGATCCGCATCGGGCAGGATCGTGGCCAGCGGCCGGGCAAATTGCTGCGCCAGCTCCGCTGCCAGCCGTACGCGCGCAGCGGGGGCCAGCTGTTCCGCACGCGAGACGAACGAGCCCAGCAGCCGGAACTCGCGGTCGTCGAGTTCCGGTGCCTCGACGGCCAGGGCGGGGGCCTCCACCGAGCTGTCCGACGCACGGCGCCGTTCGATGGGGCGGTCGCGGACGACCACCGTTCCACCCACGATATCGCCCAGTCTGCGGCCGCGCGGATGCAGCGCCACCAGCAGCGCGCCGCCGAGGTAGGGAGGAGGAAGAAAATCGGCGACGCGCAGGAGGTTGCGGACGACTGCCCCGGAACGGCTCACGGCGTGGCCCGACTCGCTGACTACGCGGATGCCAAGCCATCGCTTTCCAGGAGTCTGGCCCTGACGGAACGCCTCGAAAAAGATGAAGTAGCCGTACCAGATCACGAACGCGGCGCCCAGCATGAGCGCGCCGGCCAGGGGGCCGAACAGCGAACCGGCGATATGCGTGAGGGTGAAGACCAACGCCATCGCGGCCACCAGCACGACCACGATCAACTGGTCCACGACCGCGGCGGCGGCGCGCGAGCCGACACCGGCGATCTCATAGTCGAGGGTCACCTGTTCCGGCGTCTCGATCACGAGATGCTGGCGCAGGTCCGGCCGGGCCGATGACGTGGGCGGCATGCCGCAACGTACTCCGGGGAAGGGCTCGCGCGGAAGCCGGACCGTCTGCATCTTTACGGACCCGAGAACAGCGCCTCTTCCCGATTCCGGAACTCCCATGCCCGATGTGACGCTGCGTCCGCTCAGCTTCGGCGAAATCATCGACCGGGCGGTGAACCTCTTCCGGCGGCTGTTCGTGCCGCTGGTCCTGGTGCAGATCATCTGCACCGGCGTGCTCGTTCCGCTGCAGCTCTACCTCGCCGCGAGCGGACGCCAGGTGTCGGGGCTCTACATGCTGGCAATGCTCCTGAACATCGTGCTGTCGGCCCTCGCCAGCGCGGCGGTCGCGCTGCTCATTTCCGAGAGCTACCTGGGCCGGGAGCTCGGGGCGATGGACGCGATCCGGAAGGCGATGCCGAAGGTCTGGCCGGTGATCCTGCTCTCGATTGCGCTCGGGTTTGTGCTGATCCTCTCGGCGCTCCCGGCGCTCCTGGCGTTCGGGGTGGCAGCGACTCTCCTGGTGCCGGCCGGAGGGGCGATCAGCACGACCGGGCTGCCGCTCGCCGCCGGTCTGTTCCTCGGCGGCTTCCTTCTGCTCCTGCTTCCGCTCGCTGTCTTTGCCGGCCTCGCCGTCTCCACGCCCGCGCTGGTCCTGGAAGGCCTGCAGGCCGGCGCCGCGCTGCGGCGGTCATGGATATTGACCCGCGGTGCCCGCCTCCGGACGATCGGGCTGCTGCTGGTCACCAGTCTGCTCATCATGATTCCCTTCCTGGGGATCGGCATGCTGGGCGGCCTGTTTGCCGGCGAGCACGGCCCCTCGGCGACCACCGGGGTGGTGTTTACGGTGCTTACGCTGGCGACGGTGTTCGTGCTAGCACCGCTATTCTATTGCGTGATGACGCTGCTCTACTACGACCTGCGGGTCCGGAAGGAAGCGTTCGATCTCCAGATGCTCGCCGAATCGCTGGCGGGATGATCTAGCGCACCGTGCCGCCTGATTCGCTTCGCGCGGCACTGGACTCGGTGTTCCGCTCGCCGGCCTACGATTGGCGTACGCCAGCGCTGGCGATCTCGTGGATCCGGGATCGCTGGTATGAGTTCCTCCGCTGGCTCGCCGAGTTCCGCGATGTGAATCCGCTGGTGTACCGCGCCCTGATTGCCCTGCTTGTCGTGGCGCTGCTCGCGATCATCCTGCGCGCCGGCTGGATCCTGTTCCGCACCGCCCGGAGCGCGGAGGCAGGTGCCGATGCCGCACTCCCGGGTGGGGTTCCGATGGCGAGAGGGACCGCGTGGTTCCGTGCGGAGGCGGATCGTCTGGCGAGCGAAGGCCGTTTTGCCGACGCGGTGCAGGCGGCATTCGTGGCGCTGGCGCGGCAGCTGGATGACCTGGGCCTCCTGCAATACCATCCGTCCAAGACGCCGGCGGAATGCGCGCGCGAGGCCTGGCTGGCCGAGGGCGATCGCCCCCGCCTCCGCCGCCTGGTGAGCGACCTGTACCGTGCGGCGTTCGCGGGCGGTGCGTTCGGCGCCGAAGAGTACCGGCGCTGGCGGGCCGAAGCCGATGGAGAATGGCATGCGGCCGCGCACTAGTCTCCTCCTGGCGGCGGGCGCACTCGCCGTGGTCGGGTTCATCGCCGCATCGCTGGGCCGGCGCGAGGCACGCCCGCAGGACGCAGACGTCCGCCGTTCGACCTATCTCACAGGGCCGGCTGGCGCGCGGGCGTGGGCCGATGCGCTGGAGCTGCTCGGCGTGAAGGTGGACCGCTTCCGCCGCCGGATGACCGACCTGCCATCACCATCCGAGGACATGCTGCTCGCCGTGCTGGATCCGGTGGTACCGCTGACAGCATTTGACGGCATCCGGCTCGACGCGTGGCAGCGGCAGGGCGGTTCGGTGCTGGCGGCCGGCAATGGTGCGGCCGGCTACTTCGCATGCTTCGGGGTCGAGTCGCAGCCCCGGTTCGGCACTACCGCGATAATCGGCCGCGACAGCGTCGAAGTGAGCGCCGTGTTCAAGCCAGCCACGAAGGACACCGCGCCCAGCGGCTTCGCCCGCCCGGCCACCATACGCTGTGATGCCGGCTCGTATCAGGCGGACACGCTGCTGGCGGCGAACACCGGCGATGCGATCGCGCTGCGTATCACGACTGATTCGGGTGGTGCCGTGCTGCTGGTGGCTGACGGGCGGCTCTTTGCCAATCGTGAACTGCGGGAGACCAAAGCGGGGGAATTCGTCCTGGGGCTGGTGAGTGGCTCGTATTCGCGGGTACTCGTGGATGAATACCACCAGGGATTCGGCCCCGGCGGCGGAATGCTGCGTGCGGCCCGCCGGTGGCTCGCCACCGCGCCGGCGGGCTGGGCCATCATCCAGATCTCGATCGTCGGGATCATCGCTCTGCTGATCGGCGCCATCCGGTTTGGCCCCGCACGCCGGGTCATCCAGCACCGGCGCCGCTCGGCGCTGGAACATGTCCACGCGCTGGCGACAGCGCTTGCCGCTGCCGGTGGACATGATGTGGCTGTCTCGCTGGTCGTGCGGGGACTCCGCCGCCGCCTGGCGCGACCGGGCGAAGCGGTTCGCTCCGGCACCGCTGAATGGCTGGCAGGATTGCCCGGGCGCACCCGGACGCCGTCGGGGCGCGACGCCGCGGAACGTCTCCTGACCCTTACCCGCAGCCGGGCGGACGCGCACAGCGTCCGCGAGGCGGCGATTGCCGTGGAGGATGTGTGGCAGGATCTGACTCCCTGATGCCCGACTCCGAAGTGAGCAGCCACGCGGCCGCAGGCGCGCGGCTCATTCAGGCCGTGGGAAGCGTGGTGCTCGGACAGGAGCGCGCCATCCGGGAAGCGCTGGGTGCGCTCATCGCCCGTGGCCACGTGCTGCTGGAAGGGGTGCCCGGCACAGCCAAGACGCTGCTGGTACGGGCACTCTCGGAGAGTCTGAGCCTCGGTTTTCGGCGCATCCAGTTCACCCCCGACCTCATGCCGTCGGACGTGACCGGTGTGAGCATCCTTGGTGGCGACGGGCAATTCACGTTCCGTCCCGGCCCGCTTTTCGGGGACCTGGTGCTGGCGGATGAAATCAATCGGGCACCTGCCAAGACTCAGGCCGCCCTGCTCGAGGCGATGCAGGAGCGGCGGGTGACCGTGGACGGTACGTCCCATGACCTGAGCCGGGAATTCACGGTCTTCGCCACCCAGAACCCGATCGAGTTCGAAGGCACCTACCCGCTGCCGGAAGCGGAACTCGACCGCTTTCTGGTGAAGGTGGAACTGGGCTACCCGGCAGCCGAGGTGGAACAGAAGGCATCGAACCGTTGCTCGATCGCGACGGGCTCTCGCGCCTGCATGCCGCCTGCGGCCGAGTCCACGTGGAAGCTGCGCTGGTCGCGTACATTACGGAGATCGTGCGCACCACGCGCGACACGGCGGCGCTGACACTGGGCGCCTCGCCGCGCGCCAGTGTCGCGCTGCTGCGGATGACGCAGGCCTCCGCCCTGCTGGACGGCCGAGCGTTTGCGACCCCTGACGACGTGAAGGGTGCAGCGCCCGCTGTGCTGCGCCATCGGGTCGTGGTGGCGCCCGAACTGGAGCTGGAAGGGGTGAGTGCCGATGCCGCACTGGCATCCGTCATCGAGCGGGTGGAAGCGCCGCGGTAGAGCTTCGCACGGGCGTTACCCACCCCGGAGGACGATGCATGATGAGGCCGGTCAGAACCATGCGCTGCCGGAGGACTGTCGGCTTGTCCGAAGGCAGCGCATGGTCCGGGCCGGCCGTGGAACCGGTCCTCCCCTCCGCACAAGCCGACAGTGCTGCGGGGAGGACCGCTCCCGCGGCCGGCAACAACGCAGCAACAACTTTCCCGGTTCAAGGAGCGTTTGATGCGTGTCGTGGGGTCACTGCTCGCGCTGTCACTGTTCACGCTGCCCCTCGCCGCGCAGGCGCCGGAGCGTTCGATTCGCCAGACCATTCCGATCACCCACGCATTCGCGCGCGCGCTCGAGGCGGGCTCGCGCGATTCGTCCGGCACACCCACGGCGCGCTACTGGCAACTGCGCACCGGGTACGTCATTACGGCGAAACTGGATCCGGCCACGTCCACGCTGTCGGGCAGCGAACGCATCACGCTCGCCAATGCATCGCC
>SMFG01000051.1_pt1 | contig 24039 bp, 24 predicted proteins | sample 2456131 | NCBI WGS metagenome assembly SMFG01 (sample SAMN10132612, study PRJNA489261) | soil metagenome | isolation source: day120 antibiotic-silt loam soil ammended with raw manure from dairy cow... | place: USA | collected 2015-05-01
TACGGGCAGATTCGGCTTCTACTGACAGTGATTACCCCCGGACTTGACACCAACAGGCGGGGCCGTAGGCTCCATGCCAGCCACCCTCTCTCCACCGGAGACCCCAAATGCCCATGTATATCATCGAGCGAAAAGTGCCCGGCATCCACACCCTGTCGCCGCAGCAACTGGCCGAGGTGTCAGCCAGGTCGAATGCGGTGCTGGACCAGTTGCCGAGAGAAATTCAGTGGATGCAGAGCTACGTGACCGAGGACAAGCTGTATTGCGTGTACCGGTCGCCCAACGAGGAACTGATCCGGAAACACGCCATTACCGGCGGCTTCCCGGCCGACCGGATCGCGCGATTCGACACGATCATCGGGCCGCAGACGGCGGACAGCCCGGTCGGGGTGGCGTGAGAGTTAAGAGTTGAGAGTTGAGAGTTGAGAGTTGAGAGTCACGAGTTGAGCGACGAAAGTCCGGTCTCCGCTCCTGACTCTCAACTCTTAACTCTTAACTCTCGACTCACTCCACCGTGACGCTCTTGGCCAGGTTCCGCGGCTGGTCCACATTGCACCCCCGCCGCACCGCGACGTAATAGGCGAAGAGCTGCAACGGAACGATGCTGAGGATGGGCGACAGCAGTTCATGGGTCTCGGGAATCTCGAGGCAGGCATCCGAGAGCCGGTCCACTTCGCCGTCGCACTTGTTGACCACGGCAATCACCTTGCCGCCCCGCGCCCGCACCTCTTCCATGTTCGACACGATCTTGCCGTACACGGCGTCGTGCGGCGCGATGAACACCACCGGCATCATCTCGTCGATCAACGCGATGGGGCCGTGCTTCATTTCGGCGGCAGGATACCCTTCTGCGTGGATATAGGAGATTTCCTTGAGCTTGAGCGCGCCTTCGAGCGCGGCGGGGAAATTGACGCCGCGGCCCAGGAACAGCGCGTTGGGCGCGCGCACGTAGCGTTCGGCCAGCTGCTCGATCTCGTGGCCCTGCTTTTCCCGGTCGAGGATCTCCTGGATCTGGCCTGGCAGGCGCTGAAGGTGCTGGATGAAGTCGCGCCCCTGCAGGATCGAGAGGTTCCGGAGCCGGGCAAAGCGGAGCGTCACCAGCGCCAGCGCCGCCACCTGGCTGGTAAACGCCTTGGTGCTGGCCACGCCCACTTCGGGACCGGCATGCAGGTAGATGCCGCCGTCCACTTCGCGCGCGATGGTGGATCCCACCACATTCACCAGCCCGATGGTGCGGGCGCCCCGCAGCTTGGCCTCACGGATGGCGGCCAGCGTGTCGGCGGTTTCACCGCTCTGGGAGATGCCGATCACCAGCGTCCGCGAATCCACCACCGGGTTCCGGTAGCGGAACTCGGACGCGTACTCCACCTCCGTCTGTACCCGCGCCAGTTCCTCGAGCATGTACTCGCCGATCAGCGCCGAGTGCCAGGAAGTGCCGCAGGCGGTGATCACGATCCGGTCAATCTGCTGGATGTCGTCATCCGACAGGTTGAGGCCGCTCATGCGTGAGGTGCCCTCGTCCTCCAGCAGGTGGCCCCGCAGCGTGTTCATGAGCGACTCGGGCTGCTCGAAGATCTCCTTGAGCATGAAGTGGGCAAAGCCGCCGCGCTCGATCGTGGCCAGATCCCACTCAATCTGGTTGACCGGCTTCTCGATCTTCTTGGTCTCGAGGTTGCGGATGCGGTAGCCGTCGCGTGTGAGCACCGCCATTTCCCCGTCATCGAGATACACCACCGAGCGGGTGTACTCCAGCAGCGGCGAGGCGTCGGACGCGATGAAGTATTCCCCTTCCCCCACGCCGACCAGCAGCGGCGAGCCCTGGCGTGCCGCGACCAGGACGCCGGGCTCATCCTCGGAAATGAAGGCCAGCCCATAGGCGCCTTCCACTTCGCGAAGGGCGGCCGCCACCGCCTCCTCCAGGCTCCCATCGTAGAATTCGCCCACCAGGTGCGTCAGCACCTCGGTGTCGGTGTCGGACGTGAAGGTATGCCCCCGCTTGGCCAGCATGGTGCGGATCGCCGAGGCGTTCTCGATGATGCCGTTATGGATACAGGCGATGTGGCCGCGCTGGTCGGTATGCGGATGCGCGTTGGGTGTGGTGGGAGCGCCGTGGGTAGCCCAGCGAGTGTGCCCGATGCCGAGCGTGCCGGCCGGCATCGAGCCATTCAGCTGCGCTTCGAGCACCGACAGCTTGCCGGAGGACTTGTGCACTGAAAGACCGGTACCGTTGACGACGGCGAGACCGGCGGAGTCATAGCCCCGGTACTCCAGCCGCCGCAACCCTTCAATGATCAGCGGGCCGGCTTGACGCGGCCCGATATAACCGACAATTCCGCACATCGTTCAGGAGTTCCTAGGCCAGCAGGGTTCGTGCTGCGCTGATGAGTGTCCCGGCGTCGGCGGCGGTTGGAGCTTCCGCGATCAGCCGGACGATCGGCTCGGTACCGGACGGTCGGACATGGAGCCAGCGATCCCGCCAGGTCAGGCGGAGCCCATCCCGTTCATCGGCATCGGCATCCGGAAAGCGCCGCCGCAGCTCGTCGTACAGTGCTCGAAGGTCCGAACCTCTCGGCGCCTTGGCCTTGACGATAGTGTATTGCGGCGCCGCGTGCACCATGGCGGAAACCGTGCGGCCGGATTGCGCCAGGCCGTGCAAGATCAAGGCCATTCCGAGGGGTGCGTCGCGCCCGATATGCAGCGCCGGCAGCATGACGCCGCCGTTCCCTTCCCCGCCGATGATGGCCCCCTCGTCCCGGATGGCGCGTGCCACGTTGGCTTCGCCCACGGGGGCGCGGACGATCCGGGCTCCTGCGGCACGCGCCGCATCTTCAACCACCAGGCTGGTGGACAGGTTCACCACCACGGTTCGCGGCGTCGCCCCAGGCGCGCTGCCCAGCACTGCCCGTACCGCCAGCGCCAGGGTGTAGTCCTCGCCGATGGCGCGCCCCTGCTCATCCACGAGCGCCAGCCGGTCCACATCAGGGTCAACAGCCATCCCAATATCGGCCTTCTGCTCCCGGACGATGCGAGCCAGGTCACCGAGGTTTTCCGGCACCGGCTCGGGCGGTCGAGGGAAGCGGCCGTCGGTCTCGAGGTTGATGCCGACGACCTCGCAGCCGAGCTCCTTGAGGAAGCCGGGTACCGAGGCGCCGCCGGCTCCATGCACCGTATCGAGTGCCACCCGGAACCGGTGTTGGCGGATTGCCGCGACATCGAGGAGCGGAAGCGCCAGGATCGCCTTGAAGTGACGGTCCACCGCGTCGGGATCCTGGATGGCGTCGCCCAGCCCGCTCCAGCCCTGGCGCACCGGCCCCTGCTCCGCCAGCGCCCGGACGGCCGCGCCGGCTTCGGCGTCGAGGAAAATCCCGTCGGGGCCGACGAACTTGAGCGCATTCCATTCGATCGGGTTGTGGCTCGCCGTGAGGATGAGCCCGGCGCCCGCCCGGTGGTGTTCGACTGCCATCTGGACCGTGGGGGTCGGCACCATGCCGACGTCGATCACGGTCGCGCCGACGCTCATGAGGCCGGCCATGGCCGCGTGCGCGAACATCGGTCCGCTGGTGCGCGAGTCACGGCCCAGGACGACACGGGGTCGGCCCGATGCGACTGCCCACGCACCCAGCGCCGCGGCGTGCCGTGCCACCACCTCAGGCGTCAGGTCGGTCCCCACATGTCCCCGCATCCCGGAGACACTGATCATCAACGTATCAGACATGAGATTCGCCGGAGGGAGGGTCAGGCTCGGATGGGATGGCGCGTCAGATCGGGGTGTGCACGCATGAACGCCTCGACCACATCCGAGTCGAAGTGCGCGCCGGCGGAACGGCGGAGCTCCTCGACCGCCGCGCCTGGCGTGCGCGATGCGCGATAGGCCCGGTTGGTCGTCATGGCATCATATGCATCCGCCACGGCCACGATCCGCGCTTCGATGGGGATCCGGTCCCCGGAGAGACCGTCCGGGAAGCCGGTGCCGTCCATCCGCTCGTGGTGGGACCGCACGATCCGGAGCACCCGGGGCTGTTCGGACAGGAAGGGCTGCAGGATCCGTTCGCCCAGCAGGGTATGCAGCTTGATGTGCTCGAACTCATCCGGCGTGAGCGGCCCCGGCTTGTGCAGCACGGTCTCCCGGATGCCGATCTTGCCGATGTCGTGCAGCCGGCTGCCCAGGTCCACTTCGGCAAGGACGTCATCGGTAAAGCCGAGCTGGACGGCGGTCTTGACCGTGAACTCTTTCACCCGGAGTGAATGGCCGCTGGTGTAGGCGTCCTTGGCTTCCAAGGCAAACACCAGCATCTCCACGCCGTTGAGCAGCGACTGGCGATTGCGCCGGTCGAGCTCCCGGACCCGCGATTCCAGGGTGTGCTGGTACATCCGGTTCTGCAGCACCAGCGAGCGCTTTTCCAGCGCATTGGCCACCCGGGCACGCACTTCGTCGAGCATCACCGGCTTGGAGATGTAGTCCAGCGCGCCAAGCTGCAGGCACTCCACCGCGGTGGTCACCTCGGAGACGCCGGTCAGCATGATGACCGCCATGTCCGGGTACAGCTCACGGGCCCGCCGCAGAAAGGCGACCCCGTCCATGGCAGGCATGAAGATGTCGGTGATGCAGAGGGGGAGTTCGCCGAACTGTTCCAGCAGGGCGAGCGCGTCCAGGCCGTTCCCGGCCTGGGCGCAGGAAAGCCCCTGGCTTTCCACCGCCTTGGCCATGGCGTGACGAACTTGCGGGTCGTCATCCACAATCAGGCAACGGGGAGCAGTTGGAATTCCGGGATTCACGGGTGTGGTCACAGATGCCAAGGTAGGCGCTCGCGAGCCCCGCAGCAACCACTCTTGCCGCATCCGGTTGCCGGGCTTACGCTTGACTCATCCTCCGGCCCCTCAACAACGGCACCATGACACGCATCCATACGACCGACACCGAGTTTGCCTTTGCCACCCGGGCTGTGCACGCCGGCCAGGCGCCCGACCCCACCACCGGCGCCGTCATGACGCCGATCTACCAGACATCAACGTACGTGCAGGAAGGATTGGGCAAGCACAAGGGCTATGAGTACGCCCGCACCCAGAATCCCACCCGCGAAGCGTGGGAGCGCTGCGTGGCAAGCCTCGAAGGGGGAGTGCACGGATTTGCATTTGCCTCCGGACTGGCCTCGCTCGACGCGGTGCTCAAGCTGCTGTCGAAGGGCGACCACGTCATTTCGGGCGAGAACATCTACGGCGGGTCCCACCGGCTCATGCAGCAGGTCTACGCCCGGCTCGGCCTGGAATTCACCTTCGTCGACATGCGCGACATCCGGAACGTGGAACAGGCGCTGACGCCCGCCACCAAGATGATTTACTGCGAGACCCCCACCAATCCCATGATGAACCTTGCCGACCTCGCCGCGGTGGGCGATCTCACCAAGGCCCACGGGCTCATTTTCGTGGTGGACAACACCTTTGCGACGCCGTTCTTCCAGCAGCCGCTCGCGCGCGGCGCGGACATCGTGCTCCACTCGACCACCAAGTATCTGAACGGGCACAGCGACATGGTCGGCGGCATGCTGGTCACATCCCGCGATGATCTCGCCGAGCGGTTGGGCTTCCTGCAGAATTCTGCCGGCGGCGTGCCGGGACCCATGGATTGCTGGCTCGCGCTGCGCGGCGTCAAGCAGCTGCCGCTCCGCATGCGGCGACACGACGAGAACGGCCATGCCATCGCCGAATGGCTGTCGGGGCAGAAGGCGATCCAGAAGATCTACTACCCGGGGCTGCCAAGCCATCCGCAGCACGCGCTCGCCAAGCGGCAGATGAGCGGCTTCGGCGGCATGCTGTCGTTCGATCTCGGCGACACCGCCCGCGCGCGCCGCTTCGTTGAGGCCACCCGCGTCTTTGCCCTGGCGGAATCGCTGGGCGGAGTCGAGAGCCTGATCGGCCACCCGGCATCCATGACCCATGCGTCCGTTCCGCGCCCGATGCGCGAGGCGATGGGCCTGACCGACAGCCTGATCCGGCTCTCCTGCGGGATCGAGGAGACGGCCGACCTGATTGCCGACCTGGAGCGGGGTCTGGCGGCGTGAGGGTGCAAGGTGAAACAGACAAGGGTCGTAAGTCGTAAGTCAGTCCTAAGTCGTAAGTCATAGGTCGTAAGCACCTGAGGCGTACGACTTACGACCTGCGACTTACGACTCTCCGAAGGAGACCAGCATGACTTCCATCCCTGCCCCTCGTCCCCGCCGCACATTTCCCGGGATTTCAGCGGTCAGCTGGGAACATCCGGCTGATCGCGCTGCACTGCAGGCCCTTCGGGCCGTGCCCGGTGCGGACGAAGTCATCCGCAAGGTGCTCGCCATTCTGGGTGGCGAGCGCGGCATCCGCCTGCTGTTCCAGGGCAATGCGGTGCGGGTTGGCCCCGAGCAATTCCCGCAGCTCTGGATGCGGCACGTCGAGATGTGCACCACGTTCGACTGGCCCAAGGTGCCCGAGCTCTACGTGTCGCAGACCCCGTTCTTCAATGCTGGCGCCTATGGCGTGGATGACCCGTTCATCGTACTCCACACCGCCGCGCTCGAAATCCTGGACGAAGACGAGATCCGCACCCTGCTGGCCCACGAGCTGGGTCACGTGATGAGCGGACACGCGCTCTACACCACCATTGCGGCCGTGCTCGCGCTGGTCAGTCTCGGCGTGCTGCCCACCATCGCCGCGCTGGCCGTGCTGCCGGTGCGCCTCGCCTTTCTCGAGTGGTCTCGCAAGTCGGAGCTGTCGGCGGACCGCGCCGGCCTCCTGGGCATCCAGGATGTCGTCATTGCGCAGCGGCTGGACATGAAGATGGCCGCCGGCGGGCGGGGCGAGGAGTTCACGGCGCAGTTGAACGTGGACGCGTTCATGGCCCAGGCCAACGAGTATGCCTACTCCAATGAGGGGCTGGACGTGGTCTACAAGCTCCTCAACACGCTCGCGCTCACGCACCCGATGCATACCGTCCGCGCCGCCGAGCTGCAGCGCTGGGTGGCCGCGGGCGAGTATGACCGCATCATGCGCGACGAGTATACCCGCCGGGGCGACGAGGCACGGCAGCGCCCCATCCGCGATGACATGGCGGCGGCCAAGAACTATTACAGCAACGAAGCGAAGGAGCTGGCGCGCGACGTTGCGTCCGCGGCCCGGCGCGTGGCGTCGGCGGCCGCCGATGCCTTCAAGGGAGGCAAGCAGGGCCAGTGAGGATTCTCATCGTCGGCGGCGGCGGCCGGGAGCATGCGCTCTGCTGGGCCGTCCGCCGTGAACTGCCCGATGCATCGCTGTACTGCGCACCGGGCAATCCCGGCACCGCAACGATCGCCGACAACCTGCCAATAGCGGCGGATGATCTGGACCGCCTCACCGACGCCGCCGAGATGTACGGGATTGATCTCACCATCATCGGACCCGAAATACCGCTCGCCATGGGGCTGGCCGACCGGCTCCGCGCCGAGGGTCGCGCGGTGTTCGGTCCTTCCGCGGCCGCGGCCCAGCTCGAGGCCAGCAAGGCCTTCTCCAAGGATGTGATGCGTGCCGCCGGGGTACCGACAGCGGCCAGCGGCACCTTTGTGGAAGTTGGGCCTGCACTGTCCTTCATTGATGCGCAGGATGAGCCGCTGGTGGTCAAGGCCTCGGGGCTCGCGGCCGGCAAGGGCGCGCTGGTCTGCGCCACCCGCGCCGAGGCCCGGGCAGCTGCCAGGGCGATGCTGGAATCGGGCGACTTTGGTGCCGCGGGGCGCGAGATCGTGATCGAGGCATTCCTCCGGGGCGAGGAGATCTCGGTCTTCGCGCTCACCGACGGCGAAGACGCGTTTCTGCTGCCCGCGGCGCAGGACCACAAACGGCTGGGCGAGGGCGACACCGGGCCCAACACCGGCGGAATGGGAGCGTATGCGCCGGTATCGCTGGCAAGCGAAGCGCTGCTGGACCGGGTTGCCCACCGTGTCATCGTGCCCACGCTGGAGGAGATGCGCCGGCGCGGCGATCCCTTCTCCGGACTGCTTTATGCCGGGCTCATGGTGGGCCCCGATGGAGAACCAAACGTGGTGGAGTTCAACTGCCGCTTCGGGGATCCCGAAACCCAGGTGGTCCTGCCGCTCCTGGATGGCGGCCTCGTGGACTCGCTCGAGGCAATCGCACTGGGGCGGGGTGTCAGGCCGGTGCGGGTGACTGACCGCCTGGCGGCGGTTACGACGGTACTGGCGGGCCGCGGCTATCCGGACGCACCGATCAAGGGCGCGGCCATCCACATCCCGCCTGATCTGCCCGACGGGGTTACCGTATTCCACGCGGGGACCAGGTGCGACGACTCCGGCACGCTCCGGGTGAGCGGCGGCCGGGTGCTCAACGTAACCGGCGTTGCGGAGAGCTTTGATGCGGCGCGGGCGCTGAGCCGCCAGGCAGCCGAAATGATCGAGTTCGACGGGAAGATCTTTCGCGGCGATATCGGCTGGCGCGAGAGCGCCAGACTCGCAGTCTGACCCCACTCCTGCACTCCCGTCACCAGGGCCGCCCGGGTAGTTTTGTGATGCATGCCGGAGTTGCCTGAAGTCGAAACCATCGTGCGCGATCTGCGGCCGTCACTCGTCGGCCGGACGATTCTGCGCGCTTCCCTTTCTCATGACGACGTCCTGCGCGGTGTGTCCCGCCGCACCCTCGTGTCACGGCTCACCGGCGCCACTATTCACGAGATCACTCGCCGGGCCAAGCACGCGGTGGTGCGGCTCGACGGCCGGCGGCTGGTGGTCCAGCCCGGCATGACCGGTTCGCTCATGGTGCAGGATCCGCCGCTCGCGGAGCGCGAGCACCGCTACGCGGTACTGCAGGCGCCCCTCGACGATGGCCGGGTCCTGGTCTACCGCGATGTACGCCGGCTGGGCACGCTGCTGTTGCTGGACGAAGCCGGCTGGGCGCGCTACGATCGTGACCTGGGGCCCGAGCCGCTCGATCCGGCTCTGTCGGATGAGGAGTTTGGCCGACGGCTCCGCCGTTCGCGCCAAGCGGTGAAGAAGCTCATCATGGACCAGCGGCTCATCGTGGGAGTGGGAAACATCTACGCCAACGAAGCGCTGTTCGCGAGCGGCATCGACCCGTCGCGCGCCGGCGCCTTGATCACGCCGGCCGAGGCGTCGGTATTGCTGCGGGAGATTCGCCGCATCCTGCTCGCGGCCATCGAGGCGCGCGGGAGCACCGTGCGGTCATATCGCACCGGCACCGGGGAAGCCGGCGGCTTCCAGGTAGCGCTCGACGTCTACGGCCGCGGCGGCGAGCCGTGCGTCCGCTGCGGCACCCGGCTCACCGAAACACACCTGATCGACGCACGCACCACCGTGCTATGCCACCGATGCCAGTCGTAAGACGCCACCGGAACCGGATGCTGCCGCTGCCGGCGACGGACCTGGAGCAGCTTCGGACACGGGTGCGAGCGCTCTCCGAAAACCGGCCCGGCGTCTATCAGATGACCGACGCCACCGGCAGGGTGCTCTATGTCGGCAAGGCCAAGCGCGTCCGCACCCGCCTGCTCTCCTATTTCCGCGCCAGTTACCCTGAAGACAAGGCCGCCCGCATCCTCTACGCCACCCACGATATCCGGTGGCGCTACGTACCGAGCGAGTTCGCGGCGTTCCTCACCGAGCTGCGCCAGATCCGGCAGCACCGCCCGCACTTCAATTACCAGCTCAACCATTCCCGGCGCCCGGTACTGATTGCCGTGTCGGGAGGCCGAGCCCCCCGGGTCCGCGCATGTCGCACCCTCGCCGCGCACGATGTCCGGGCTTACGGGCCGTTCCAGTCGCTGGCGCGCGCGGCGGAAGCGGTGCGCACCCTCAACGACCTGCTCGGCCTCCGGGACTGCGCCGAGACCATGCCGATGGTGTTCGCAGGGCAAGGCGACCTGTTTGGCACCGACCGGCGGGCCGCCTGTGCCCGGCACGAGTTCGGCTTCTGCTCCGGGCCCTGCGCCGGATTCGTGGCAGAATGGGAGTATCGGCGCCGGGTGGAGACCGCGACGGCATTTCTCGAGGGCCGCACCATCCAGCCCATGGACCGGGTGATCGAGATGATGTCGGCGGCCGCCGGCTCGACCGATTTCGAGCTGGCGGCACGATGGCGGGAAATTGCGCGATCCTGCTGGGAGATGACCAGGTGTTCATCATCCGGGGTGGACTGGTGCGCGGCACCTGGCCCTGGCCGTCCACGCCCATCGAGGACGCAGCCTTCCGCGCCGAGGTACGAGCGGAGCTGGAGAAGCCGCTCCCGCCCCCATTCCCGCTCCCGCTCGACGGGCTGGATGAAATCCTGCTCCTGATGCGCTGGTTCCGCTCGCATCCGGATGCATTGAGGCGGACGAGTTCGTTGGAGAGTTGGATAGACGGTCAGACGCCTGACGTCTGACGCTTGGCGTCCGGCGCCAGGTTCCCATCTGAAACAATCCAAAATGCCGACCGTAAGGTGCCACTCATCAGCCTGGAGTCACCCATGCGTCGCACACTGATCGCGCTTGCCGTCACCCTCCTGACCGCCGCGCCGCTGTCCGCCCAGATTGCTCCGCCGATGGATTCGCTGGAACTCGGTCGCAAGGCCTCGGACTGGTTCTTCCACGGGCAGTCCGACAGTCTCTGGGCCCACATGGCAGATACCACAGAATGGACATCGAAGACGGAATTCGTCGACGGACTGAAATCAAGTCTTGCGCAGCTGGTAAGCCGTGCCGGGTTTGAGGAAAAGATCCTCAAGGAAGAATTCGTGAAGCGGCATGGCCAGACCCAGTACTGGCGAACCGGCCAATACACGACCATGGACGACCCGATCATGATCCGCTGGGTGATCGTCGGTGGCCGCCTCGCGGGCTTTGGGATGAATCCCGCCAGTCAGGCGCCGGAGAGGGATCCTTCATAGATGGTTAGACGGTTGGACGGTTGGACTGCTAGTTCTCGCCTTCGGGTTCTGACCGCCTATTCGTCAAACCCCAGGAGCGGCACCAGCCGAGCGCGGGGCGGGATCCCCGCCTCCAGCTCGATGATTCCCACCGACGGCGGCAGGTCGAAGCGCTTGGGGCCTGCCCCACCGGGATTCATGACCGTCACCACCACATCCACCGTCGTGAGCAGCGGCCGGTGGGTGTGGCCATAGATGATGATTTCTGCGTCGGGAAAAGCCGCATTCAACTTTTCCGGCGTGGGCGACCCGAGCTGATCGCCGTGGGTGACGACGATGTCGAATCCGTCCAGCCGGAGGGAGGCGACCTGTGGTAGCCGGTCCCGCAGTTCCCATCCATCCGTATTGCCATAGACGGCGGTGACCGGCGCCAGGGCTTCGAGTTCCGTCAGGATCGCCGCCGGACCCACATCGCCGGCGTGCAGGATGTGATCTACCTGCTTGAACGTGTCGAACACCTCCGGACGCAACAGTCCGTGGGTATCGGAAATGATGCCGAGTCGCATGCGATCAGGCGTCCTGGTCGCCCTGCCAGCGGGGACCCACCTGAATATCGAGATCGAGATGGTCCAGGACCCGCTGCACCATGAAATCCACCAGTTCCGACACACTGGTGGGCCGGTGATAGAAACCCGGTGCCGCCGGGATGATAGTGGCGCCCGCCTCGGCGAGCAGGGTGAGATTCCGCAGATGAATGAGCGAGAGCGGTGTTTCGCGTGGCACGACGATCAGCCGGCGCCCCTCCTTCAGCGTCACGTCGGCGGCGCGCTCGACCAGCGAGCGGCTGCTGCCATGCGCGATGGCCGACACGGTGCCCATCGAGCAGGGACAGACCACCATGCCCCTGGTGCGCTGGCTTCCCGAGGCGGGAAGCGCGCCGCGATCGCCATCGGGAAAGACGGTGATGCGGCTCCAATCGCCCCCGGTGGCGGCCCGCAGGTCGTCCAGCGACGTGATGCCGCATTCATCGCGGAGGAGCCGTAGCCCATGTGACGTTGGAATCAGCCAGACCGGTGTGGGTGAACTCGCCAGCGCGGCCAGGAGCCGCACGGCGTAGGGCGCCCCGCTCGCACCGGTGACGGCCATGACCACCGGCAGTTCGGCGCTGTGGCTCACGCGAGCCGGTCCACCAGCGCGAAGAGAAAGACGGTGATGCTCATGACGCCATTCATGGTGAAGAATGCCGCGTCCAGCCGCGTCAGGTCACCCGGACGGACCAGCCGGTGCTCGTAGGCAAGAATGCCCGCGGCGAGCAGCACCCCCACGTAGTACCAGATGCCAAAACCGGCGCCCCAGCCGAACAGCACCAGCAGCGGAATGGTGAATCCATGCAGGATCTTGGCGAGCAGGATGGCTCGGCGCTCGCCGAGACGCACCACCGCGCTATGGAGCCCTTCCCGCGCATCGAACGCCGCATCCGGCAGGGCGTAGAAGATATCGAAGCCGGCTACCCAGGTGGCCACGGCAAGCGTAATGGCGAGCAGCAGCCAGCCCGGCGTGCTCCACACCCCGGTCACCGCCAGATAGCCGCCCACCGGAGCGATGGCGAGACTCAGTCCCAGCCAGAAGTGCGGCCACCAGGTGAAGCGCTTGCTCAGGCTGTATGTCATGATCCAGCCGATCGCCACCGGCGCCAGCAGCGCGCAGAGTGGATTGAGCAGCCCGGCCGCGAGAATGAAGAGCAGTCCGGCGACGATGACCGAGGCCCATGCCTGGCGCAGCGTCAGGGCGCCACGCGGAAGCTCGCGGCCCCGGGTGCGCGGATTCCGCTCGTCGAATCCCCGGTCGGCGATCCGGTTGAAGCCCATGGCGACCCAGCGCGCGCTGCTGAAGGCCAGCACCACGAGCAGGACCGTGCGCCCGCTGACCGGCGCCACCCTGGCCGCGGCGAGCACACCCAGGAGCGCAAACGGCAGGGCGAAGAGGGTGTGCGGCAGCTTGACGAAGTTGATGAACCGGACAGCGAGCGATTCACCGTGGAAGGTCTGGCCTTCGCGGGACGCGGGACGTGGCTGGTGGGTCATCGCTGCGTGTCTCGCGTCCCGTGTCCCGCGTCCATCCACCCATCCAGCCCCAGCTTCGGCATCAACTCATCCACCCGCCGCTTCGTCGCCTCATCCATCGTGATGAGGCCGGGCCACTCGCGGGTGAACCCTTCCTCCGGCCACTTGCGGGTGGCATCGATGCCCATCTTGCTGCCAAAGGTGAAGTGCTGCGATGAGTGATCCAGCACATCCACCGGGCCACGAGTGAAGGTCACGTCGCGCTCGGGGTCAATGTTGTTGAGCGCCACCCACCAGGCCTCGTCGGGATCCTGCACATTCACCTGCTTGTCCACCACCACGATCACCTTGGCCAGCGCCATCAGCCCCTGCCCCCAGAGCGCGTGCATCACCTTGTACGCCTGCCCCGGGTACTGTTTGTCGATCGAGACGAAGACCAGGTTGTGGAAGATGCCCGGCGCGGGCATGTGATAGTCCACGATCTCCGGCACGGTGAGCCTGAGCAGCGGCAGGAAGATCCGCTCGGTGGCATGGCCCAGGTAGTAATCCTCCATCGGCGGCCGGCCCACCAGTGTGGCAGGATAGACGGGCTCGCGCTTCCGGGTCACCGCCGTCACATGCACCCTGGGGTAATAGTCGGCCAGCGAGTAGAACCCGGTATGGTCCCCGAAGGGGCCCTCCAGCACCAGCGCCTCGGCCGGGTCGATGTAGCCCTCGATCACGAAATCCGCGTCGGCCGGCACGTCCAGCTCGCAGCTGACGGCGCGCGCCAGGTCGACCGGGTTCTTCCGGATGAATCCCGCGAAGAGAAATTCATCGATGCTGGGCGGCAGCGGCGCCGACGCCGCATAGATGCTGGCAGGATCTCCACCCAGCGCGATGACCACCGACATCCGCTCGCCACGCTCCGCCATCTCGCGCCAGTGTGCCGCTCCCACCTTGTGGCGCTGCCAGTGCATGGCGAGGGTGTCCCGTCCCAGCACCTGCACCCGGTACATGCCGACGTTCCTGGTACCTCGCGTCGGGTCCTGGGTGATGACCATGGGCAGGGTGAGGTAGGGGCCGCCATCCTCGGGCCAGGTGGTGAGGAACGGAATGCAGGAGAGATCAACGGCATCGCCCTGGAGCACCACTTCCTGGCATGCCGGCTTCCCGCTCCGCACCCTGGGCGGAAACTTGGCCATCTCGGCCAGGCGTGGCAGCATGGCCAGCTTGCCGAACAATCCTTCCGGCACCTTGAGCTCCAGCATGTCGCTGATCCGCTCACCAATCTCGTCCAGGCGCTCCACGCCCAGCGCCAGCGCCATGCGACGCATGGAGCCATACAGGTTGATGGCCACAGGAAAGTCGCTCCGGCGCCCATCATCCAGGAGGACGTGCTCGAAGAGCAGGGCGGGCCCGCCCCCCGGCGCCTTCATGCAGCGATCGGCGATCTCCGCGATCTCGAGCCGAGCCCGCACCGGCTCGGTGATGCGCACGAGTTCGCCAGCCCGGTCGAGGGCGGCGAGGAAGTCGGAGAGGGAGTTGAGGCTCATGGAGTCGTGGGTCGCGGGTCGCGTGACTCGAGACTCATGACTCGCGACTCGTGACTCGCGACTCGCGTCCCGCAGTGCACCGCCGTCACCCCACCCATGAAGCGGCGGAACCGCACATCCGCGAATCCGGCGGTCTGCATCCGCCGCACCAGTGCCTCGGGGCCGGGAAAGTTCCGCGTTGACTCTGGAAGCCAGTCATAGGCAGTCCTATGTTTCGACACCAGCCGGCCAATGCGCGGCAGGACGTGCTCGAAATAGGCGAGGTACATGGCGCGAAAGGGCTGCTGTGCCGGCGTGCTCATCTCCAGAATCACCAGCCGCGCGCCCGGCTTGAGGACGCGCGCCGCCTCGCGCAATCCGGCATCGAGATCGGCAAGGTTCCGCACGCCCCAGCCGACCATCGCGCCGTCGAACGTCGCATCCGCAAACGGCAGGGCCAGCGCATCCGTATTGACCGGAACTGCGCGCGTGGTCTTGCCCCGCCCATACTGGAGCATGCGGAGCACGAAGTCGGCGCCGATGATCCGGCCGCGAAACCCGCGCTCCCGCTCCAGCGCGGCGGCAAAATCCAGCGTGCCGGCGCATAGGTCGAGGTACCGGCCTTCGGGGGCGTGTTCCCAGTCCAGCGTCCGGAGCGCCTCCCGGCGCCAGCGCAGATCCAGCCGCATGCTGATGATGCGGTTGAGCCGGTCGTACGTCGGGGCGATGGCGGTAAACATCTCCCGGACATACTTTCTTTTTTCCGGTCCGTCGGCTACTGGTAACTCACGATCTGAGGCGAACATAGGCGCAGAATGTAGCCCTCTTCGAACCGGCCCCGCAAGCAGGGACTCCGGCCAGTGAGCGCACCCCAGGGGATTCAGGCGCTCACCGACCAGGAGGTCGTGGCGCTGGCGCGTTCCGGTTCCGAGGCCGCCTACCGTGAGCTGCTGCGCCGCTATCAGCGCCCCATCTTTTCGCTGGTCTTCCGCATGGTGCGCGACCGCGAGCTGAGCGAAGACCTCTCGCAGGAAACCTTCGTCAAGGCGCTCAACGCGCTCGACTCCTACCGGCCCGAATTCAAGTTCTCGTCGTGGATTTTCAAGATCGCGAACAATACCGCGATCGATCACCTGCGGCGCCGGGAGCTGGACACGCTCTCGCTCGAGGGCTCGCCGCACGCGGCCACACCCGAGGCCATCGAAGCGACCGCACTGCAGATCGGGGCCAGGCAGGAAACCCCGCTCGACCAGGTGGAAGCGATCGAGCTCGGCGGTCAGATCGAAGCTGCCATCGGCGCGCTGCGCCCCGAGTATCGCGCCTGCATCCTGCTCCGCCACGTCGAGGGGCGGCCGTATGAAGAAATCGCCGAGATCCTGGACCTGCCACTCGGTACGGTGAAGACATACATCCATCGTGCCCGCAACGAGTTGCGGGATGCGCTGGGGCACTTGCGCGAATGAAACCTTCCCTTTCTACGCTCCGTAAGAGGGCTCAATCATGACCCGTCCGTCGTGGCACCTCACTCCTGACGAGATCGATTCCCTGCTGAACGGGGCATCGGATCCGTCTCTGCTTCAGCACGCGGACGAGTGCGCTGAATGTGCGCTGCTCGTCGGACAGTACCGTGCTGTCGTCCGGACGCTGGAGTCGCTGCCGCCGTTTTCTCCCTCCGAAGATTTCGCCGATCAGGTCATGTTCCAGGTTGCAGTTCCGGATCCGTTTGCGATGCGGTTCATCGCCGCCGCGCGGGAACGGGTGCTGCATGATGCGCGGACTCGCGCGCTGGCGGCGTCGGTCGCCGTGGTGCTGGTCGGCGCCATGGCTGCGAGCGTCATCTGGACGTCGCTGAACCGTGAGGTGCTGGCGTCTGCCGGCAACTGGCTGGGTGGCGAGGCCACCCAGTGGTTCTGGGTGGCATTGCGCGGCGCGTTCGCCAATGTCACCGAGCAGCCCTGGTTCGACGCCGCCCGCCGGCTGCTGGGCGGTCCGATCCGGCTCGCCCTGGTGTCGGCCGGCGCCATGCTGCTATATGCCGCCGGGCTCGTGGCGCTGCGAAAGCTCATGACCTCGCCGTCGGAAGGAGCGGCCCATGCGAGCGCATGAGGGGCGGCTCACCGGCGTCGTGCTTTGTCTGCTCTGTGCCGTCACCCCGTTGCACGCCGAGCCGGGATTGGGCGGTGCCGGTGATGTCGCGCGGGACTTGTGGAGCCTGTTCCAGCAGATCCGCGGGGCGGGAGACCAGGGCGACACGCTGCCGGCCCGGCCCCACGTCGAACGCCCGATCCCCATCCCTTCGGCCGGCGCAAGCGGACCGGTGCTCGATCTCTCGGATCTGTCCCGTCCACTGACGCTCGAGCAGGAGCTCGGCCGCCTGAGCGCGCTCCCTGAATCCGCCCTTCGCGTGACCATTCCCGGCGGCTCCGCACGGCTTGGTTCCTACAGCGTCGGCTCGGAACAGTCGGTCACTGGCCACCTGCTGGTGTTGCGGGGTGACGCGGAAGTATTCGGCCGGCTCAACGGCAACCTGGTGACGTATGATGGCGACGTCGTGCTGCATCCGGGCGCCATCGTCTCGGGCGATGTGCTGGCGGTGCACGGCCGGGTGCAGAATGCCGGTGGTGAAATCCAGGGTGAATCACGCACGCTCTCGGCGGCGCAGGCGGACGCGGCGGTCCCTGCCGCACCTCCCTCGACCCTCGCCCTCGTACTCCAGCGGCTGACCGGTGTCATCGGAGTCTTCCTGGCGCTGGCCTGCCTTGGCTGGGCACTCACCGTCTTCGCCCGGCACCACCTGCAGATCGTGTCGGACACCACGTCACACAACTTCGGCCGGGCCTTCGTCACCGGACTCATCGGCCAGATCCTGCTGCTGCCCACCTTCGGCATGCTGGTCGTCGGCCTGGTGCTGAGCGTCGCCGGGATCCTGCTGCTTCCGTTCGCGGTCATCGTCTATGCACTGCTCGTCATCATCGGCGTAATCGGCGGTTTCCTCGCCGTGGCGCACGCCATGGGTGAGACTTACACGCGGAAGCGACAGGCCGCCGGCATCATGCTGGGCGAGGTGGGCGACGCCCGTTTCGTCATGCTGGGGCTGGGCGTGGTGCTCGCACTGTGGCTCGCCTGGGCGCTCTTCGGCTGGGTGCCGGTGGCGGGCGGCATCGTCCAGGGCGCAGCGGTGCTGCTCACCTGGCTGGTTGCCACGACAGGGCTCGGATCCGCGATGCTCTCGCGCGCCGGCATCAAGGAGAACTTCGCGGGCCGCATCATCCCCCCGGAAGCGCTCACCGACGAATACCTCTGGGCCACACCACGATTCGGCGTGCCTGCGGCGCGTCGCCCTGGCGCGCCCGCACCACCGCGCCAGCGATGAAGACCCTGGCCGCCGCGCTCGCGCTTTCGATGGCGGGCGCTTCGCTCCTCCCCGCGCAGGAGATGCGGGACTATTCCGTTGGGCGGCAGCATCACGGCGAGAGCCGGCTGAACGCCAGTCTCGAATTCGTGGCCGGAACCATCCACGTCGGCGCCGGCCAGGATGATGAACTCTACCGGATGCAGCTGCGGTATGATCCGGGGCGATTCGTCCCGGTCAGCCGCTTTGACGCCGGCAGCGGGTCGCTCCAACTCGGCATCGAGAATGCCGGCAAGGCGGGGCTCCGCGTGTCTTCCCGGGCGCACCTGGACCAGGTGGCCGCGGTCGAGCTGAGTCCGGCGGTGCTGCTGTCACTGGACGTCGATCTGGGAGCAGCGAACGCGAACCTGGAACTCGGCGGACTGCGGCTCGGCGACCTCCGGCTCATCAGCAATGCCACCCAGGCCACCGTCTCGTTCAGTCGGGCCAACCCGATCCGCTGCTCCAGCATGACCATCGAATCCGGAGCAGCCGGGCTGACGCTCGAGCAGCTCGGCAACAGCCGGTGCGGGACGGTGCGCATATCCGGCGGCATGGGCCAGACGATCCTGGATCTCAGTGGTGCGTGGGGTCAGGGAAGCACGATCACCGTGAAGATGACCGTGGGTGCACTGACCCTCAGGATTCCCCGAACGCTTGGCGTCCGGGTACGGTCGGACCAGTTCCTCTCCAGCTTCCCATCCAAGGGGTGGGCGAACACTGACGGGGCACTCCTGTCGCCGGGGTATGCCTCTGCACGCGAACAGGTGGACCTGAGGCTGGAGACGGCGCTGGGGGATGTGAATGTGGAGTGGGTGAGGTGAGTTGAGAGTTAAGAGTTGAGAGTTAAGAGTTGAGAGTTAAGAGTTGAGAGTCCAGGGTTCAGAGCTGAGAGTCGGGGGCGGGACGGGCGCCGGCCTTCCGCTTTCAGCGTTCACTCGTAACTCTAAACTCTTGACTCTCGACTCTCTCCGGAGGCCACCGTGACACCGTTGCAGACGCTGGGGTTCGCCCTCGGGACGTCGTTCGCATCCGGCCTCAACCTCTATGCCACCGTGGCCGCAGCCGGGCTCTTCGAGCGGTTCGGACTGGTGCAGCTGCCGCCGTCGCTGCATGTGCTGGCCAACCCGGTCATCATCGGCATCGCCCTCACCCTGTTCGCCATCGAATTCATCGCCGACAAGATCCCGCTGGTGGACAGCGCGTGGGATGCGGTGCACACCTTCATCCGCCCGCCGGCCGCCATGCTCATCGCATGGTCCTCGTTCGGGGCCGTACCGGAAGCGTGGAAGATCGGTGCGGCGCTGCTGGCGGGCAGCGTAGCCCTCACCTCGCATGGCGCCAAGGCCTCGGCGCGCGCCGCCGCCAACACCAGCCCCGAGCCGTTTTCCAACTGGGCCCTGAGTCTCGGTGAAGACGCGGTAGCGGTGTTCCTGAGCTGGATGGCCGCGGAGCATCCGCTCATCACCGCAGTCGTGGTGGTGGTCCTGGTCATTATCGCGGTATTCGTGATCTGGCAGCTGCTGGGCTTCTTCCGCCGCTCGGTGGCCAAGGTGCGGGAAGCGTACCGGAGAGCGGTCGTGTGGGTGGGAGAGGGCGGGTAGACGGCTGGACGGGCTGGACGGCTGGACGGCTGGACGGCTGGAAGGCAGAAACTAGCCGCCGAGCCCGTCACCCCCGCGAAAGCGGGGAGTGCGCGGGAATGACGGCTTGCATCAACCCGCCCGTCCTGTCAGTCCAATCTTGCCCTCACCCGTCCTCCCACCCCGATGCCCAGCTTCCTGGCCGCCGCGCCGTCACGGACCGCGATCTCCACATGGCCGTCCGAGCCGAGATAGGCGAGCAGCACGCCGGTGGGTACATCGGCAAAGGTGCGGCGAAGGTGCCCGATCTCGGCGCCCTCGATTTCCAGCGAGGCATAGTCGGGCATGTTCTCGCTGGTGAAATTGGTGACCAGCGTCCCGAACCGGTCCACGTAAATCACCTCGCCAATCAGCACCTTCCCCTCGTGGTACGGCTCGCGTGTCGCCAGCCGCTCGGGAATGCCGCTGAAGGGCGGACCGAGCGAGCCGATGGGTTCCCCGGCCGCAAGCCGGGCCGCGGCAGGTGCGAAGATGTCCCGCCCATGAAAAGTGGGCGCCGCTCCATCCGGCTCGGCGAGCAGCACCGCCGTCACCGGAGCGTCCCGCATCACAAACGAAAAGAGCCCGTTATCGGGCCCGACGAAGCGATGACCATTCACCTCGAGCGCGAGCGCCGCGCGTGTGGTCCCGACCCCGGGATCCACCACGGCAAGATGGACCGACCCGGGCGGAAAGCGTCGCCAGGCGCGGTCCAGCACGTACGCCGCGGCGCCAACGTCGCCCGGCGCGATGGAATGGGAGATGTCAACCAGTGTGGCGTCCGGCACGGCGCTTAGGATGACGCCCTTGAGCTCAGCCACGTAGGAATCGGCCGTTCCGAAATCGGTGAGCAGCGTGACGATCGTGGGCATGCGCTCCGCGGTCAGCCGTTGATGACAGGCAGCGAGTACCCGGCGGCGGAGGCCGCGCGCACCACCACCCCCGCCACATCCGCCAGTGCGGCGGCCGCGGGCGAGTCGGGCGCGCCCACCAGCACCGGCGTGCCGTGATCAGCCGCTTCCGCGAGACCCGGCTGCAGCGGCACCGTGCCGAGCAGCGGCACGCCGAGCTCGTCGGCGAGGCGCTGGCCTCCACCGGAGGAGAAGATTTCCCACGTGCGGCCCGTCTCCGGATCGGTGAACGCGCTCATGTTCTCCACCACACCGAGCACCGGCACGCCCACCCGCTCGAACATCTTGGCACCCCGGAGCGCGTCACCCACCGCCATTTCCTGCGGCGTGGTCACGATGACCGCGCCCGAGACCTGGGTTGCCTGCACCAGCGAGAGCTGGGCGTCGCCGGTGCCGGGGGGCAGGTCCACCACGAAATAATCGAGCGTGCCCCAGGCGACATCCTGCAGGAACTGCTGGATCACCTTCATGATGATTGGACCACGCCAGATGGCAGGTGCGTCCCGCTCCACCAGGAATCCCAGCGACATGAGCTTGACGCCGTGCGCCTCGAGCGGAATGATTTTCCGGGTCTCGGGATTGACCACCGGTTTCTCGTGCAGGCCGAACATGCGCGGCATGTTGGGGCCGTAGATGTCGGCGTCCATCACGCCCACGCGATGCCCCGCCTGCGCCAGCGCCACCGCGAGGTTGGCGGCGACGGTGGACTTCCCCACCCCGCCCTTGCCGCTCGAGATGGCGATGACGGTGCCCAGTTCTTCCCGGCGCTGCGGCGCGGGCATGGCCGGCTCGGTGCCCGGTGGACCGTGCGAGGCGCGGGCCGGCGCGGGGTTGGTGACCTGGATCTTCACGTCGGTCACGCCCTCCACCATCTCCACCGCCCGGCGCACCTGCCGCACCAGGGTGCCCTTGTCCTCATTGGCGAGCAGGAAGGTGAACGCCACCTTCCCGTCCCCGCCCACGCTCAGGTTCCGCACCATGCCGGCGGAGAGCACGTCGTTCTCCAGCCGCTCGTTGCGGATCCGCGCGAGCGCCGCGACCACCTGGGCTTCCAGCGGTTCCGTCACACTGCCTCCACGTGTCGCACTTCGGGCACCATTTCGCGCAGCCGGTGTTCCAGGCCGTGCTTGAGCGTGACAGTGCTCGCCGCGCACCCGTTGCAATGGCCACCCATGCGGACCAGCAGGACGCCATCGGCCACGTCGAAGTCGATCACTTCCACGCTGCCGCGGTGCGACGCGATGTAGGGCCGCAGGGTATCAATCGTGCGCTCGATGCGCGCCATGAGATCTTCAGTCATCCTTCTGCAATATACTCCCGCGCCGCCGCCAGGATCGTGGCCTGCACGTCACCCAATGCACCCGCGACCGCGAGCCCGGCGGCTTTCATGTGCCCCCCGCCGCCGTAGCGCCGGGCGAATGCCGCCACATCCACGCCGCCCACCGACCGCAGCGACACCTTGATCCGTCCCTGCGAGGCCTCGCGGAACAGCAGCGCCATGCGGATCCCCTCGATGCTCCGGGCGAATTCCACCACGCCGTCGAGATCGTCCGACGAGACGCCGTGCCGCTCCAGCGCGCCCGGCGGCACCGTGATCCACGAGAGCTGGTGCTCCGGTTCCACCACGAGGGTCTGCAGCGCCTCGGCAAACAGCCGGGGGCGGCCCGCCGGCGCGCTGGCATAGACGTCCAGGTAGATCTGCTCCGGATCCACGCCGGTCTCCAGCAGGTCTGCCGCGATCCGGAGTGTCCTTGGCTTGGTATTGCTGAAGCGGAATCCGCCGGTATCGGTCAGGAGTGCGACATAGAGCGCCCGGGCAATCGGCGCGGTGAGCGGCCACTCATTGGCCACGGCGAGCTCGAACACCAGTTCCCCGGTGGCCGAGGCGTTGGGATCCATGTACCGCGGCCCATCGGGCAGGACACCCAGCCCTACATGGTGATCGATGCATGCCACCGGTACGCCGCGTGTGCGGACAGTCTCAGCAAGCATGCCCAGCCGGCCCAGGTCCGAGATGTCCAGCACCACGATCAGGTCCGCCCGGCGCAGCTCCTTGATCGCTTCCGGCGTATGATCGGCGCCGGGCACTTCGGCAAAGAGAAAATCGAAACGCGGAGGGGTGGGGGTCGGATTGGTGATGAAGCAGGTGACACCATGCGCCCGCAGCAGGTGCAGCAGTGCGATCTCGCTGCCCAGGCCATCGCCATCGGGATTGACATGAGTGGTGAGACAGACGCGCATGCCGGGCTTGAGGGCACCGGCAAGTGCGCGGCCCGCGGCGGATTTTTCCGCGGAGAGGGAACGAGGCATGGGGGAAAAGGTAATAGGGGCCAGGGGTCGGGGATCAGGGATCGAGGGCGAGCCTGATCCTTGATGCCCAACTCCTGGCCCCTGGGCCCTAGCCCCTGGCCCCTAAGCCTTCCCTTCCCGCTTCTGCTGCAGCACGCTGTGCTTCCGGCTGTAGCCGAAGTAGATGACGAAACCGATGAGGAGCCAGACCAGCAGCCGGAGCCACGTGTCGGGCGGCAGCGTCGCCATCAGGCCGATGCACGACAGAATGCCCAGGATCGGCACCAGCGGCACCAGCGGGGTCCGGAACGGCCGCTCGAGATCGGGCCGCTTGTGCCGGAGAATCCACACCCCGGCGCAGACCAGCACGAAGGCCAGCAGCGTGCCGATGTTCACCAGCTCGCCGAGCAGCTGGATCGGGAAGATACCGGCGATGATCGCGACCAGAATGCCGACCCAGATGGTGGAGAGGTACGGCGTGCGGAAGCGTGGGTGCACCTTGCCCGCCCACTTGCCCATGAGCCCGTCACGCGACATCGAGTAGAACACGCGCGACTGGCCCAGCAGCATGACCAGCACGACCGATCCCAGCCCCAGCACCGCGCCGAGGGTGATGAACGGTGTGAGCCAGCGCAGCCCCGGCACCGACTCCACGGCCAGCGCCACCGGATGCGGGACGTTGAGCGCGGTGTACTTGATGACTCCGGTCAGCACCAGCGACACCACGATATACAGCAGCGTGCAGATGCCCAGCGAGGCAAGGATGCCGATGGGCATGTCCCGCTGGGGGTTCTTGGCCTCCTGCGCCGCGGTGCTCACCGCATCGAAGCCGATGTAGGCGAAGAAGATCAGGCCGGCGCCGCGGAGGACGCCCGAGACGCCAAAGGCGCCGAAGGTGCCAAGGTTCTCCGGCACGAGCGGCTTCCAGTTATCCGGATTGATGTAGCGAACGCCGAAGATCACGAACATCAGCACCACCGCAACCTTGAGGATGACGATGATGTTGTTGACCTTGGCGCTCTCCTGGATGCCGATGGTCAGCACCGTGGTGGCGAGCAACACCACCAGCATGGCCGGCAGGTTCAGGATCGACCCGGTGGTATTGAACCCGGTGTGCACGCAGCCCGCGAGCTGCTGCACCACTTCCGAATTGGTGCAGAAGGCCAGCGGCGCCGACGTGAGATGCGGCGGCAGGTGGATGCCCAGGAAATCCAGCAGGCTCACGAAGTACCCGGACCAGCCCACACCCACCGTGGCCGCGCCCATGGAATACTCCAGCACCAGATCCCAGCCGATGATCCAGGCGATGAATTCGCCCATGGTCGCATAGGAGTACGTGTACGCGCTGCCGGCGACCGGAACCGTGCTCGCCAT